>Ga0222650_1000280_pt1 | contig 42774 bp, 35 predicted proteins | sample AntAcemetagen367_FD_179820 | JGI IMG/M metagenome (GOLD analysis project Ga0222650, IMG submission 179820) | Saline water microbial communities from Ace Lake, Antarctica - #367 | ecosystem: Environmental > Aquatic > Non-marine Saline and Alkaline > Saline | place: Antarctica: Ace Lake... | reverse complement strand
GTGCCGCTGGAATCCAAACGTTATTTAGAACTGCAAACCGAAACATAAACTGATATGAAGAATAGGGAGAGACTGCCGAATAACTAAAACTCAGCTTCTACTGGCTCCGCTTCCTGCACCTCTGCTAGGGCTAGGGTAGAACCTTCAGGGTCCCAAACTAAAAGTGGTCCGTCGATTTTTGCGGTGTCGGTTGTCGGTTCGGGAACGATTTCGATGTCAATTCCGTGATTAAAGACCTCTTCTCCGTCTCGGTTGACGGTCAGCCGCAGGATTCCCGGGCTTCGTTCGGAGACCTTGGGAATATTGAAGGTGATATCCCAGGGTTCGAAAGTTCCGGGGGCGACGTTGAACGTTTTGCTTTCTCTCTCAGCAGATTCTCCGTTCAGTTCGAGGGACCATTTGGCCGTCAGCGGACGTTGGTCGGGCAGGTCGTTGTAAAGACGCAGGCTGCGTGAGACGGCTTCGCCGGAGCCGAAAGTATTACCCCATTGGTTACGGAGTAGGGCCACTGGCTGCCAAGCGTAGGTGTAAGAGCCGTCGGTAAAGCCTTTATTAAACCAGAAGTGTACAGCACCTAAGCCTTTCCATCGATAGCCTTCGGCTAGCCAAGAGGCGATTTTGCCTGCAGCTGGACGAGCTTGCCTTTTACCCAGAAAGGTTACTTCGCCACCTACGGCCGCGAAACCAGCACCATTGCGGCCCGACAGGAAGGCGGTTTCGGATAAGAAAATGGGTTTTTTTTCAAAGTTTACCGGCCAAACACGCCCTTTTTCACCTGACCCCTCCATTTGCAAGGATTTTTCTGCGGTGTAGGCTTCAGCTGGATACTTGCGGTCGTCTACTTCGAAATAATGAATCCCGTAGGTAGGCAAGGACTCATCACTCAGGGCGGCTCCCCCGCCAATGACGGTAGCACGGGTGGGATCGAAAGCCATCACTGCGTCAGACGTTTTGGTAAATTCGGGTTCGACTTGATCTAAAAGACCGAAGTTTCGGGCGTTGATGTACACGAGTTCGTTGTCGAGTTCCCAGATAAAAATTGAAGGGTTATTCTTTCGTGCATTCACGCCATTGAGAATCTGGGCGCGCCAGCGTTCGAACAGATCTTTGCGGGCCGTACGCTCCGTTCCTGAGCCCTCAACTAGTTTATAGCTGGCGACCTGTCCGTCGAAAGTGGCGGCGTTTTGGCGGACGGGCATACCCTGTTCGTCCATGAAGGCGAGGGTTTCGCGGGGTTTCATACCGAACCAATTGTCTTGGAAGCGGCGACGGAACATATTGACCCCGATTTCTTCCAATTCTTTCATGGCTTTTTCGGCACCTTGTTTTCCTCCGGATCCTCCACTGTAATGGGTCAGGTCTGCTCGGAGATGTTGCTGAACGCCATTGAGAAAAAATTGATTGCCACGAATTTCCCATTCGCGGTTGCCGAAACGAGTGATTTGCCGGTCGATCACTTTGCCGTTAACGACCAGATCGGTCACGAGTTCGTAAAGGGCCGGATCATAGGTCCACCATAATGTATAGGGATCGGAGGGAAGGGATATTTTTAGAGTATCTTCTCCATTTAGGGTGATTTCGTTAGTAATGGGGGAACCCACGATCTCCCCTTCGGGCCAAGTGCGGATGGACTGGCTGATCCCAGCTTGGACCGGATTCTTCGCATGACTTATGACCGTAGTTTCAAATTCAATGACCCCTTTGGTAATTGGAAACGGTTTTACAAAGGTATCGGTGACCATAACCGGACCACGGGACACCTCTAGCCGTGCCACATCCAGAATGCCGGTTTCGGAATGTCCGTTGGCGGCAGGATAATCGAAACGGTTGGTCACTCCCTGATTGTTTTGGAACAGTCTGTCGGGGTAATATTTTTGGGGGGAAATAGGTTCTTGTTCCAATTCCATGGCGTAATAGGTGTCTTTGATGACTAGCAGAATCTCGTTTTTCTGTCCGGCTTTCAGGTAAGGAGTGGCGTCAACCTGCCATTGTCCTTCCACGATATCGAAGTCGCCGACCTTTTGCCCGTTGATGAACAGGGTGTTGATCAGGTTCAACATTTCGAAAGTCAGTTGGAAACTGGCCCCATTGAACGTTTTTGGAATCTCTACAGAGGATCGTACCACATAACGGTGCACATAGCGCAGGTCGGGAAACTGTTGATTGCGGCCACCAGGTACGGTGTAGGCATACCAGGTTAAGCCTTCGACATCAGGATAATTTTCCGCGCCCGAAACTCGTTGGGCATTCGTGATGGGGCTAAGCTCCTCATAGGGAGCGAGTTCCCAGGTTCCGCTAAGCAAGAGGGTTTCCCGGGGGGCACCGGTGTCAGCAAGGATAAAACTGTGGGTAGAATCGCTGGTTCCTGGGATGTCGCTGCCGGGGGCAAACTGAAAATGCGGGAGGAGGCCCGGAGGGGCAATCAGCAGGGCGTCGGAGATATAACGGACATCTGTCGGCTGGTTGTTGTCATCGTAGTGGCGATCGATTTTAATTTCCAGCTGATGTGTGCCCGCGGTGAGGTTCACTTCCCCCATGCGGGTCCAACCGATGGGATTCCAAAACGCCAGTTCCTGAACCATCACAATGGGTTGTGCTTCCTGCGAGTTGGTGATCCATTCTCCACTATCCACCCGCCATTGAAAGGGGCCTCGGATACCTTCAAACACCACGCGGTTCCAGAGGACTTTGGGTCCGGCTTCCTGAGTTCGGAAGGGGTAAGAGAGGATGACTCCGTCGTTCGGAATCATTTTTTCCATTTCATTTTTGCCTATATTCAGGGCCAACACTTTGCTCCCAGAGAGTTTAGAAGGGTTGGCCCAGCCATCGGAGGCACCTTCGGGAAAAGAAGTGGGAATTTCGGCTTCAAGCCAGATGCTCTCGGCGTGACTGGGGCTAAGGGTACAAAGGACGGATAAAACGAGGAGGAAACAAATGTGAGATTTCATATTTATGTACTTTGCCGACTTGTGACGCTTAGAGGAAGTCCCGCTTTCTGCACATCGTTGCTTTTGCGAAAGAAGTTTGTGGAGAGGGGAGTTTTGTTTTGGCTCCGTTTCCTCTATACCTGTTAACATGCTGGCATTAAAAATGGAATTCATCTTTTGTTTATTGGGGGATGATTCGGATCTGGTCTCTTGGGCTGGAGTTCTACCTTTGCTAGCGTTATGCAACCCGCCCATTCACCTTGATTTCCCTTTCCTTTTGGCATGAGCGAGATGGACAGAAGATCGTTGACGAGAAAGGATGTTGCCGAAGCGGCTGGGGTCTCGGTTACGACCGTTTCCGATGCGCTTACCGGCAAAGCGAGAGTGGCGGCGTCTACCCGCGAGCATGTTTTGAAGGTGTCGGCAAGGCTGGGCTATCGGCCCAATGTGGCGGCGTCGCTACTGGCCAGTCAGAAATCGATGGGGGGCTCTTCCCTGCTGGTGGCTTCAATCAGCGACCGTCCTTATGAGGGGCGCTGTTTTAATCTTTTGAGTGAGGCGTTGGGGCTTTCGGGACTTAGGGTGCACGATTCCGAATTCCGCTCTCCCCGACAAATGCTCGATGTCCTCTATGCGCGGGGGGTGCATGGGCTATTGGTTAAATTCCGCCATTGGCCTTGGACAAAAGAGGAAACCTTGCAGGCGGGCTGGGAAAGGTTTTCCGTGGTGAAAATAAACCGTACTTTCGAATCCATGGCATTCCATTTGGTCAGGCATAGCCCCTTCGACTACATGCATCGTACCCTCCAGAGGGTGCTGTCGCACGGCTACGAGCGGGTGGCGGTGCTGCTGCCTGAACTCTATCAATACGAGACCGATGACTGGGCCCGTCTCGGGGCGGTGGCTGCTGCAGTTGAAAGCTACAAAGACCGCCAAATCTTTTGGCGCTACTCCAAGCAGATGGATAGCAATCGGGTAGACCCGGAATTGATGGACTGGCTAAACAAACATCAACCCGATGCCCTCATCGTTTTCCACTTTTCCGAGATCGTTTCCCTGGTGAAAGCTGGCCTGCGCATTCCCGGAGATTTCTTTGCCGCTGCCGTGATTTCTGTGGACAAACCTATTGACGGTTTTCGCATAAGCGGCAATGACGGTGCTGAAGAAGAATTGCTACAGCGTGGCCTCTCTATGCTCAAGGAATTGATCGGCCGTGGCGAACGAGGGCTTCCTGCTTTGCCGGTCGAGCATGTCGTGGAACCCCGCTGGCTCGAAGGCGATACGCTACCCGGTTAAGGGTTCTTTACCCAGTTCAACGCGGGTGGAATTTAACGGGGTTGATCTAGGGCGCCCGTTTGAATAAGAGTGTTTTATGAAAACATTATTCTATTGTCATAAGCCTGGGACGTTGAGTCTTTCTAAACTTGCCGTGGCTATTGTCCTGCTTTGTGGCGGCGGCGTTTCGTCAGGTCAGACGGTCATCGCGGTCAAAGATGACGTCTTGCGGCCTGCCGCCGCGATGGAGCCTATGGGCGTCAACTTCTTCGGCAACATTGGCGGGGTGGGCCATGCCAATGGCAATCTGGTGTCTGACTCCGGCTTTGAGCCGGCTCGCATGCGCATCCTCCACCGCGTGATCGAAGCGGGCGAGGATAATGGACGGCGTTGGATCACTCTCGACGGCGCGGGGACCAGCAATTATCTACAGTTCAACAGCGGACTGTTCAGCGGCGCGACGATGCGCGCCTACCGATTTGTCGATGGGGATGCTCAGCCCTTGCCCTACAGGGAGTACTCGTTCAGGCGCAGTAGCGGTAACGTTCTTGATTTGAGCAACGGCAAGGCCTGCGTGCCACTATTCACGACCCGGGTCTTTCCGAAGGGAACCGATGGCTTGCCTAAGGGCGGTTGGCTGGCGGAAACTCCTGACGATTTCGCTGACTGGAATGCCATGACCGATGAAGAAAGGGCAGAAGTTGAAAAAGCCTGGCGGGTTTATTACGAGGGTGAGTACAGCTTGCGGATGGATGATGTCGTCATATTCGAGCGCGGGGGTATTTACGAGCTTGACCCACAGGACTTCCACCCACGATTAAAGGTTAAGCCGGATAATGATAGTTTTACCCGTGTCAGCGGTTCGGCGCGGCGCATACCCGCACCGCTTGATGTGCCGGCGGCGATGGATGCAGGAGGAGGGGTTTTGGAAATGACGCCCGAAAATGGCAGGGCGCTGATCTGGCAGGCACGGTTTGCCGGAAGCCAGTCGGAAGCCAATAATTGGTACGGCGTGTTGGAACCCGGTGTGCGTTACCGCTACGAAGTCTGGATGAAGGAAATCTACGGGGAGGGCGGTAGCGTTTTGCTTGGCTTCGGTGGCCTTCCCGGCAAGGTGATCGACGGCTATTTCGGCGACAAGGAAACCGTGAAGACTTTTCCTGCTTCGGATAAGTGGCAGCGGGTTGGCTTTGAATTTGTCGCGCCAGAGATCCCCGACAGCAGTGACATTGAGGGACTGGGCTTGCTCTACCAGGGGCAGGGTACTTTATTGATCGACAACCTAAAATTACAACCGGTGTATCAAGTCGGGGATGCTTACAAACCGTTCGTGGTCAACCGCCATTTGCTCGAGACGATGGTTGCGAATCAGCCACTTACAGGTCGCAAGGGCGCCCAGCGCGGGCGGTTCGGACTTAACTACATGTCGATGGAAAGCCTTTGCGACTGGGTGCCGGAGACGATGGTGAAGGCTAACGGAAGAATAGCACCTTTTGCCAAACAAATTACCCCTGGCCTACCGCAGACGTTGACGATCCTAGAAGCGACCGGCGATAGCCCAGAGACGCGAATGGTGCCGTGGCTGGTCACGCAGGTAACCGGCTCGGAGGAGGAATATCGTCAACTCGTCGAGTATCTGTGCGCTCCGTATGATCCGAAAGTCGATTCACCGAAGGGCAAGCCTATGGCCTATAAGCGCTACCGGCAGCGTGGCCACGGCCGACCCTGGTCAAAGGATTTTCGCGAAATCATTATCCAGCCTGGCAATGAGAACTGGCATAATCGAAAGCTACCTATGTGGATCGGGATGGGGCGTGCCGGCTGGGTGCACCAAGGCGGCGCGGAGTTCGGCCTGTGGGGCAAATACATGTTCGGTGAAATGAAAAAGAGCCCGTATTACGACGACAACGTTCTTAAAACCTTTCTCGATGGCAACAATACCGCGCACCTAAAGGATGGTAAGCCGAGCGGTTACGGTTTCGATGCGACGCTCGCCGCTGAGGGAACCAATGCCTATATGGGGCCAGCCCACTACATTGGGCCTCGTTGGGAGTATAATGAAAAAGGTCACTCAACCATCGATGATGCGGGGGTGCAGAAGGTACTGCTGGATTATCGAGTTCATAAACACGAAGAGATTGAAGGTCAGCATGAGGCGGCTGTAGCGATGCGGGCGATGGGTATTACCACCAAACTGGCCGCCTACGAAGGTGGCCCATCTGGATTCATCTTCGATAAAAACAAAAAGGATCTGGCAGAGGTTGCTGAATACTATGGCAAGACGAAAGCCATGGCCGTGGCCATGTTGGATGCCTGGCTCGATGCCTGGCGGTTGGGCTTCACCTACCAGTGCTATCACTCATTCAGGCAGGGGACCATGTGGTCTAGCCACACCTCCTATCAACGTGGATTTCATCCCAGTACGGGGTGGTTGGCTCAGACGATGATCAACCATCAGATGGCAAATGGCGACATGTTGGACGTCGTGGTTAAGCTTTCACCCACCACTCAGATCGAGATCCCTCCGTCGGCCAGGCAGGCAAAGAAAGGGGTATTACCGACCCAGAAACAGGTCGAGCTGATCCATGCCTATGCCATACGCAAACCTAATCAAATCGCGGTCTCGGTGGTCAACCTCGACCTCAAAAAGTCGCATTCCGTAGAAATTATTCTGCCGATCCGCTCTGCAAAGGCGATCACCCTCCACTTTCTGACCGGTGACCCGCGCGATACAAATCTAGAGAATATGAAAATCGAGATTGCGACCAAGACTATCGATCCGACTTCATTGACGGAGGGCCGACTGCAGGCCGATCTTCCGCCGGGCTCCTTTGAGATCTATGTCTTTGAACCCCTCGCCGGGCAACCCAGTGAATAATCTAGGGGCGTGCGCCATGCAGATTTCCTGGAGAGGGGATTCGGTGCGCGACATGTCGTTCAAAAGGAGATTTGTAAAATGAATGTGGTTTGGATTACATGTGATGAGATGAAAGCTTCCGCTCTGGGAGTTTATGGGAACGGGTCGGTATCCGCTCCGGTATCCGAGCGCCTTGCCGCCGAAGGTGTGCTGTTCGAAAAACAGTTTGTTCAGGTTCCTAAATGTATTCCTTCCCGTCCATCGATGTTAACCGGGCGCTATGCCCATGTCGATGGCTTACGTACGATGTCGACGGGGAATTTCCGTAATAACGGGTGGATGACGCTGGGTGAAAATGCTCAAAGTTTGATTCATTGGTTGAAACAGGATGGCTACAAGGTGGATACCTTCGGATTGACCGGACACTGGATCCGCCCGGAGGCGGTCGATGCGCTACTCGACCGCGTTCCCGGTGCCGACGGGTCGGCGTCGATGCAGCCTCCGATATTTGAGGAAGAGCCGCCCGAGATCATGCAACGGGCTTATTTCTCCGGGCGGGTGGTGCCGGATTATGACCGCGAGCAGTTTCGTGATACCCTCTCGGTCTCCAAGGCGATTGACTTCATGGAGCGGCATCGTCAGGACTCCTTCTTTGCGCTTGTTGATATCAGCCAACCCCATCCACCCTATATCGAATGGCCGGAGTTCGCCGACGACATACCGCTGGACTCGGTGAACGTACCCGCCTGCTGCCCGTTGGAAGAAGCGCCGGCGGTTGAGCAGGCCCTCCGCAGCACCTACGATGTCGAAGGCTTATCCGACGACCAGCGCCGCCGGATTGTGCGTGCTTACTGGAGCCAATGCCGGTTTGCCGATCACCTTGCAGGGCGGGTGATCGATGCGATCGAACGCCTGGGGCTTTCGGAAGAGACTCTGGTTATTTATAATTCCGACCACGGCGACTTCGCAGGTGAGCACAACTGCTACGAGAAATGGGACACCTCGTTGTATGACTGTATTACCCAAGTCCCACTGATTATGCGCTTGCCCGGTACGTTACCTGCTGGGCGACGGATTAGCGCCTTGACTGAGCAGGTCGACATCGCGCCCACGGTCATGGAACTTCTCGGCAAAGAGGTGCCGCCGTCTGTGCAAGGGAAGTCTCTTCTGCCACTGATTAACGACCCAGACTCTCCGCATAAGGATGCGGTGTTCTCGCAAGGAGGGGTAGAGCCTGCAGCGACCCGCAAGCCCGGACTGGATTATGAGGTTCAATTAGACCTGAGTCCGTATTGGAATAAACAACGCACTTTGATCGAATATCCCGATGCGTTGGTTCGCGCCCATATGGTACGTACTGAGCACTATAAATTGGTCTATCGCCTCGCGGGCGACCACGAATTCTACGACCTGCGGAACGATCCTTCCGAGTTGGAAAATCTCTACAACCGTGAAGAATTCTGCAACGAGGTTGCCAAGCTCGAGAAGCGGCTTTTGCGGTTTTTTGTTGAAAACCAGTCCCAAGATCCAGTCATTGATGAACTTTGGGCATAGCTGGCGTTCGTTGCACCGCAGGTCAAGTTGAAAAGAAGACCGTTCAGCGGGTGGTGCCGCCGTCGATCCAATTTCCATAGACCAAAACCGTCTGCATGGTGGGAGGCACCCCTTGGGTATTTTTCTGCAGTTGGTTGATGATCAATTCTACAGCGGCCGCCCCGATCTGGGGGTGGTTTTGATCTATTCCACTGACGGACTCTTCCGAGGGGTTGACTCCCAGATGCACAAATCCGATGTCATGGGGAAACGTTAGACCTTTTTCTTTCAGCCATTCATAAAAGAAAAGGCTGTTGGCGATGATCAGGTCTGGTTTTTCCCGCTCAAACCATTCAAAAAAGCTGTCCTTTAACTGGTCCCAATCATCCTTACTAGAATTTTCATTATGATTCCCTGAATAGGGATTATAGTGAATGGGTACTTGATTTGCAGGCACTTGCAGGTCTCTCCATCCACAGAAGGCACCCATCCAGTGCATGCCGATACGATCCACTTCTTCGCGGTAGGTACAAAAGGCCATTCGTTTATAGCCTTTTTGGGCGCATACGCGAAGTGCCATTTCCATATTTTGGAAATAGGAGGGGGTGGCGCGGTGAAGATTTGGATTTTTTAAACTGTAATCAATGGTGGACATGGCCAGAGGAAAATCCATCAACTCCGGCATCTGAATCAACTCGGCGGGTGGCAGAATTAATAGGGCGCGAATGCCCCGGGCGATCAGGACATCTTTCAGGCGGGAAAAGGATCCTTTTACCGAATCAATATGAATGGGTTCTATTTTATAACCCATCGAATGTGCATACTTCACAGCACCTTCGGCATATAAATCATTGAAACCTGACTGCTTCTGACTGCTGTTCAGGAGGGCGATAGGTGCGTGGGAAGGAAGACGACGGTATCCTCGGACATGGGCGGTAAAGGCTTGGACAAAAGGATTGGGACGGTAGCCGAGTTTGTCAGCGATTTCGATGATCTGTTCCCGCCGTTTTTTGGAGACATTCTGATCATTGCGGAGTGCTCGGGAAACCGTTGAAGGATTTACACCTGCCGCTTTGGCTACATCTCGCATGGTGACAGGTCTTTGAGGTTCACTTTCAGTCATCGTCCTTACTTGTCAGGGAAGCAAGATAAGGTCAATACCCATAGAACAACAATATGCATAGATCCAATCTTTACTTCGTCATCATCTGAAATACTCGTTTCGATTACGCTAGATTTTACTCTGTCCGAACAGCTAGCCTCAAAAATCAAAAACTCGAAAAAATGGTGCATCCTATGAGCAAAATATCCCTCTCTACAGTAGTGAGTATTCCACGCCGTGATTTGTTGATGTGTGGCATTCTGTGTAGTGTAGCCCTCATGGGATTTCCTAAATCAGCCCGCGCAACCCTCCTCTTCCAAGACTCAAATAACTATGCCGACGATGCTGCGCTGAGGGCTGTTTACAAGTCTAACACTGATCTCACGACGGATACAGAGTTCACCTACACCGCAAGCGGTTTGAGCTTTGCGAATCATTTTGCTTCGTCTGGCGGTGCGCAACAGAATGTTACGAACGAGCGCAGCATTGCATCCATGGATACCACACTTCAGATGACAGGTGTCTATGGCGAAAATGAGTGGAATGGCCAAAGTGTCACCTTCTACTCAAGTTTTCTCCTCAGCGCCAGTTCCATTCCATCCTGGGGGGGAGGGAGCAATGGCGCGAGTATCTTGACGTCTAACTCTGACAATACGGGCTTTGGGCTGGGCATTGGCCAGACGACTCCTGACTCCGACGATTTCACCACAAGTCTGGTAGCGGGAGGTCGTGTCGATTCCGTCGCTTGGAACAATGGAGGTGACAAAAGTTTTCCGGGCACAACCACGATTCAAGCTGCAACCACCTACTTGATCCTTGCGAGGTTCGATTATACAAACATGGACGAAGCCACCTACAACCCTCACTCCTCTACCGGTTCAGTGAGAGCACGCTATGAACTGTTTACGGAAGCGGATGGCTACCCCATTTCTGAAGGAGGAATCACTTGGGAAATCGATGAGACCGTTTCCAATAGTCCGGGGGGGCCAAATATGTTTCTCGCCTTTGCGGGTTTTTCCGCCAATAACAATGGAGAAGGGAATTACACCTTTGACGAACTCCGCGTAGGCACCGAGTTCGATGAAGTGATCCAAGTGATTCCTGAACCCAACACTGCTCTCTTGATGCTTGTCAGCCTAGGAATGCTCGCTTTATTCCGCCGCCGTAGCTAGCCGCTAGCCGTTGTAAGGTTTCATCTGATTCCGAGGCCTTCGTTGGGCTAGAAAAACTCGGATTAACTGGATGGGGCGGTAGCCGAGTTTTCAGCGATTTGGATGAGCTGTTCGTTAGTTTCGGTATCGTCTCTGTGACGTCTAATAAGAGATACCATTTGATTACGCCTTGATACGTGACCAATGGACCAGGACTGATCCACGGAACGTTCCTCACGATAATCGGTGAGGGTTTTCGGATTTTCCACTCGGCCGATGGACCGTTTAGATGACCTGGACGTGTAGGTTACGCGGTCTTCGAGCTCCGTTCTCATTACCGTAAGTTTCTTCAGGAATTCAGCGATAATTTCTGGGTGGGTCTCGGCCCGATTGATGGTCTCGCCGATGTCTTCTTTTAGATTGTACAATTCAGATATCCGGTTGTCTTCCTCGGGATCTACATGGGGACCCTGATAAACATGCAATTTCCAATCACCTATCTGCACCACATTCAAGCATTTGCCGGAATAAAAATAAAACTCGTTAGGCCCTGAGTTATCGTTGCCATGGAGGAGAATATTGCTTCGGTCCACACCATCAATCTTGCGACCCTTTTTGAGCTCAACTTCGGCAATGTTGCAGAGGGTGGGTAACAAATCCAAAGCATGGGTAATCGATGAAACGTTTTGCCCGGATTTAATAGTACCTGGCCAGTACATGATGCAGGGTGGGGGCGCTTAGGTTACGTCACCTTATGTTTTATTCGTAAGCGCTCAGCCGACTCCGCACGTCCGGTTGCGCGAAGCCGTGAAAGATAGGTAGAGCCGCCTTCGTGGGTATGCAGAGGGCCTCCTTCTGCGATGACCGTGTCCTTTGGGTCCTCCTTAACATGCGCGGTTTCCATGCAATCTTTTTTCCAGGTGGTTAGAATGGATTTCCCTTTTTGTAATAAGTCAGGGCGGCTGTCCGCTAGATTGACTTGTTCATGGGGGTCGGCTTCTAAATCAAAGACCATAAAATCTGGATAATCATGCCAGCTGTCGTGGTAGGTTTCGATACAAAGATAATGATCCCAGCGGGCGGAACGCTGCGCGCACCAAGCCATTTGGGAGAGCACTAACGAAGCGCGGTGAGGTGCTTCTTTCCCAATGCTGTTCGCAAATGATTTTCCGTCCCATTCCGAAAGATCATAATCGCCTGCAAGCTCCAGCGTGGTGGCGGCGAGGTCGATATTATACATCAAGCGTTGATCCAGGTCACCTGCCCGTTCATCGGTGACCCCCGGCCAGCGCACGATCATGGGAATGTTATGGGTAAACTGATCAGCGGTTTGATGATCTCCATACACATTGAGCTCACCTAAGTTTTCACCATGATCAGCGGAGATGATGATCGCGGTATTTTCATACAAACCAAGGTCTTTCAGCTTTTGAATAATTTCACCAACATGTTTATCTGCATAGGCGACTCCCATGTCATATCCATCAAACATTTTTTTGGCTTCGGCCATGTCGGTGATGCTGTCGGGCTGTAAATCCTTTATGGGGCTTTCCGAATTAGTATACACCCCCTCTGGGCGCAGATCATATCCATTTACTTCCTGTGCCGAATGCGGGCCTGGCTGTTTCCAATGTTGTTGGCGAACCTCTTCTGTATACCACTCTGGAATGGGTTCATCTTCGAAAGGCTTTCCAAATTCTTTTGGTGTCCGATAGGGGGTGTGTGGGTCCCATACATTCAGCCACATAAAGAATGGTTTTTCATCTCCGGACTTTCGATCTAGCCAGTCATTTACCTGCGGAGCAATCGCATCTGCGGTTTCCTGACCTCCCCCCCCGGTGTTATGAATTTCCATAAAGCCGGCATACCAATGCCAAGCGCCATGCCGTTCTGCAAAAGGGGAGAACGCAACGGTATGATATCCATTTGACTTCAGTTGGCTGGCCCAGTTTGGATTCGTCCAGTTATCCCGAAAACCGCGCTCCTTCCCGTAGTTAAACATTACGCTTCTCTCTCCTCCGTGATTCACCACGCCAGTATGGATACCAAAGCGACCTGTGGTCATGGCGCTCCGACTGGGCAGGCAGGGCGCGTCGGAGGTATAACAATTTCGGAAGCGAATTCCTTCGGATGCAACCGCGTCGATATTGGGGCTGGTGTTGCGATGATAGCCATAGCATCCAAGATGATCAGGGCGAAGGGAATCAATGTCGATATAGAGAATATTCATAGGCGTTAATGGGTTTGGATGTTGGAAAGAAGGTTACGAATTTTTGTGACTTCGGATTCCGCCCTAGGGGTTTGACGTTGGGCGATAGCTAAAACACCATCAAGTCGTTGTTCGGAAAAGACCGGAATAGCGAAGCGGCGAATACCCGATTCATTAAAATCGCTATCCACCCCAAGTCCGTTTGAATGGGCCACCTGAATAGTTTTATCACGTTCATTTACGGATACTATTTTCTTTTTTCCTTTAGACCACACCCACATCTCGGCGGATGGGTTATGCTTTTCAGAAAATGCGTAGGCGATTTGGCTGGTGGCATCTAGTTCGATTAAGGCCCGGTAATAGCCGATGCGTGCCTGCACCGTAACTTCACCAATTTCAGGGTCTGCCCGATCAAAAAGAAAGAGTCCGTCGTCCTTCAATAAATAGAATTCGACACAATGACCACTGGCGTTAGCTAAACCGGGTAGGTGATCACGCAGACGCTTTACACCGTCATCCAATTTGGGTTCGATGGAGCATAAGTGTTTCAAAGCGGACCAATGTTTGGTTTTGGGATGTTGAAAAACGATCCCTAAAGATTCCAAGGTCTGTAAACATCGTAGAACAGAAGATTTAGGCCAGTTATGCCTCGCGGCAAGCTGCTCCAAAGACATTTGGCCATCCACAGCCAGGTGCTCAAGTAAGTGAATGCCCCTAGCTAATGCGGGTGCGGGTGATGTCGCATGTTTCATATATAGAATATATAATTCTAAATATAGAACTAGGTCAAGCCTCTTTTCCTCCTTCGAGCACCTATCCATCCAGCGATGTCCCCCTTACTAGGACGTAATCACCTAAGCTGGTAAAATCCAAAGGCCTGGCTTCCGAAACACGGAACTCGTGTGTTTGGTTTTTCCGACCTTAGGAAATTGGATTTGGCGTGATAAAGGTATCGTTAGTAAAATCTCACGAAATATCTTACAAATACGTTTTTAAATAACCTGATTAGTACAATTATGTAGCGCATTTGTAGAAAAAACCTATTTTGTATAGGCAACTAATGGTTGTATACAAATTTGTATCATGATTCAGGGGAGGCGTAAAACTCTATAAAATCGCTGTAATTAAAGGGTTTAGGACAAAATAGTAAGGGTCGGTTTTTAAGTATAGGACAAAGGGTCTTTAAGGGGAGCTGCGGGATCAGGGAGTTGGCATGACCGTTGCTAAGTACTTGCATGTGAATAATTTCACAGCTCGATGACTACATCGTGGCAAAAACCTAACCTAACCAACGAGAACATATCTATGAAATTGAAACGTAAATCTACACTCCTAGCCGCTGCGGCTTTAAGTCTACTTGGACTCACCGCTTCCGCACAGGAAACGGTAAAAATCGGGGTGCTCCATTCCCTAAGTGGTACTATGGCCATTTCCGAAACCTCTCTCCGCGACGTCGTATTGATGGCGGTGGAAGAACTAAATGCAGCCGGCGGTGTACTGGGTAAACAAATTGAACCTGTGGTAGTCGACCCTGCCTCTAACTGGCCCTTATTTGCTGAGAAAGCGAAAGAGTTGATTACTCAAGACGAAGTAGCGGTAACGTTTGGTTGCTGGACCTCTGTAAGTCGTAAATCAGCTCTTCCTGTCTTTGAAGAATACAATGCCTTGCTATTTTACCCCGTTCAATACGAAGGTGAAGAGCAGTCCTTGAATGTGTTCTACACCGGTGCATCTCCCAACCAACAGCTCATTCCTGCAGCGGCTTACATGATTGACGACTTGGAAATGAAGAAGTTCTACTTGCTTGGAACAGATTATGTTTTCCCACGTACTGCGAACAAAGTACTTAAAGCGTATTTGCTTTCCGTAGGTGTTCCTGAAGAGAACATTATGGAAGAGTACACCCCTTTCCATCATCAAGACTACCAAAGTATCGTTGGTAAGATCAAAACCTTTGCGGCCGGCGGAGACGCGTGTGTGTTGTCTACCATTAACGGTGACAGCAACGTGCCTTTCTACAAAGAATTTGCCAACCAAGGTCTAACGTCTGAAGATTGTCCTATCGTTGCATTTTCTGTTTCAGAGGATGAATTGCGTGCCATGGAAGTGCCACCACTCGTTGGTCACCTCGCGGCCTGGAATTACTTCCAGTCTATCCGTACCCCTGAGAACATGGCGTTCGTAAAAGCGTTCAAAGCCTACTGCGAAGAAAACAACCTTCCTGGTGGAAAAGATCGTGTGACCTGTGACCCGATCGAAGCCGCTTATTTTGGCGTAAAAGTATGGGCCGCGGCCGCAGAGAAAGCTGGAAGCTTCGATGTGGATGCTGTTCGTGAGGCCATTTACGGAATGGAATTTGATGCGCCAGGTGGTGCTAAAAAAATGCATGCTACCAACCAGCACACCTATAAACCGGTTTATATCGGTGAGATCATGCGTGATGGTCAGTTTAAAATCATTTCAGAGTCAGACGGACTTGTGGAACCAGATTCCTACTCCGCTCTCTTGCACACCGATGGAAACTTCCCTGCGCCGACTGGGGGTCCAAAAAACTAATAAATCCTGAGAACGATATTCTCTCTCTCGGTCCGGGCTCTGAAATCAGGTGGAGTCCGGACCACCTTCCCACCCATTTTGTATTCCCATGTTTTTCAAATCCCTAGTTTTCTCCCTTCTGCTGACCGTAGGCTTTCATGCCTTGGCAGATGATGCGACGATTCAAACCTCTATTCAAAAGCTGGCCAGCCGTAAATCGGCTGAACGGGCCGAAGCTCTTGATGCATTGGTTGCCACGGGTGATATACGAATGGTAACCTTTTTCGACGCCTATCGCATCGGCGGTATTTATCTCCTAGATGGAGAACCCTATATGGGAGGTGACGTACTTACAGACAACAACTTGGACCAATTTGTGGTCCTTACCCACGTTCTCACCAGAGAACCCATTTTAGATGAAAGAGGAGAGCCAAAATTGGTTTCTCTCTATGATGTAGAGAACCTCTCTCCCAATCGGAAAGAACGAATCAAAGTCCGTTCCGTAAGTATGCTATTGAATTTGTCCTCCAAGGATTTGGACACCCGTCTAAACGCCACAAAGAGAGTGGGCAACGCGCCCTTTCAAGAAGCTGCTGTTCCATACCTTATCAAACTTGCAGATGAAGATCCTTCAAAAAAGGTGAGGCACACCGCTGCTGAAAGTTTAAGATTACTTAACTTAGGCATTAGCAATGATCCAGCCGTTCGCTTGGAGGCCGTATCCATGTTGGGGGAACTCACTAGCTTACGTGCCTTATCCTTGATCGAAGATATGCTAGAGGATTCTGAAAATCTATCACCCGAACACCTGAAGGCTTACACCAAGGCCCGAAACAAAATTCTTAGCCATAAACAGAAAGTTAAAGTATTTGATAACTTTAAATTTGGATTGTCTACGGGGTCTATTTACATTCTTATGGCCTTGGGATTAGCCATTATCTACGGGTTGATGGGGGTCATTAATATGGCCCACGGGGAAATGATGATGGTAGGGGCCTACACCACATTTATGGTTCAAAATATGTTCGGTCACGGATCGGAAACGCCGCAAAATCACTTCTTTATCTTCGCACTGCCTGCGGCATTTATTATGGCCGCTTTAGTTGGTTGGGTTATTGAACGCCTCGTCGTTCGTAAATTATATCATCGCCCTTTTGAATCCCTCCTCGCAACCGTGGGTGTGAGCTTTATCCTTATTCAAGTTGCTCGTCTACTATTTGGGGACAACCAGTCCATCAACAGTCCCACCTGGTTAGTCGGAGGTTTTGAAGTGGCCAACGATATGTCGCTGTCTTTGAACCGAGTGTTTGTTTTCTTTCTCACCGCGGCCGTAGTGATCGGGGTGATGGCACTGATGCGCTACACCACCTTTGGTTTGAAAGTTCGGGCAACTATGCAGCATAGAGAAATGGCGGCTTCTGTAGGGGTTCATACCCGTAAGATGTACAGCCTTACCTTTATGTTAGGTTCCGGTTTGGCGGGGCTCGCGGGCTGCGCCCTTACCACGATCGGCGGCATCACTCCGGATATGGGACAGAATTACGTGGTGGATTCTTTTCTGATCGTAGTGATCGGAGGGGTGGGGGAACTCATGGGCGTGGTATGCAGCGGCTTGGGAATGGGAATCATTCTACAGTCTCTTGAAAACAGTTTCTTCTCACCCGTTTGGGCGAAAATTATTATTTTGAGCATGGTCGTGGCATTCATTCAGTTTCGACCTGCCGGGCTCTTTCCACCTAAAGGGAGGTTGGCCGATGACTGATTTCAATTCAACTTCCATCAAGCGTGCCAAACGGCATCTGATCATTTTAGCTGTCCTCGGTTTGGGCGTGGTTCCTTTGATGTACTTCACCGGGATCATGCGTATTGAAACCGTAAATATGTTAGGTCGTTACCTTTGCTTTGCGATCGTTGCCGTAGGGCTCGATTTGATCTGGGGCTACACCGGAATTTTGAGCCTTTGTCAGGCCTTATTTTTCACCGTGGGAGCCTACGGGATGGGTATGTACATGGCTCATCAATACCCAAGTGCAGACAACTCGTTGATTCCGCAGTCTTTGTATGTGGTGTACCCCTACGATATCGGTCAGGGAAAAGGGGACGAAATTCTCCCCTGGTTCTGGTGGCCCTTTAAGTACTTCCCCCTTGCCGTTATCCTATCCATGCTGGTACCGGGTTTATTAGCCGCTGCGATTGGGATCGGCGGATTCTTTAGCCGGGTGCGAGGAGTATATTTTGCCATTTTAACTCAAGCGATTACCGTGGCGGCCTTTCTGATCTTTAGTGACAATGACATGTTCCTTTGTGGTACCAACGGGCTCTCTCAGTTTAAAACCTTTTTAGGTTTCGATTTGGGTGACGATAGACTGAAGTTAATGTTGTATTTAGCGACTACCCTTTCCCTTATAGCTGTGATGGCTATGTGCCAGTATGTCGTCCACTCCCGATTCGGTCGTATTTTGATTGCGATTCGAGACACGGAATCGGCCCTTCGTTTTCAAGGCTACAAGCCTCACTTATTTAAAGTGATTGCGTTCGGATTTGCCGGAGCGATCGCCGGTTTAGGCGGAATGCTTTACACCCCTCAGATGCAGATCATCACCCCCTCGGATATGGCTCCCATTAAATCGATTCTGATTGTGGTTTGGGTGGCGGTAGGCGGACGTGGAACGCTAACGGGTGCGGTGATCGGTGCTCTATTTGTAAACCTCATTTACAGTTGGTTAACCTCTCCGATAACGATTGGTGGGATGCAGGTGTGGAGCCCGGATTATTGGCCCATCCTCTTGGGGCTACTCTTCATCGCGGTAGTGTTGGTCATCCCAACTGGAATTATACATATGAAGATCCCAAGTCTGGGCCGTAAAAAAGAGGTGCCGGCATGACCGCTACAGCAACTGCATCCGCTTTTGAAGCCATCAATTATCCAATGGTCTGCCCAGATGTTAATAGTCTTTGGGAGAAAAGCTACCTAGTAGCTCTTCAGAATATTACGGCAGTTTTTGATGGCTTTAAGGCTTTAGATTTACATGCCTTTGCCATCGAACACAATGAGCTTCGGGTCATCATCGGACCCAATGGCGCTGGAAAAACGACCTTCTGCGATATTGTTAGCGGAAAGACGAGGCCCACCACAGGACAAGTCTATTTCGATGGACAGGATATCACAGCCGCGAGTGAAATGGATATAGCCTTAAAGGGAGTGGGCCGCAAATTTCAGACCCCTACAGTCTATGATAGTTTAACCACCTTTGAAAATATGGAGTTAGCTTTACCCGGCAACCAAAATCCTTGGCGTAACCTTATTCACAGACACTCCACGGCCGACCGCGATCAGATTTTTCATCAGCTAGAACGGGTTCGCTTGGCGGATGATGCACAGACCCCTGCGAAATATCTAAGTCATGGTCAGCGACAGTGGTTGGCCATCAGCAGTCTTATATTATCCGGCCCCAAACTTTTGTTAGTGGATGAACCGGCGGCCGGGCTTACCGATGCCGAAACTGAGCTCACAGCCGAATTACTTTTAGAACTCCGGGGAGAGCATACCGTGGTTGTTATTGAACACGATATGGATTTTGTTCGTCAGCTCGAAGCGCGGGTGACTGTGTTTAGTGAAGGAAAGATTTTAGCCGAGGGGAGCCTTGAAACTATACGGGAGAACGAGGAAGTAAAGGAGGCATACCTTGGAAGATAACCCTCTATTAACTGTGGATGATTTAACGTTTTCTTATGGGGAAGTTTCCACCTTGCGTGGGGTCAACTTTTCTGTACCCAAAGGAGAAATCATTAGTCTGATGGGCCGAAACGGGGTAGGTAAAACCACTTTGTTGAAAACTCTGATGGGACTGAATAAACCCACCGGCGGACGTATTCAGTTTGAAGGTAAAGACCTGACGGAGACCCCTACCCATGACCGGGTAAAAGGTGGATGGGGTTATGTGCCGCAAGGACGCCAGATCTTCCCTCGATTGACGGTTGAGGAGAATCTCAAAATTGGCCTTGGTGGCCGAGCCGCTCCTCTACGCAAAGTCCCTCAGGATATTTACGATTTTTTTCCAGTTCTGTTCGAAATGCGGGCCAGAGCTGGAGGCAACTTGTCTGGAGGGCAACAACAGCAGTTGGCCATCGGTCGTGCACTTGCAACCGATCCACAACTTTTGCTTTTAGATGAACCTACTGAAGGTATTCAGCCAAATATCATTCAGTTGATTGGGGACATCCTCCAGCAGCTTTCCCGCGAGAAGGGAATGACCATTCTTATTGTCGAACAGTATCTCGATTTTGTCCGAGAGATCTCTGCCGGCTTTTACATCATGAACCGTGGAGCCATTTCGGCCGGCGGTTCAATCAACGAACTTACACAAGATCTGGTTCACCAGTATCTGAGTGTATAAATCAGAAAATAAAACCAAAACCTAGAAGAGAAATAACATTATGAACATGAAAAAATATATGACTCCAGTACTTACAGCTGCCAGCTTGCTAGCCGCCGTAAACGCATCCGCTCAGATTGAGTTGGTTGAAGGCCTGTCTGTGACCGGCTTTATCGATATGTCCATCCTATCCACCGATACCGATGCCGGAACGGATACCAGCATAGGCTGGGACCAGTGGGAAATTGATTTCCTATTTGATCCTGGAACCGGAACAACCGCACAAGTAGATGTCAATGACTTGGGCGATGGTGCTGAAGTTGAACAAGCATTTATCAGTCAGGATCTCGGAAGTGGATTCAGTGCCAAAGCCGGTCTTTTCTTGAGTGCCCTCGGGTATGAAGGTGCGGAACCGATTTACTTATGGCAGTACTCTACTTCTGCTACAATCATCGGCTATCCTGGTTACTCCAATGGTGCAGCTGTGATGTACGGAACTGATATGTACAGCGTATTGGTTTCTGTTTTGGATGGTTCCTACTCTTCAGATGGTGATGCGGATGATATGAGTGTTGAAGCTCAGCTCAAAGTATTCCCTGCGGAAGGGGTGGTCTTACAGGCGGGTTACGCAAGTGAGAAATTTGACTCCGTTCTGGCGGATGGAGACACCCTAGCTGCTTCCTCCTATGATCAAGGAATCGTTAACTTCTGGGCAGAGTATGCTACAGGCGGATGGACGATGGCTGCTGAGTACAATATCCTCATGGAAATGGGCAGTACCGAACGCGATGGAGACGGATACTTGGTAATGGTTAATTATGCCTTCACTGACAAAATTGCCCTGACCTTGCGTACGTCCGGTGTAAGCTTAGATGATGGCTTTGACAACACAGAGTTCACGATTAGCCCAAGTTACACGATCTCGGACAATCTGTTCGCATTGCTAGAATTCCGTTCGGATGACTTCGATGATGACACGTTAGACGGCGAAAAATATGCAGCGGAATTGATCTACTCTTTCTAAGCGTAGACCTTACCAAAAATAAAATCAAAGGGATCACTCTTCGGGCTTGTCTGTCCGAGAGTGATCCTTATTATGTTTAACCGAAATCGTGAATATCATCTAACCCCAGATAAACTATGCGGCTTTCTCCTCGAGATCTTGATAAATTGATGCTTCATCAGGCAGGCTTCCTTGCACAAAAAAGATATGCGCGCGGGATTCGATTGAATTACCCCGAAACGGTGGCCCTTATAGCCTCCCAATTACTCGAATTTATTCGTGAAGGTGAAAGCGTTTCGAGTCTTATGAACAAAGGAAAGCAATTCTTAGGTTTCGATGATGTGATGCCTGGAGTGGCTGAAACGGTTCATGATGTGCAAGTGGAAGGCACCTTTCCTGATGGTACTAAGTTGGTGACGGTTCATGATCCGATTTGCCGTGAACAGGGAGATTCCGATTTGGCCCTTTATGGCTCTGGCTTAAAACGTGAAGCTTCTACTGGAGAAGCTGTTTCCGCATTCTCACCTGGAGCAAGAACTTTCGCAGACGACATGATTGAGTTAAATGCCGGCCGAGAAACGGCTCAGGTTGAGGTTACCAACCACGGAGACCGCCCCGTGCAGGTCGGCTCTCATTATCCCTTTTTTGAAACCAATGCCGGCTTGATGTTTGACCGGAGAAAAGCCTTTGGCATGCGACTCGATATTGCCGCCGGAACTGCCGTACGTTTTGAACCCGGCGAAACCAAAAAAATACAACTCGTTCGCATCGCCGGTGAACAAATCGTTTATGGCGGCAACGGTCTCATCTCAGGAGCGACAACTGCGGATGAAGTAGATGCCGCTTTGGAACGTGCACTCGAAAAGAATTTTAGCCATCAGGAGGATCCAGCATGAGCCAGAAAATTACCCGTCGCGGATATGCGGATATGTATGGGATCACGGTTGGAGATGCTCTTCGACTCGGAGATACCGATTTATGGATTTCGCCCGAAAAAGATTACACGGTTTACGGTGAAGAATGCAAATTTGGAGGGGGGAAAGTGTTACGTGATGGCATGGGGCAAGCCGCTGGCATTCCCCCAGAAGATGTTTTGGATTTGGTGATTACCAATGCTTTGGTTTTGGATCATCAAGGGGTATTCAAAGCCGATATTGGTATTAAAGGCGGTCGCATTGTCGGCATCGGAAAGGCAGGCAACCCACATATCATGCCGGATGTAGATCCCGATTTGATTGTTGGGGTAGGCACCGAAATAATTGCGGGTGAAAAAATGATTCTTACCGCAGGCGCAATTGATTGCCATGTTCATTTTATTTGTCCGCAACAGATTAACGAAGCACTGGCATCGGGAATCACCACGATGCTGGGCGGAGGCACCGGACCGAGTACGGGAACCAATGCTACGACCTGTACACCCGGAGCATTCCATGTGGAATTTATGCTGCGGTCCACCGATTCGTATCCTATGAATTTTGGCTTCTTGGGCAAAGGAAATAGTTCGCGTCCAGAAGGGGTCAAAGAGCAAATCGATGCCGGTGCCTGCGGACTCAAATTACATGAAGACTGGGGAACCACTCCGGCAAGTATCGATCAATGTTTGGACATCGCGGAAAAAGAAGATATCCAAGTATGTATTCATACTGACACTTTAAACGAGTCTGGATTTGTGGAAGTCAGTCGCGATGCTTTTAAAGGGCGCACTATTCATACTTACCACACCGAAGGTGCCGGTGGGGGACATGCTCCGGATATTCTTAGCCTTTGCGGAGAGCCGAATGTGTTGCCGTCATCCACAAATCCGACGCGTCCTTATACCATCAATACGCTGGATGAACATTTAGATATGTTGATGGTCTGTCACCATTTAGATCGAAGCATCCCAGAGGATGTATCTTTTGCAGAAAGCCGAATCCGTGGAGAAACGATTGCGGCGGAAGATATCCTTCACGATATCGGTGCGCTCTCGATTATGGCATCCGACTCTCAAGCGATGGGGCGTGTAGGAGAAGTCGTTTGCAGAACCTGGCAAACCGCTCATAAAATGAAATTGCAACGCGGTTCTTTGCCAGAGGATGAAGGTAAAGGACACGACAATTTTCGGGCACGTCGCTATATCGCCAAGTATACGATCAACCCATCGATTGCCCACGGATTTTCACACGAAACCGGATCCATCGAAATTGGGAAACTCGCTGATCTGAACTTGTGGAAACCTGAATTCTTTGGGGTTCGTCCTGAGCTGGTGATTAAAGGTGGTGTGATAGTGCAGGCCCAAATGGGTGATGCCAACGCATCTATTCCTACTCCGCAACCCTACATATCCAGACCCATGTTTGGGGCCACCGGAAATTCGGCTGTCTTACATTCCAAGGTGTTTGTTTCCGAAGCTTCACTTTCAAAAATAGTGGAGTATGATCTAAATAAAAAAGCCGTAGCGGTAAAAGGCTGCCGTGGATTAACCAAATCAGATTTGAAGTTAAACGATACGCTACCAAATATCGAAATCGATCCGGAAACCTATCGAGTATTCGTCGATGGTGAACACCTCACCTGTGAACCCGCTTCGGTACTTCCATTGGCACAACTATACCACCTGTTCTAAGTGAAAGGATTGTATTTTTGCCACGAAAAGGCACAAAGGGAATACCGCCCCTATAACCTCGTTATGAAACATTTTCATTCATCAGTAGTACAATCTAAATAACCCCCCGTTATAAACCGGAACGGGGCTGTAGGGGCCGTTTTCCCTTTGTGTCCTTTCGCGGCCAATCTTTCTTCTTATATCCTATGACCTCTACCCCCCTCAACTGGTATCATCTAGCCGATTCGGCTTTTCCCACCGGAGGCTTCGCGTTTTCTTCCGGTTTGGAAGCTGCGGCAAAAATAGGCTTGTTCCGTTCACGCAACGATTTTTTTCAGTATCTTCAGTGTAGTATCCGTCAATTAGCTTCCTATGATATTCCTTTTGTGAATAGTTGTTTTACGGAAGCCGACACCGAGCAAATTTTAGAGTATTATCATGCCGGAATTACTACGCCCACCATGATGCGCGCCAGCCTGATTCAGGGACGAAGTCTGATTCGTTCCCTCGAGCAGATTCTGGGGGAAGGGGCGCTAAAAGAAACCTGTCAACGTCTTCCCCGAAATCCGGATCGACGCCATTGGCTGTTGGTTTTCGGTTGGGGGCTAAGCGAAGTAGGCATGGAGTTGTCAGAGGCAACGCGTTGCCTTCTATATATCACGGTTCGAGATGCCATCAGCTCCGCAGTGCGTTTAGGAAGTATTGGGCCTATGGAGGGGCATCAGATGCAGCACGATTTGTTACAGGAAGGGGAAAGGCTGCTGGAAAGGTCACAAGGGTCAGGTTATGAAACTGCCAGACGTCTTGCACCCTCCCTTGAAATCTCCCAAGCGTGGCATGGCCACATTTACTCTAAACTTTTTCAAAGCTAACTCTCATCTTAAAGGTTCCTTATGCATATTCACGACTCCGATCATCCTCACGGCCACACTCACGAACACTTGGATCATCCCGGGCATTATGGTGATCGGGATGCGCCACACGCCCGCGATTACAAAAAACGAGCATTTACAGTGGGAATTGGCGGACCCGTCGGTACCGGCAAAACGGCTTTGTTGCGTTTGCTCTGTAAATATATGCAGGATCGTTATCAGTTAGGAGTGGTGACCAATGATATTTTCACCCGGGAGGATGCCGAATTCTTAGTTCGCAATGAAGCCCTAGCGCCCGATCGGATCATTGGAGTGGAAACCGGTGGATGTCCTCATGCCGCAATCCGCGAAGATGTGTCTCTAAATCTCGATGCCTTAGAAACTCTGATGGAACGCTTCGACGGAAACCTCGATTTGTTACTCATTGAATCTGGGGGTGACAACTTGGCCGCACATTACAGTCGCGAACTCGCTGATTTCACGATTTACGTGATCGATGTTTCTGGTGGAGATAAAATTCCCCGTAAAGGTGGCCCCGGAATTACCCAAGCCGATTTACTAGTCATCAACAAAACCGATTTAGCCGAATTAGTCGGCGCTGATTTAGGGGTTATGGATCGTGATTCGAAAAAAATGCGCAATGACGGTCCCTTTATTTTTAGCAACTGTAAAAAAGAAGATGGGCTCCAGGATATTATCCGCCATATCGAACACGCCTTGGCCCACGCCAAAGGTGTGGAGCATACGCATGAGTAACGTAGGCATTCCTGCCTGAGATCACGAGCGGCTAAGCCGCGATTTTATTTCCGAACCCAAGTCGATTAGTGGCCAAGGGACTTGGGTTACCCTCAACCCTCGCCGCTACATAATCCATCTTGTGTAAGGAGAGTCCTAGAAGATAAGGGGGTGGAGACGCCCCCGGTCCTCTACTTTCATTAGCTAAGGTCCTGCCGACACATCGGCAACTTTGCCTCTTTCCCCAACCATTTTTCCGTGGCGAGTAAGGGTCCAAGAGCTTGCCAAACTGGATCGAAATCCATGCGGGTTTTGCCCAGCATTCGGAAAATTGTGATGGGGGCGTGCTCTAATTCAACTAAGGAACGAATAGTGTCAGGAGCCGGGAACGAAACCTTCTGCCCAAGTGCCGGTACTTGCGTGTGTGCGGATTGTTCCGCGACGAAGGGTTCGAGAGCTGCCAGAAGAAGCTCTTGGGCTTCGCCCACCGCGTAGAGATTCAGTAGCAGGTTGGCGTCGCCAAAACATCCCGTTTGATTGGGTGGATGGGGATCGGGTTTGGAGAGGAAGGGCTCTCGCAAAAGTAATTCACCTTCCTGTCGAATTTCAATGAGGGAATCATAGAAATCGTAGGCGAAACGTTCTCCGCTATCGCTACGCCCGCATTGGAACCATTCACCGAGGAGGATGGCGGCATCTTTTTGTAAATTCCACTTTTGTTTTTGATGAAATTGACTGCCTCCATGAAGTACCAAGGGTTCAGGAAGGGAAATAACTTTAGCGTGTTGAGCGACCTCGACGTGAAGAGAATGGGTGGTCGAGTACCCTTGGTCATTTCGATATACGCGGCTGTTCGCTTGGGTCCCCATGAATAATGTTGTTGATACATCACACTCGATTTCAATAGAGATTTGATCTCCTTGTACCAAGCCTCCTCCGTAACTTGAAAGAATGAGGCACGCGGCTTGATCCGAAAAATAGGGATGAAGAAATCGCATGGGTGAAACACTTTCACAATCCACTAATCGACTGCTTCCCTGGTGAAATACGATTTTTGCTTTACTGGGTTTGGAAATGGATGAGATTGGCATGGTTTGACCTTTGTATAAGCTACAGAAAGATTCCAGCCTCTAACGAAAAAATCACGCGGTTCCCCTAGTTGTTTGCCGCAGGCAATGGGTACCTCCTTTTGGATCTGGCTACTAGTAACCCAGAAAATTCTTTTCACTTTTGAGCGGTCCGTGCTAGATTTCTTATGCGTTCATGAAAAGTAAGCCCCATATTTATGAGTAGATCCTTCTGTTCAGTAGGGGTACGATTTCCCCGAAGGGTGTTTATTTTTTGGACAAAATAATGAGCCTAGGTTCTTGGAGATCAAATCCTTTGACTCTAGAGAAGTCCTGTTTAAGATTGAACCACCGGGAGATCGGTTTTTGGTGGATACCGAAACGTGGACAAATCGGAATGATTGAATAGTTTTTATTACGGGGAATACAAATACATGCGTTGTGTGGATAGCCCATTTAGGGGATGAGGCGCCTCACGGATGCACCTTTACAAGGGTAACGCCTATTGACTCGGCCAGAAGGTACCCAATACCTGCGAAGTATTCCCGCTAATATTCATCTTGCCTACAGAACCTATGAGAGCTATCCTTTCCGGCATGAGTTCTTTAGCCAGCTATCTTGATGTTGCGATCTTGAATCCGGAAATGACAGAAACCGAGGTGCTGGAGGCCGTCGAGCTTTGTTTGCCCTATCAACCTTGTACATTTTGCGTACGTCCCTCCGACATTCCTTTAATTAAACCTATTTGTTTAGAACATCGCATTGGACTTTGTGTGGTTTTAGGCTTTCCGCATGGAAGCCAGCTCACAGCATCAAAATCGGATGAGGTAAAGCGGTACCTCTCGGCCGGAGTAGATGAAGTGGATATGATGATTAATATTGGGTGGGTGCGTTCTGGAAAATGGGACAATCTGAAAGTCGATATTGCTGCGGTAAGTGCTCATACCCGCCCAGCTGGAGTCGCGCTTAAAGTGATTTTTGAAAGCTGTTTTCTGACCGAACAAGAAATCGAAAAGCTAGTGCAGGTTTGCGTGAGTGCCAAAGCAGATTTTGTTAAGACCTCTAGCGGTTTTAATGGGAAAGGGGCCCAAGACGATCATATTGAACTAATGGTCAAAACCGCGAATCATCGAATTCAGGTGAAGCCCTCGGGTGGCATTGATACGAAAGAGCGTGCTCAAGCCTTAATTAATTTAGGGGCGACCCGCCTGGAAGTAGGATACAGTTCGGTTCAGGCTCTCTGTGCGGATGAAGTACTTACTGACGCTTCCGCCTTATATTCACCAAGAAGGTACGAAGGCACGAGGACATTTTCGGCATAACATATGAATCCCGCGAAGTTTCGCTTTTAGTTTCATTGGGATGCCTTCGTGAACATGGAGTCCTCGTGGTTAAATAGTACTGCTTTTTGCTTGCCATTCAGCTGTAAAATCTCTATCACTGCTCGCCCTTTGTCTGAACATTTCGTTCTGGCAGTTTAAAAACCCTAACCCTGGTTCATATTTATGACCGATGCGATACAAGACGTCGTCGACGACATGTCTGGCTTGACTGGTGCACAGCTGGAAAAGCTGTACGAAAACTCCCTCAAAGAATTTAACGAAGGTTCCATTATTGAAGGAACCATTGTATATATCCGCTCTGGAGACATCATGGTAGATGTCGGATACAAATCCGAAGGCGTGATCCCTAAAAGCGAATTTAAGAAATCCGAAGAATTCCAGATCGGCGACAAAATCGAGGTGCTCCTCGAGCGCCTTGAAGATGATAACGGCATGGTGGTCCTCAGCAAACAGCGTGCGGAACTCCAGAAAAACTGGGAAAAAATCCTTTCCGATTACAACGAAGGCGACCTTATCGAAGGTATGGTCGAAGGCCGCGTGAAAGGCGGAATGCTGGTAGATGTAGGTGTTGAAGCCTTCCTTCCTGGTTCTCAAATCGATCTCAGTCCGGTGAAAAACCCTGACGACTTCATTGGTGAAGTTATTCAGGTCAAGATCATCAAAATTAATCTCGAACGCCGCAACATTGTGGTTTCCCGCCGTGAATTGCTCGAAGAGCAACGCCGCGAACAGAAACAGCATTTGCTCACCGAAATCGAAATCGGTCAGGTACGTTCCGGAAAAGTCAAAAACATCACCGATTTCGGTGCGTTTATCGACCTCAATGGCATGGACGGTCTGCTTCATATCACCGATATGAGCTGGGGCCGCATCAACCATCCTTCCGAAATGGTCAACATCGGCGACGAGCTGGAAGTTACTATTCTGGATGTCGACTACGAAAAAGAACGGGTTTCTCTCGGTCTCAAACAGCAGTCCGACAATCCTTGGCAGGAAATCGAAGCGAAATTCCCCACGGGACATCGTGTACACGGTAAAGTGGTTAATCTCATGCCTTACGGTGCTTTCATCGAACTCGAACCTGGCGTCGAAGGCCTTGTTCACGTATCCGAACTCTCTTGGACCAAACGAATTGCTCGTGCATCCGATGTCCTCAACTTGGGTGACGAAGTGGACGCGATCGTTCTCTCCGTTAACAAGGATGACAAAAAGATCTCCTTGGGCGTTCGCCAGATCGAAGACAACCCTTGGGAAAACTTCTCCAACGGACATCCAATCGGATCCCACGTCAGTGGTACAGTTCGCAACTTCACCAACTACGGGGCTTTCCTCGAATTGGACGAAGGCGTGGACGGCATGATTCACGTGTCCGACATGTCTTGGACCCGCAAGATCAATCATCCTTCCGAAATGTTGGAGAAAGGTCAGCAAGTTGAAGCCGTGGTTCTGGAAGTTGATCCTTCTAACCAGCGCATCAGCTTGGGTCTCAAACAGGCTCAGCCCGATCCTTGGAGCTCCATTGCATCTAAATACGCCATCGGCCAATTGGTTGAAGGTAAAGTGGCTAAGTTGGCCCAGTTTGGTGCGTTCGTGGAACTCGAAGCCGGAATTGAAGGCCTCGTACACATCTCCCAGATCTCCGATCACCGTGTAGAAAAAGTTAAAGACATTCTAAGTGTTGGCGACGAAGTCAAAGCACGTATCGTGAAACTGGACGAAGTAGACCGTCGTATCGGATTGAGTATCAAAGCTGCTGAATTAGCAGACGATGAATTCAGTCTCGACGATAGCATGCTCGAAGGGCTTCGCCCCGGAGAGGATCTGGTCGACCTCGGATCTGCCTTTGATGACGCCTTCGGCGGCATGGAAGGACTGGAAGAATGGCACCCCGGCGATAAATAAGCCTGAGTTCATTCTCTATACAAAAAACGCCTACCCGTAACGGTAGGCGTTTTTTTGGGTCTACGATATCAACAGACAGCTACTTCCCTGGTGATATGTTCATGTCTTCTCACTAGTGATTTTGAGAGTGGACCGGGGCTGTCCCCACCCTCGCAACTTCCTGAACTGCTCCCCGCTTGCCGCTAGCACGCCATGGTCTTTCCGGTCCCGACCGTAATCCCCATTACTTCATGATCGCGCCGGCGCGCAAGAAGAGAGGGGAACGCGCCTGGCTGGGAGTCGTGGTGACCGTGGTCGTCGCGCCGTCGCTAACCGGTACGAAGGTGACTATCGGGCCGCCGGCGGGTCCGCTACCGCTATTGAACCAATCACGAAGGTTCGGTGACCATTCGTAGAAGCCGTTCACGTCGCTAAGAGGCGTCTCATTCTGAGAATGGATAAACGTGGTCGACACACCCTCAGTGACGATTCCGGTGAGGCTCGGACTAAATTCGCTCGGATGAGTCCCGAACCACGCCTCCAAGCCGTTTGCGATACCATCGCCGTCCGGATCTAGATTAAAACCTGTCTGGCCAGAGAGGGCATACCCGGCGATCCAGTCTACGAAGGTCGGGGCAGTCGAGAAGCTTCCCTCGGCCGACCAATTCGACACGGCACCTGCGGTCGCGAAAAAGCGAAAGCTGTGCGATTTATCACTATCCAGTCCGGTAAGTGACCAGCTTAGCACCTCGTCTGGAGTAGCCGAGCCGAATGAATGCGATCCGCCGCCCGTAGCCGAGGTCCAGGTGTTGACCCCCGTCTCGCCCTGGTCGGCATGGGCCCAAACCAGCGTCACTTCATCCGCGCCAATATTATACAACTTGCAACTCACGAACGCGCCGTCATTAGTGATCGCGGTTGATGAGGGAGGTCCTAGGGTGAGCGAGGTTGCTACAATAACCGTGTGATACGTAGGTGAACTATTTTTAGCTGAGGCAGGGTATTTAACATTTCCTGACTCAATATAATACTCATAATCGTCATCTTGAGCAGGAATGAGACCTTCATAAACGGAACGTCCAACCTGTGTTAAGCTACTCGTCGTCCATACCGTTGTTCCTAAAGCCCTGAATTTTAGAGAAGAATTAGAAACCCCCATAGCAATTACTTTCAAGTTTAAGGCTTCACCATTCTTTATTTGTGTTCTTGGTGTTAAGACTTTTATGAACGCAGAACCCGTATACGATTGCGACGGGTTTGCATCTGAAGGAAGACTAAAACCAAGTCCTGCTTCTAGCGCGGCATCATGCTTATTCATCATTAACTGTTTCCAATTAACGACCTCGAGGTTCATAATATCTCCCAAATCACTGACATTAGTAGCTTTCTCTACTTCTAGTTGCATGATCCTCTCCCATAATCTTGCTAGGGTTTTTCGGTAGGTAAGTGCATCAGGCCAACTAGCAGTGGTCATGGAGTTTTCAAACTGATACCGAACACAACCGTATTCGCCTTTAAGCCTTAAGGCTTGCCATGTTTTCAACCAGTAATCGAAACGCTCTACGTTACCTTCGCCTACTATTTGGCTTCGGAGATTCTCAAAATCCGAAACAAAATTATACGTGCTTGCCTCTACGGACCAACTGACAGGGTTAGCTATAATGGCTCCCGGAACCATATAATAAGTGCCGGTTTGTTCTTCAGTCCAATCTAAAGGATGAGGCATCTCATACTCCAAATACGTAAAGATAGCGGCAATGGCAGAAGCTGCTTCGTTACCAAACATTTTAGATGACCAACCCGCGTAAAAATTCTCCACAAAATCACTTGGCCAAATGGGTACATCTTTGGGCAAAGCTGTTCCCGTAGGCCCATAGGTCCAACTTAATTCTCTCATGGCACCAATATTCGGCCCCATAAGTCGGGTACGCCACATTTCGGTGATGAATCCTTCAGCAGTAAGTCCAAAAGCAGCATAAGCATCTTCATGCACCCTATCTACTGCCAATTCTGGTTGGCCGAGGCTTCGGTCATATTCTAACCAAGTAGATGGCCATTTTACCCGGCTTGCACTCAATTGATCGTACCCTATTGCCGAACCCATTAGACTGAAAAAGGGTGCTTCAGAGGGGATTACATTTTCAAGTTCCGCCGGATCGCTATCCGTACCAAGCTGCCATCCCGCATGGGCAATTTGAAATGGATTTCCTAATTCGTCTAGGGCTTGAAGTGCCAAGACAACATCATTTTCAAATGACTGCACCCAGGTTGAATTTTCTCCCGGCCATATTTCGTAAGACCATAGCCAATAATAATCGATTGGGTGCGTTGCCATGATTCGTTTGAAGATACCTTTATAGACTTCTTTTATCGTAGTAGGATCCGTTGGGTTTTTGCCTAAATTTTTCAATCGATCCTGTAGCTCTTGGGGTATACCGCGCACCCAACTATCCGAACCATCGTTTTCTATTCCCAGAGGTAATTCCGTTCCTATGGCTGTTTTAACTCCTATAGTCTGCGCATGTGTAAACGCGGTATTAAACATGGCTCCTGTCCGATTGAAAACTGCATTACTCGCCACTATATCCCCATCTTGAGGAGGAGTTTCACCCATTACATCCGACCCCCATCCATTCGTGGGGAATAGCTCGTTAGCTCCTCCATGGTATTGGTCGGTATCATACGTATCAAATCCCCAAATCCAATTGGGCCTTTGAGAGTGCGCGTAATGAGCAGGGTAAGACCAGTGTACTTCGCCTGTATTGGCATTGAAATCTTCTTCAATTCCGATCCAAACACTGGGTTCCGGCCCTCGATTATGCCCATTTTCTTTATCCCAAAATGAATTGTGCCTGGTGTACGTATGAACCCCTATGAAATTCATTCCCATTTTGGGTAGTTGCGATATGAAATGAAGATAATCATCTGTACTCCACAAGTCAGGTCCAGATGGGAAATCATGAAAAGGCTGGATGCCACATACGTCAAAATTAGGGATACCGATCTCATCGAAACCTGAAAGATCAAGATCGATCTTGGTGTCAGGGATAACATCTTCAGACAAACCAAACAAAATTGATAAATGCTCAGCATAGCGATAAGCTGCGTTCAGGGTTGCCGCCCCGTCATTTCCAGTAATAACTAAAATCGTTCTTCCATTTTCGTTTACCGATTTTATAAGTATGCCCCCCATGGACGTGGTATCGCTTATCAAGCTACGTAGGCTTTCCACCATGGGATGGATATCATTCGCGACTAAAATTAGGTCGCCAGTTGTGGGTAAGCGTGTTGCTCCTTGAGTAAGTAAAAATTGGTCGGTTCTTAAATAGATGTATCGCCTGACTTCTTTAGCCGCGAGTGCTTCTAAGCCGGAACCATCCGATGGATAAATAATCGTCTGACCAAATGACTGATGCTGAAAGAGAAAACCCAAACCAAGTAAGAGGCGTAAATATAATAGGATAAATTTCATGGAACTCCTTTTATGGTTTATCCTGATGTATCTTTTGAAACGTTCCGTTAGGTCACTTTTGTTCGCTAAGGCTAAGGTTACGGCGGGACAAGGGGCCGTGCTCCATAAAAACGAAACCTCTTACGTTTCTGAGCTTGTCAAAGCATGGCCAAAAACGAATCGCTTTCGCTTCCTGTTGTTATTCCGATTCCTTGCAAGACGGCCTCCCCACAGGAACAAAATTTCTGTGGGAAAGCTTAGTGTCTCAAGAGCTGAAATGGGCTATCACTACCAGTCCAATGCGTCGTCTGCACCGGTGAGTTCCTGGAAGCGGCGTTCCATGATTTTTTCTTTGTTGGCCATCCGGCGTTTCCAGTCGGTTTCTACTTCTGCAATTTCTTGACGGAGAAAAGAGAGTTCCATCTCCGCTTCTTTCATGCGGTCATCAAAAGCGCTGGGCAGTAGCAATCGGAGTTCTGCTTTCATGGCCTCCCTTTCTTCTTCGGATTCCATGCTCTGAATGGCACTTCCCAAGTACTCCATTTTTATTTCCGTTTGGAGGATACGCTCGTAGAGCTTGGCGAATTTCGGTTCTTCTTCGGTAATTTCTGCAATCTCTTCGAGGGCCTCCGCCAACTCGGTGATGATCTCCCAGTATTCTTCTTCATCCTCTTTGGCCATATATGTCATAGACTCAATCGCTCGCGGCTCTACACGTCGAATATATTTCAGGATAGTACCCTCAATTTCTTTGAGATCTTCCATGTCCTGTTTAAACCATTCTACTTCGTCGGGGTCGTGGTCCTCATGATCTTCTGCCCACAGCGAAGGGGCGAACATCAGGCCGGCGAGTATCATCCAGGTGGGGATATAGTTCATAGTTAGTTTCTCCAAGTATCTTGTGTGTGTAATGCCCGCAAGCGCGTGCGGATCGAAAGGGGGGAGTGAGACGTTTCTTCTTCTTTGGCAAATCGGGTCGCGGTCGATATCCGGTGGGTCAGGGCCTGTAAATGTTTCACTCTCTGCGAGCTAAATTCGGGCCAATCGCTCGGGGGAGTGGACGGGGAGGGCGACCAGGTTCCTAGCCCAACCGCAACCAAGACCACAGCGGCGGCCGCTAGTCCCCACCCCAAGCGGAAAGTGTTAGGGGATGTGGAGGCTCCCGTAGGGATGCGGACCTCTGGTGCATGCCCTGGGTCCGGCCAGTTCTCTTTGAGGTCTTGAATCCAGGCATCCTGTTCTTCTGGTAAGGTATTCATACGGAGTCTCCTTGAAGTCGTTTTCGTAAATGAGCTAAACCCCGCCGCACTCGGGTAATCGAGGTGCCTTGCGGAACGCGTTGGATGCGCGAAATCTCCCGAAAGGAACATTCCTCCACAATACGTAACCACACCGCTTCACGTTGATGGTCAGGAAGCTCGGCAATGGCCTCATGCAGTTTACTCACCTCATCCTGTTGCTCCGAGTGTTGATCCGGAGAGGAGAGCGGGACGGGCTTCCACGGGGGCTCTTCCAAATATCGTTTTTGGTTTCGTCGCTGAATCCGTAGAGCTTCCCGGCGGGCAATCTGCAAAATCCAGGCCCTAAATTGACCCTGTTCCCGGTAACCCGGCCATGCCTTATGTGCCCGAATCCAGGTCTCCTGCAAAGCGTCTTCCGCGTCGGCATAATGCCTCATTCTCGCCATCAGAAAGCCCCAACACACCTGCCGATGTTCTCTCAAGAGCACGCCAAGCGAATCGACCTTTTGTTCTGGCAGTGCGTTTGTCGTTTCAAAGGTGGGGGGTACAGACATTGTGATCATCTATCAGGGTAAACCCCAGACCGAGACAGAATGTTTCAAAAAAGGCAAAGAATCTTTATCCGTCACTCTGGTCCACGCAATCGAAGGAGCGCCGCCTTTACCCAAATTTGCCTTATCTAATTCCCAGGCTCGGTCATTTCAGAGGCCAGTAACTATCATTGTATGATAGTTACTGGCCTCTGCCCCCCCCCTCTCTCCGACAAATCTAAGAAGCTTCTAAATCCCTTGATGATACCGTTTAGAGACTACCCTTGGGATCAGGTGGGGTTCAAATGAAAGCGGCAGAGACTGGCCCGTTGTAATCTATGGAGTGCGGGCAATCCTGCCCTAGCGAAACTAGGAGCCGGAACTTTCTTTTTCAAATACCTTCCACTTACTGGCCTGTAGTTTCGCGGGGGCAAGATTGCCCACACTCCGACTTCTAGCCTTCAAAACGCCATTTATCCTTGCAGACCACAGGTTTATGGTTTACCCCACATACATTGATTTAAAACGTAGGGAAATTTTATGAATATACACGAATACCAAGCAAAAGGGCTGTTTAAGGCAGCTGGAATCCCGGTACCAGAAGGGAAGCTAGCGCTCTCCGTTCAGGAAGCGGTTGATGCCTATGAGACACTGAGTTCACCCGTGGTTGCGGTCAAAGCTCAGGTCCACGTAGGCGGACGCGGAAAAGCAGGCGGTGTAAAGCTGGCTAAAAATTCAGATGACGTCAAAGAAGCTGCAGAATCCATCCTCGGTTTAGATATCAAGGGGCATATCGTTCACCGCCTCTGGATCGAAAAAGGCAGTGATATCAAAAAAGAAGCCTATCTTTCCGTGATCCTTGACCGTGCCGAAAAGAAAATTGGTTTCATTGCCAGTTCCGAAGGCGGAATGGATATTGAAGAGGTTGCGGACTCCACCCCTGATAAAATTTTAATGTTCGGGTCCACCGACTACAGTTTTCCGGAAGCCGAGGCCCAAAAAGCTGCGGAAGAACTTTTCGGTGGGGAAGGCGTAGAGGGTGCGATGGACATCATGCGCAAACTCTTTACCCTCTTTATTGAAAAGGATTTTCAGTTGGCTGAAATTAATCCCTTGGTACTCACCGGTTCCGGCGATGTAATTGCCCTTGATGGGAAAGTGACCATAGATGACAATGCATTGATGCGTCAGACGGAGCTTGAAGAGCTACGTGACCTTATCGAGGATGATCCTGCAGAGCAGGATGCCAAATCGAACGGGCTCTCCTTTATCCAACTCGATGGGGATATCGGCTGTATGGTGAATGGTGCGGGACTAGCCATGGCCACTTTGGATATGATTAATCTTTACGGAGGCGATCCTGCTAACTTCCTTGATGTAGGGGGAAGTTCGAATCCTGAGAAAGTGGTTCACGCCTTCCGACTCATTTTGGCCGGCGGAAACGTCAAAGCTGTTTTGATTAATATTTTTGGTGGCATCACTCGCTGTGATGATGTTGCAAAAGGAATTCTCAAAGCCTTTGACACCATGGATATTAATGTTCCAGTGGTGGTTCGCCTCGCGGGAACCAATGCCAAAGAAGGAAATAAACTATTAGAAGGGTCTAAATTGATCCCAGCCGAAACCTTCTCGGAAGCCGTTAAAAAAACCATTGCCTTAGGCAAAAACGAAAGCGGCAAAGGAGAAAACGCATGAGTATTTTAATTGATGAAAAAACAAAAGTAATCGTGCAGGGTATCACCGGGCGCGACGGATCTTTCCATGCCGGACAGATGATCGACTATGGAACGAATATCGTAGGCGGAGTGACTCCAGGCAAGGGGGGGCAGGAAGCGCACGGAAAACCGGTCTTTAATTCGGTTCAAGAAGCCAAAGATGCAGTGGGCGTAGATGCGACGGTTATTTATGTTCCCGCTAAATTCGCCAAAGGGGCTGTGCAGGAAGCCATTGATGCAGACATTCCATTGATCATCTGCATCACCGAAGGTGTGCCGGTTAACGATATGGTAAGCCTCTACCACGAAGTTAAAGCGAAGGGCTTGAAGCTGATCGGGCCCAACTGCCCAGGCCTTATCAGTCCCGGAAAAAGTAAAATCGGTATTATGCCTGGGAGCATCTGTATTCCTGGCAACGTGGGCGTGATCAGCCGTTCTGGAACCTTGACCTATGAGATTGTGCATGCACTCACGACGCAGGGCATCGGACAATCTACCTGTGTAGGAATTGGTGGTGATCCGATTGTAGGGTCAAATTTCCGGGATATTCTTGATGAATTTGACAAAGATTCGGATACGGAAGCTGTGGTGCTAATTGGTGAAATCGGTGGGGACGAAGAAGAGAAAACCGCAGCTTACATTAAGGAAAATATTTCTACGCCGGTGTTTGCTTACATTGTAGGAGCCAGCGCACCCGAAGGACGTACTATGGGGCATGCAGGAGCGATTGTTTCCGGAAATGCAGGAACCGCGGCCTCCAAACAGAAAGCTTTTCGTGAGGCTGGAGTACCGGTTGCAAATACCCTAGATGAAATGGCCGCTATGGTGGCTGAAAAATTCGGAAAAGTCTAAAAAACAGACTTGGCAAAGGCCCCTTTTAGGGGCTAACCTTTCCAAAACGGAGAATGTACTTATGAGCGATTCAGATATTCAACTCGATGATGATATAAAACTCACATCTAAATCTCAGGACGGAACCCCATCCTGGATGGTGGCCTTGGTCGTGATCCCATTCTTATGTTTACTTGCTGTCGCAGCCATGCAATTTATCGAATACCGATACTACCGCGGAGTGGGAGCTAGTGAAAGCGATCCCTATGCTGAGCCAGCCCTGATTCCACCTGTATGATTTTTATGTAAAATGGGATTGCCTCCGCCCGAAAGTTCGGGCATAAGCACCCTCCAGACATTTTTGCGGGGTCTTAGCTCAATTGGTTAGAGCGTCGGCCTGTCACGCCGAAGGTTGCGGGTTCAAGTCCCGTAGATCCCGCCATTTTTATAATGGCAAACCCCCCAGTAAAACATCGTTTTTACTGGGGGTTTTCTTTTAGGTAGTAATTATAGTTGATATGAAAATCACAGTATACGTATTGGGACGTCTACAAAATGGTAAACGGTATGTGGGTATAACAAATCATTTACAAAGAAGATTACAGGAGCATCGACAAAGATCCACGAAATGTGGTCAGTTACTTGGCGAATTCTTTGTCCTTCATACTGAAGAAGAGCAGGGATATCCTGAAGCCCGAAAACGTGAAAAATATCTTAAATCGGGGCAGGGTCGAGAATGGTTAATGACGAAATACCCTAAAGGATAAGATAAATGTGGTTCAAGCCTGCCTTCGGCAGATAAATCCCGCTTGTGCGCCGGAGGCGCATAGATCCCGCCATTTTTATAATGGCAAAACCCCCGGTAAAAAATCGTTTTTTCTGTGGTTTTTCTGTGGTTTTTCTTTGTTTAGGTGGAGTGGGGTAAACTTTTTTATACCCCCTAAAGTGCATAAATACGCACGAAAAGGCATTTGAAAGTCTACGCCTTTCTTACCCCCTAAAGCATCAATACTGTTTACTTGAAGGGGGAGCTAAAAAAAACGCAGCCCCCGAATGAGGACTGCGGTGGCAAATCAAGTTGCCAGGTTACTTCTCCGGGGGTCTAGAGAATTTGTTGGAGAGCACCACAGCCCCGCAGTAATTCCTCCTACCATCAACAAAGGGATCGCGAGTTCAACTAGGGCTGCCGGGCCTACCAGCCGCCACCATGGCGGCCATACCGCCGAGAGCGAGGGGTAAGAAGGCGCGAAGGAGTTTCCGTTCACGTTTGCCCATCATGAGTCAGCCCCTTTGCGGGAAGCGGCTCCGATAAAGGCGGCAATGACCATCCCGATAGTCGCCAACCCGTTTCCAACTGTGCTGGTAACGATATGGCTTTACCCGGGCTGGGGGGGGCGAAGAGGGGAAAGCCTAGTGGTTGGCGCGATACCTGTGCGATGCTAGGGATGAGAGACCGAGGCTTCCGACATGTCCGCTTGGGGTTGGAACTGCCGGAACGGCTCGAGGCCTTCTGGGGGATCGACTTTCGGGCGGGCCGGGATTCAGATGGCCAGAATTGAGACGGCGATTCAAAGAGTAAAGTAAGTCAAAGTGTCATATATTAATTATGTTTCAATGTCAAAATATGTGGGCTGGCCCTGAGCTCGGATAATGAGGTGACGATGACATGTACCGTTGTGCATTTTCGGAGTGCGAGGTTGCCGAAAACTTATGGTTCGAAGCTATGGCAACTGTATTAAGTTACTAAACGATTCTACTAAAAGAGCTGGCCCTTCTGTTTTAGTTTTACAGTCTACTAACTTCCCGAACCGTAATGCCGGGTGACCATTGACAATCGATCATGGTGTCAATCCGCATCTTGGGAATTCCCCAATCGCGATGTAAAAGTTTATACCGAAGCCTATCCACAGCGACTTCGGCCACCTGGGCATCCGGCGTGATAATCCCCGCATAAGGACTGGAAGAAGGCAGATCTAACCCCGCCACTTGAAGTTGGCCGGGCACTTCTAGGCCCAGTTGTTCGGCCGCCTGCAGTACCAGACCGGGATCATGCGTGATGATCCCGTCAACTCGGGTTTTTTGAATCCAGTCTATTACAGATTCTAGTTCTAGCACCCGCCCACATTCGATGAAAGGCTCCACCAGATGGAACCCGCACCCCTCCATATACCACGCACGAAAGAGACCTCCCATTTCTTCGTAACTTGTCCATGACAATTTGGTATCGGTAGCAGCAATTCCCAGTCGGCGACATCCAGCCTTCCTGAGTTTTGACACCATCAATTCCAATCCCTGATTAAAATTGGCCGCGCACCGGTCAAGTGTGGATGGCGCATTGCTTCGGCCCAAAACCAAGGTGGCGAAGTCGTGCCATGGCAGATTTAGTGTTGATTGATCTTTTGGTGTTCCTGCAAGGATCACACCCCTAACCCCCATTTGATACAATCGGCGACCGACCCGCATCTGCTCTTCTACATTCGAGGGAATCCAGAATTCCCGCAATTCAAAGCCGAACCGCTCCGCACGGGCCTTTGCCGGTTCCACCCCTGACGACCGGTAGTTGAGCGTCGAATGCGAAGGATCCTCTGGATTCCAACCCGAAAGAAAGGCTAGGATCTCATATTCCAGATGCATCTTTTTCGCAGTTCGATACGCCACTAGGGCCGACAATGCCGGATCCTCCCGATATCCCATTCGCTCCGCAATCTCCTGTATGCGTTCACGGGTTTTCTTTGCCGCCCGTTTGTTGTTATTTAGGCAGAGGGATACCGTACCGATACTGACATCCGCCTCCCGGGCAATATCCGAGAGCGTAACGCGTTTTAGGGAACCTAAGGTATTGTTTTCCATAATTTTAATAGTTTAAATTAATACAGCTTTGTCACGGGAGACGCAACATGAGATTATGTCAAAAATCATGCCCACAAACACTTTTCCACTGACTTGGGAAAAGATCCCTACCAACTCACCTACAATGGAACTTCTATGAATTCTCTCTACTTAGCCCTTCGTTTATTCGCGATGACTCTCGTTTTCATCACCGTGTGTACTGCTCGGGCCGCAGTTGTTGTAGCCGTTGACATTAACATAGGGGGGAGCGGCACCGAATCCGATACGTTTATCGATCCGAATGATGCTTCCTCCATGGCTTTCCAAGGAGTAACTTTCTCCTTACCGGAGACTTCTTTTTCCCAAAGCTTCGTGGCGAACCCTGATTTTACCCAAGCCGGAAGCGTTACCTTTGAGCTCGTGACTTCCACCGTACCATCCGAGATTGTGCGAACTACCCTAACCGGAACGTATTCGGATTTATATAACGACGCCATGGTTATTGGGGGTGCTGGCGCCACCCTCTCTCTGAGCGGACTGTTGCCAACAACCGAATACAGCGTCTACCTATGGAGTTTCGAACCTGCCGCTCAACGCGACGCCATTTGGACCCCGACAACTCCCGGCGTAGTCAATCCGTCAGCTATCACTCTGAGCGGTGCTCTTTCCCCCGACCCTTCCAACAGCCTGGTCTTGCCTAACGCGAGCGCTCTGTTCACAAGCGTCGGGTCAAACGCGCTGACCAGTAGCAGCACCGGAGTGCTCACATTCAACCTTGAGGATGGTTTAGATGGGAACTCGGGAGCCCGGTTCAACGGTTTCGCTATTACCGCAATTCCTGAGCCGAGTGTATATTACACAATTATCATAGGGTTCGTCCTCCTATTGGCGATTCGGAAACCTCGAAGGTGATTATGTGGGGCTTCTCTTTTGTCATCTCTTCCACCGTCACGAATCCTGATACCTGTGGTGGTGGATGGGGAACGCCGTGACCCCAAGAGGAATTGACCATAAAGCCTACAACCAAGTTGCTGCGGAAACGCTCTACACAGGGGGGCTCCCAGACTTACTCTTATTTTGCGGCGATGCGTGAGGCTACCTGATATGAGGAAGGGAGCCACGTGGTCGATGGCTACAAGGTCTTCGCCAAACTCTTTTTCAGCCATTGTTTCTGATTATGTACTGGGTCTTCAACCATCGGGATCTCCGTAGCAGGAGCGGGTCCAAGCGACAAGTATCAATCCGATGCCAATCACCGCCAGACCCGAACCATCGGGGGTGGTGTAGACCTTGACGGAAGCGGTGTCGCAACCCGAGAGCAGCAGCACCCATTCAGCTTGCTCGGTAAGTTCACCCGTGGCATTGGGCATCAGCAGAGGGTATAAAATCATCTTCAATTGATGCCTCTATGCTTCCTTTGCCAGATCCTAGGTACTGCCAATGGTTTTGAAATTACCCCCACGAACCAGATCGATCACCCCACCAATAGCAGAGACAGATCTCATGCTTTTTTCCTGAGGTACGCTTCAACGCCTTGGATGCCACTATCGTCTTTCGACAGGTCCGCATTTAGGTATGCCTCCAGGGTGCGTTTGCCGGTCTCAAAGCAGAAGGAATGACCTGAGATGCCCTCGTCGGTATGCAACGAAATCACTAGGAACTCGAGGCCCGAACTCACGCCGGTATTCAGAGTCGCTTTTCCCGCTGCCACACCGTCGTGGCGGCACAATCGAATGTCGATATTTTCGATTTTCATAAGGGGTTCCTCCGTTTACCGTCCTCATGCCAACCTTGGGTTTCCGATACCTGCTGGGCCGCCCGCATCACATGCGCCAACACGGATTCGACCGGCACGTCTTCGGTGAGAAAACTGACGTAGGGAACGCAGAGCACGGCAAGGGCGGCACCCCGATGATCCAAAATGGGCGAACACAAGTCGGTAATACCCCGCACGGCGGCACTTGCTTTTTTCAGGCATCCTGCTTTCCGAATCTGTTGCAGTTTTTTTGAAAGGACAGGGGATGAATCCTCATCTTCGGGGAACGCACTGAAAACGATGCCTGATGACGAGGTGCTCCGATCTAGCACCGTGCCTCTGCGAACCGCAAAGCCTAAACTAACCGGCGCGTCGATCTGAGTCACTACCAACAGACCCTCTGGGCTGGGAATCGAAAGATGACAGGATTGTTTGCTGACCCGGCTCAGTTCACGCATCAGCGGAAGAGCCGCGTCCATAAGACGCTGGGTTGGGGGGTGTTTATGAGCCAGCACAAACAACCGGGAGGTGAGATGATAGGTGTCGCCGGGCCGCATACGGTGGAGATACCCTCTATTTTCAAGAGAGACAAAAACTCGAAACAGCTCATCCGGACTTCGATTGAGCTGCTGAGCAATCTGTTTCTGGGTTAAACCTTCGGTCTCTTCCGCAAGCAATTCAAGAACATCCAGACCTTTTTCAAGGGCTGGAACACGGTATTGGGGTGTTTTATCTGGCTTATGAGATGACACAAGTAATAAATTTATATATAAATATAGTATTTGCAAATAAATTATAAAATATTATGTACCTACAGCATATTCTCACCTACGTTTGCCTCATATATGATAGCCATTTTAGAAATGCGGGACGTGAGCATGCGCTTTCCCGGTACCCTTGCCGTTGATCAGGTAAGCTTTGATGTTAAGCCAGGTGAAGTGCATGCCTTGATGGGGGAAAACGGGGCCGGT
>Ga0222650_1000278_pt1 | contig 43118 bp, 46 predicted proteins | sample AntAcemetagen367_FD_179820 | JGI IMG/M metagenome (GOLD analysis project Ga0222650, IMG submission 179820) | Saline water microbial communities from Ace Lake, Antarctica - #367 | ecosystem: Environmental > Aquatic > Non-marine Saline and Alkaline > Saline | place: Antarctica: Ace Lake... | reverse complement strand
TCATGTCTGGGTGCAGTGGGGTGCGGAAATGGGAGAGAAGGAGGCTTTGCGGAGGTTACTGGTGGAGGCAAGCGGGGGGAAGAAGTGGGAGCGGGAGATTCTGGAGAGATGGTTTGGGCACGAGGAAGATGTGGTGGCGAGACTCAGACGGGATTGGGAGAGGGTGAAATTTCGAAAAGGGAAGTGGGAGATCGTTGGACTTGGCGGTCGTTGAAAGCTTTTGCCCTCGTAAAGGCGTAGATCTCTCGATCCTTATTTTAAAATTATGAAATCACTACTTCTGGCTTTGGCCACCGTTAGCTCTGCGTATGCAGGGGAATTCGTTGATCTTTTCAATGGCAAGGACTTCGCGAACTGGGGAGGCAAGGACAAGACCGAGCATGCTGGATATGCGGTGAAGGATGGCACAATCACTTCCACCAATCACTGCCGGGTTCTGCAAACCGAGAAGGAGTATGCTAGTTACGTGTTGCAGTTTGAGTTCAAGCTCACTGCCGGTGCCAACAATGGTCTCGGGGTTCACTATCCGGGGAAAGGCGATGCCGCCTACACCGGGATGGAGATTCAGATTTTGGACAATACCCACCCCAAGTATGCGGGGCTTAAGGATTACCAGTTTCACGGGGGACTCTACACCTTGGTCGCGGCCAAGAAAGGTCACCTCAAGCCGGTCGGCGAGTGGAACAAGGAAGTGGTCACGATCAACGGACCCAAGGTGACGGTTGAGCTGAACGGCACCGTGATCTTGGCAGCAAATCTCAACGAGGTGAACAAAGCAAACCCGAAGCACGAAGGTGCCAAACGCCGAAAGGGACATATTGCCTTTTGTGGGCACGGCGATATTGTGAGCTTTAAAAATATCAAGCTTAAGGAACTCGCGGCCAAGTAGGACGGGGAGAGAATTTGCAATACTTTGAGAATCCCTCGTCACGATCTGTGGCGGTGGATTTTTTAGGGTGCGGCCGGGATGCTCAGGAACGGCGCAGGAATAGATCAAGGTGCTCGCGTGATTGAACGATCCCGGTGGTGTCGAATCTCGCGGAAGAAAGATGCGAATCGGTGGCAACTGCGAACGAGAGGGAACCAGACTTTTTAAAAATGCCTTGAGGGAAGAAGCTCATTTTAGTGCTACGATGATCCTTGTTCTCTCGAAAGGAAGCTGATCACGAAGATGCTGGAGGCGAACATGAGGATGGCGGCGACGATGGGGTGGAGGAGGCCGAGGGCGGCGAGGGTGATGCCGATGGTGTTGTAAGCGAATGAGAAGAGGAGAATTTTTATCAGGCGGTTCTGGAGATTTTTTACGGTGGTGAGGGCCTTGGGAATGACTGAGAGGTCATCGTGCAGCAGGGTGGCTTGTGCGATGGCTCGTGCCGCTTGATTGCCGCTCTGAAGAGCGAGGCTAGCAAAGGAGTGTTGGAAGCCTTCGCAATCGTTGAGGCCGTCACCAATGTAGAGGGTTCGGCTGACTTGTTGAGTGGCATCGAGGGAGGCTGCTTTCTCTTGTGAACTCAGGCCGGTTTGAATGTGGAGACCGGGGAGTTGGTAATCCTCCGGGGTGAAGCTGTCACCGGTGAGAATACTGACTTGGTAATCCTTCAGGAGAGTGTTGAGGGTGCTACGACTTTCTGCGCGCGCGGATTCTGTGAGGATGGCGGTGGCCACGAGTTTGTCTTCGAAAACGAGGTAGAGGGATCGTTTGTCAAGGACTTCCGGGGCGGCGAGCTTTTGATCTTGCAGGAGGAGAGCATTACCAATCGAGAGAGTTTTTCCGTCGAAATTGGCACGAATGCCACGTCCTGGAATCGTTTTTACCGCGAGGTCATCGAGGGGCTGAATTTCTTCGGCTTCCATCCGCCAGAAGGGGCGTGCCACGGGATGGGTGGAGTGTCTTTGAATGGCGACAATCCAGCTTTTGAGTTCGCTTGGGGCGTCATCTGCGACGACGAGTTTTTCAAGTTCGAGGGTCGGCCGGCTGAGCGTGCCGGTCTTGTCAAAGGCGATATGATCGACCTGTGAGAGACGATCGAGGAAGCTGACGTCCTTCGGAATGATGCCGAGTAGCTTGAGTGCGGTCATGCCCTTTCTGGTCGCCAGGGGGATGGCGAGGCCAAGGGCGCAGGGGCACGCGACGACGGTGACGGTGAGGGCATGGAGCCAGCCTTCCACCGGTTTCCCGAGGAGGCTCCAGACGATACCGGTGAGCAGAGCGACCGCGAGGACGGTGGGGACGAAGTAGCTGAGAACTTTCTGCGCAAGAGCCTCAATTTTCGTGGTGATCTGCGAGCTTGATTCGAGTGAGCGGAGCAAACGGTCAATCTCCCTGTGGTTCCCATCGCAGGTCGCCTCGACGACGATATTGCCATCTAAAACAATGCTTCCGGCGAGGAGGAGATCTCCCGGGGCTTTGACCTTTGGAGAGGTCTCCCCGGTGTGGGCTTGCTGTTCGATATAAACTTGGCCCTCGATAATACGACAATCCACGGGAACTGTTTCCGAGCTTTTCACGGTAAGGTGGTCGCCTCTTTGAACTTTCTCGATCGAGATTTTTGAGTGGCCTTCCGAAGTGACGATGCTTGCTTTTCCAAAGAGTCCCGGGATGGTCTCGGCGAGACGGGCCTGCATTTGGACTTGGTGGGATTTGATCGTTTGGCCGAAGAGGTAGATGGCGATGAGGACAATGACGACCTCATAGTAGATAGCTCCCTGGTTGCTCAGAGTGCTGTAAAGTGAGGCCGAGAAAGCACCGATGATACCGATGAGAAAAGCATGCTCCAGCGTGATTTCTTTCTTCCAGAGACTCTGCCAGGCACTGCGGAACATGGGTCCGGCAAGGCCGATGATCGCGAAGGCACTGATCACCGCGAGGGAGCCATGAATGATCGTGCGAGCGAGGCCCTGGGGGTTTCCAATGTTTGCGCCGAGGCTCAGATACATACTGAGGCCGGCAAGGAGTGCGGCGATGGCGAGCTTTAACCAGACGATCGCTTGGGCATGGTTGCTCGAAGCCTTGAGAAGCTCGTCCTCAACTTGAGCCGCCGACTTATCTTGACCGCAACAGCTCATCGTTTATTTATTATACGTCATTTTGAGATCAGCGGCGGTCCAAGGAGCTCTTTCTCCCTGCTTGTTGCGAATCGCGGAAACCGTTTCTGTCTTCACGGGAGCCGCGCGATTTTCCCATTCAGATCTGACGTAAGTCAGCACGGCCGCGATTTCGTCATCCTTCAAAGTCGCCTTCCATGGAGGCATCGCGCCATTGTAGGCGGTGCCATTGACGGTCACCGGTCCGATCAAGCCGTGGAGCACGAGCGAGGCGAGGACTTTGTCATTCCCCGCGACCCAATCTGATCCTGCTAAGGGAGGGAAGACGCCCGCTAGTCCCTCGCCATTCGCTTGATGGCAGGCTAGGCAAACATTACTATAAAGTGTTGCCCCATCGGGTCCGGAGGTGACGAGAGACGTTTTTCCCAAGCTCGTCTCAGCGGGTTTTTCGGGGGTGGGATTATAGTTCACAGACTCTACCCCTTCATAGTATTCATCGCTTGCGCCTCCCCCTGTGTAGATAATCAGATACCAGAGAGCCCAGATAAACATGGGCGCGTAGAGCAAGTGTTTGAGCCACCACGGGATTGCTTGAAATTTTTCAAAGGGCTCGGAGTACTCTCGCCAGATCTGTTCGTGTTCCTCGCGGACGTTGAAGTCTTCGCCTGGTTCCTTCCCTGGATGCGATGTTTTCATTTCTTCCGAATTTCGGCTTTGGATTCGATGACCGCTCGTTGGGCACCCTTGACATCGTAGTGACCAAATTTAAGGGACTGGAGGTAGGCAACGAGCGCTTTGACATCTGGAGTCGGAATGATTTCATACCCGTCTTCGGGTGTGAAATCCCCCCCGAGGGTGAGGGCATCTGATGATTTCTCTCCTGTAATTTTCTGTTTTTTGAAAAGGAAAGGAAAGGGCGGCATGTTCGATCCCGGGGAGGTTGATCGCGGATTGTAGAGGTGGATGAGGTGCCACGACTCAGAGGGCATTCTCACTCCGATGGTCGCGAGATCCGGGCCGGTCCGCATCGTCCCCAAGAGGGCGCGGCCATCGTTCATATAGTCGGCCGCGATGGTGCGGCGTTTCCCCCAGCCCCGCTCGATATCAGTTCCGACACGTTCGGGTCGCACTTGCTGGCTATGGCAATACATGCAGCCGTTGGAGATGTAGATTTCCTTTCCCCGTTGTTCGAGAGCGGTGAGAGGTGGCGGGATTTGTTCGCCGGTCTCGGGATCGATCAAGGGCGTCTGATTCCCCAGCGTCAGGATGGGGATTAGGACGAGTCCGACAAAAGAGGTAAAGAGGGTAAAAAGAAACCCGGCCACGATGAATTTGAAGCGGTTCATGATTTCTATGGGTTTGTGAGGGGGCCCTGTTTTCCAAGAAGGGTTGCGGTGGTTGAGGCGCTGCGTTTTCGGGCAAGCATCCAGACGAAATTGACGGCAAAGAAGAGGTGACCAAGAGTCATTAGGCTCCCCGCCCAACTCCGGGATTTTAGGAAAGGAATGGTGAGCTTCACGATTTCAAGAAAGGGAGTATCCTTGGTATTGAGCTCAATCCCTTGGAGGTAGCCGCCCCAGGTTAGCGAGACGAAGTAAATGATGAACCCAATCGAGCAGAACCAGAAGTGTCCTTTGATCAGCCAAGCACTGGGCCACTCGCGCTCCAAGAGACGCGGCATCATGTAGTAGATCGCGCCGAAGAAGACCATTGAGGCAAAGGAGTAAGCTCCGAGGTGCGCGTGGGCGATGGTGTAGTGGGTAAAGTGGGTGAGGTAATTCAGCGAGCGGATCGCCATCAAGCTTCCCTGAAGACTGGCGAGCGTGTAGGAAACTCCGCCGAAAACAACAAAGCGGAGAGTCGGGCTCCATCGTAGCGCCGAGAACGAACCCTTCATCGTGGTGTGTTGATTGATCGCCACCGTGATCACGGGCACGAACATCATGACACTGGCGACCACGCTGGCACTGATCAACCAAGCGGGATAAGGCCCACCGATGAGATGGTGCATCCCCGCCCAAGCGTAGAAAAAAGCGAGAGACCAAAAGCCAATCATCGACAGGTAGTAGCTGTGGATCGGTCTCCCGATAACCTTGGGAATCAGGTAATAGATCGCGCCTAGGGCAATGGGGGTGAACCACAAGCCGAGGGTATTGTGCGCATACCACCAATTGACGGCACCCTGCGCGGGAGCCTGAATCGGGTTCCAGAAAAATAAGGCCTGAGAGGTGACATACATCAGCGGAAACCAGAAAAAGGCGGCGAGGATATACCACTGGGAAACGTAAATGTGTCCGGGCGGCCGACGCCTCACCAGGCTGATCGCGCTCAACATCACAAAGGCAAAAGAGATGATCAACAGGGGCGCGGCGTAGGGCGGATACTCCAGCCACTCAATGGAGGTTCCGTCGCCCCTTAAGATCCCCCACGTCCCGACCGCGTTCCCGAGATTCCAAAAGACGGCCGCGAGGGTCAGGCTGGTATAATCCGTGATGGGAACACGACAAAGACGGGATAGAATCCAGAGACCAATACCAATGCCCGCTGTCGAGAGCCAGCCATAGGCAACGGTATTGAGATGGGCCGGCCGGACCCGCCCGAAGGTTAACCAATTGGCCTCTGCGAGAAACTCCGGGTTGTGAAGCTTGATCGAAGCACCGATGGCCAGAAACGATCCGAGGAGCAGCCAAACCAGAGAAGTCCCGATAAACATCCCCACCGGTTTCGTGGCGGCCCGGTCGATTTCGAGACGCTCTTGGCGGCTCTTTTCAATGTCGATTTCACTCATAATACTGGCTTGTTAGAGAGGAAGGATTAGGGAAGGTTGGGGTCGGGCGATTATCACGGTGAAGAGCTATTTCTGCTTTCCAGGAGCACGTCCGGGGAAGGAGTCAGTGGCTTCACCGATGGGTTCGTCCGGTCCGAAAATGGTGTGAGAACCCTCTTCGACATCTTCGAACTGTTGATTCTTAGCGGCCCAAAAAAAGGCGGCGACCGCGCCCACGGCCCCAAAGCCCATGACAATCAGGACGATAATCGCGGCGTAAAGCATACCTTCTATCTCTCGCTGAATAACGATAAAGCAAGTAACTTGTGAAACTTTTCACAAAGTCTTGTCTGGGGCGCAAATGGGCCTGTGGTGAACTTCTGGAGAGGTCAGGCTAGGTCGAGAAATCGCCACCGCTCATCAAAAATTTCAAGGGCTTACGGCCTTCAAAATCCCGGTTGATTTTGTTGCAGATTAACTCGCACAGCGGGTCGATGAATTCGTCGTCGAGTGTGAAGAAGGAGGCCGTTCCGCGCTTCCCACGACGGAGAACCTTGGCGTCGAAAAGGACCTGCAGATGTCTAGAGACGTTTGCTTGCGTCAATCCGAGGCCAAGGACAAGTTCGCCGACATTCTTTGTCTCTTTTCGCAAGGCTTGCAGGAGTTGCAGGAGTTGCAGGAGTTGCAGGAGTTGCAGGCGGGTGGCGTCGGAAAACGCTTTGAAGAACTGGGCAATAATTTCAAATGATTCACGATTCGGTTTCGTAGTCTCTGGACGACATGCGGCGTCGTCGTCGATTTTCATCGCTTGAAAGTAAGATAGTTACTTTTCTCAAATTTTCTATCGCTTAAGAGCGATTGAGTCAATAACGGCAAGGTTAACGAGAGCAATACCCCCTAATCGACCTTCACGCGGACTTCGTCAGCGGAGTGCGGGAATTTTTTGAATCGAGCGCTGACATCACGACCGACCTTTCTGATGAAGGTGGTGCCGATGGCCTCCTCGGAGACTGGGAAAAGAACTCCTTTGCATCTGAAGCATGCTCCCTTTAGTGCCCGGTTCAACACCCGAAGGGAAAAGCTCGTCGGAGTTGGGTTTTTCAAGGAATCCCGGCTTTTTGAGATGCGCAGCAAGAAGAGGAGCCTCTTTTGCCTCACAGGATTTGGAGTGGGTGTGCTCTCGGGTATCTTTGGTGTTGGAGGCGGTTTCATCATCGTTCCCGACCACGATCTCTCAAGAAGTGATTGCAGGATTAGCGACCAAGGTAGGCGTTGAAGCCGTCGAGCGTCATTTGCACGGCGATCATAATGAGAAGCATCCCCATGAGTCTTTCGAGGGCCCGTGAACCACGGTGGCCGAGGAAGTCGAAGATGATGGGGGAGGCGACGAGGAGAATCATCGAGGCGACCGAGGAAAGGAGAACGGCGCCGGTGACGGTGAGGGCGGGGTGCTTTTCGCCGAAGAGAATGACCATGGAGATGGCGCTGGGGCCGGCGATGAAGGGCATGGCGATGGGGACGATAAAGGGGTCATCGGTCTCTTCGTCTTCCAAGGCCGCGCGCCGGTTTGGAAAGAGCATACCGAGGGCGATGATGAAGAGGACAATCCCGCCGGAAATGCTGAGCGAGTGGCTTTCGAGGCCGAGGGTGCTCAGGACGAGACGACCACCGAAGACTGCTCCGAGCAAAATTCCCAAAGCGATGAGGCTTTCCCGCAGGATGATTTTCCTCCGCTCAGCTGCCGGATATTTTGAGAGCAGGCTGTTAACGGGAACGAGGTTTCCGAAAGGATCCATGACAACGAAAAGGAAGACGGCGAGTGAGAACATGATTTCAAGGGATGAAAATAGCTTCGATTAAGGAGGAGGATTTAGGGAAAGACCGCATTTCACGATGAGCTTGCCTCAAGGCTTCGATTTCCTCTTCGACCGAGGCACAAGAATTCCCCTGCGACACCAATGATGACACCTGTCGTGTAACAGAGAAAATCAGACCCTACGAACCCTGTTCCTAGCACCAAAGCGCCCGGACGGGTTCTTCTGATCTCATTGAGCCATTCGCCCTGATACAATTGGCTGACTTCGACCGTGAACGAAAACCCCAGAGCGGCCATCGCAACGATTGAAGTAGGGAGGGCAGGAAAACAGAAGCCGACCAGCAAGAAGACGATGAGAGCCCAGAGGGTGTCACCTCCATACTCGGCGATGAAGCTCGAGAGGTGAACTGAGAATCTTGATCGGGATGCGAGCCCGGCCGCGATGACAAGAATGATCATGGCGGAGTATGGCACTTTGTTGCGATGCCTAAGAACGGTTTGATTTGCGGTGATGGTGTGAGGGGGTTGGTGGAGCGGGAGATGTCTGGGCACCTTCGGAGCTGGGGCGTCGAGGCTATGCCAAGGAAGATTTTGAGCGATATTATTTCTTTTTTGGATTGTCCTTCTTTTCTTCTTTGGGAGGAATGGAAAAGGGATTGTCAGGAGATATAGGTGCTTGTTCGTAGTTGGTGGTGGATCCATCGACAATCTTGAAGGCGAAGTTTCTGCAGGTGCCCACGCATCCAAAAACCCTTCGTTTGCCTTCGGCAACACTAAGGAACGGCGTGGGAATAAAACGGGATTTTTTCCCCAAGGCATTTTAAGCACTCCCGTCCCCATCCAGCAGCGCCGCGAGAGAACAGTAGCCGAAAGTTGCGCTTTTGGTCGTGCGCCTTTTTCAGGTGGAGCAACACCTTCAATCAAGATCAAGCGAGAAGGAACGCACGGCTGCACAATGATTCCGGTGACCACCCATTTCTCTGCTGCGCAGTGGCAAGAATCAAAAGTGCAACTTTCAACTACGATTGCCTCCTGTTCGCAGTTGCCACTGATTCGCATCTTTCTTCCGCGAGATTCGACACGACCGAGATCGTTCAATCACGCGGGTATCTTGATCTATTCTTGCGCCGTTTCTAACGGTCACGTGAGGGTACCTCCTCTTGGGAAACATTGCGCCATTTTTCCTCCTGATCCGCTTTGAGACCAGACGACGAGACGTTTGTCGCCTTTCTTGAGATCGCCTTTGATTCCTTTTTCAAGGGTGAGAATTCCGGTCTATAAAAGAGTTTCTTTGAGGCGGTTTGTGTTGCCTCGATCCATCTCGTTTTTTTGATTTCGTTGCGTGTGGCAGGCTTGCTCTTGATGAGTGGAACGACTCTGACTTCGGAGACTGTTCCGATGACAATGAACTCATAGGAGGCCTCCTTCTTTTTGCTGAAAGCGCCGTCGCTGGCGCTAGCAGAGAGGATGGTGAGGAGTGAGATGACGAGGATTTTGAACATGGGTTTATCCTACTTTGTAAAGCGGCGGCGAAGGTGTTTGAGGTAGGGCTGGGGGTCGGTTTTGGAGCCGGTGGCTTTTTCCATGAGGTCTTGGGGGAAGAGGGTGGAGCCGTGTTGGTGGATGTTTTTTTGCATCCAGGCGAGGAGGGGGAGAAAGTCGCCTTGGGCGAAGGCGGTGGAGACGGTTTCATCTTGTTGGGCCGCTTCGAAAAGCTGGGCGGAGTTGATGTTGCCGAGGGAGTAGGTCGCGAAGTAGCCCAGGCCGCCCATCGACCAGTGGATGTCTTGGAGACAGCCATCGGTGTCGTTTTTAGGGCGGAACCCGAAGAGTTTTTCGAACTCATCATTCCAGGCGGCGGGGACGTCGGCGACTTCGAGTTCGCCGGCGAGCAGGGCGCGTTCGAGCTTGAAACGGAGGAGGATGTGGAGATCGTAGGTGGCTTCATCGGCCTCGACGCGGATGGGGGAGTAGGCACAACGATTGACGGCGGGGAGGAAGTCATCGAGTGAGATGCGGCGGAGGTGGGGGAAGAGTTCCTGGGCGCGCGGATACCACTTTTCCCAGAAGGGGCGAGAGCGGCCGACGTGGTTTTCCCAAAGGCGGGATTGCGATTCGTGGATGCCGAGGGAGACGGCGTGGCCGGAGGGGAGGTGGAAGTCGGAGGCGGGGAGGCCTTGCTCATAGAGGCCGTGGCCGGTTTCGTGCATGACACCGAAGAGGGAGGAGGCGAAGTCGTGGTCCTCGTAGCGGGTTGTGAGGCGGACGTCGGCGGGGCCGAGGGTGGTGCAGAAAGGGTGGGCGGTGGTGTCGATGCGGCCTCGTGAGAAGTCGAAGCCGAGAGATGCGGCGACCTCACGGTTGAGGGTTTGTTGGGCCTCGATGGGAGCATTGCCGTGGAGGAAGTCGGCGGGGATGGCGGCGGAGGCTGCGACGGCGTCGGCCGCGATTTGGGCGAGCTCGGTGTCGATGGAGTCGAAGAGGGTGGCAACTTCCCGAGTCTTGGCGCCGCGTTCGTATTCGGCAAGGAGGGCGTCGTAGGGCTCGTCTTGGTAGCCCCAGTGTTCGGCCTTTTGGCGGGCGATCTCGAGGAGCTTGGCGAGGTGGGGGGCGAAGGTGTTGAACTCGTTTTTTTCGCGAGCCTCGGACCAGGCGGCTTTGGCGAGGGAGGAGGTTTCGGAGTCGAGCTCGACGAGTTCTCGCGGGAGCTTGGTGGCGCGTTCGTAGCGATGGGTGAGTTCGCGTTGGTTGGGTCCCTCGAGTGAGGCGAGGCCATCGCGGAAGTCGTCCGAGGTTTGGAGTTTGTGGATGCGGCCCTGCAGGTAGGCCAGTTGTTTGGCGCGGTGGCCCACGGATTGGGTGGGAGCGTAGGTTTCCTGATCCCAATCGAGGGTGGCGGAAGTGGATGAGAGGAGGGTGATTTCTTGAAGGAGATCTTGGATGGAAGGCATAGCGCAACTTTACCGGAGGGGGTGAAAAAGGCGAAAGGCTTTTCGCAGGGCGGGCGGATTGGCTGGACGGCATCCTGGCAGAACGGTAGAACCGTCACTTGTAATCGAGATGACTTCACTTTTTCAAACTCAAGATCTTATCGAGGAGACATCCTTAGCCTCGGTGCATCGTGCCGTGGGAAAGGACGGGAGTGCCCTGTATTTCACTCAGACCCGCTTGGAACTCGGGGTGAGAGAGGCCTTGATGAAGCCAGGTGTTTTTGAGGGGGCTTTGGCGAAGCTGCGCTCGTTGGAGTTTGAATATTTGCGGGCCGTGATGGATGCTGGGATGGCGGAATCCGGTCCGTGGGTCACCAGCCAATGGTTGGATGCCAAGCCGCTGAGTGAGTGTTCAGCGAGCGAGCAGGATTTGCAGAACCTCGCGAAACAGCTCGAAGATCTCTTGATGTATCTCGGGGAATTCGCTGGGGTGGTTGACTTGAATGAGAAGCACATCCTGACGATGCGGGGGGAAGACGGGCGGCTCGCCTGCCTCTTTCAAATTGACTATTCCCGATGGTTTTCCGATTGCGCGGCGGGTGGGGTGCCTGGGGGAGATCGGAGTGCCGGGAGTGAAGCCCGGGAATTGATCAAAGGTCTGGCAATTCGGCAATTGAAGCTGCCAAAGGTGGCGCGGAAGAAGGATCCCATTCCGTTTGTGGATGAGCGGAGTCCGGCGCTGACTTCGTATCCAAGCTATCGCGAGCCTTGGTTGGGGCGGGTGATGTTTTGGGGAACGTTGATTATCGGTTTACTGGTGATTGGGTGGTTCACCGTGACATAGGAGAGGGTGACTCCGTTGAAGGAATTCTTGTCTGCTTGGCGTAAGTTGTGAGATGAAATTTCCCGCCTTATTTCTCGCATTTGCCCTCCCTCTGATTGCCGCGCCCCAACCAGATGAACTCAAGACTTATAAGAAGGTCGGTGAGCTTGAGCTGAAATTGCACATTTTTAACCCGGAGGGTCACACCGCGGATGATTCCAGGCCCGCGATTGTTTTCTTTTTTGGTGGGGGCTGGACGGGCGGAACGCCCTTGCAGTTTTATCCGCAAAGCGAGTATCTTGCGAAGCGGGGAATGGTGGCGATCTCGGCGGAGTATCGCGTGAAAAGTCGGAATGGAACGTCGCCGCTGGAGTGTGTCAAGGACGGGAACTCGGCGGTGCGCTGGGTTCGGGCTCACGCTGTTGAGTTGGGGATCGATCCCACCATGATCGCGGCGGGTGGGGGTTCGGCAGGCGGACATCTCGCGGCGGCGACGGGTATTGCGAAGGAAGTTTTCGAGGAAGGGGAAAATCTTAAGGTTTCGTCACGACCAGATGCGCTCGTGCTTTTTAATCCGGTCTATGACAACGGGCCAAAGGGCTACGGGCATAAGCGGGTGAAGGGCTATTGGAAGAAGATTTCGCCCATGCATAATCTCGATAAAAAAACGCCCCCGACAATTGTCTTCCTCGGGACAAAGGACAGTTTAATCCCGGTCGCGACGGCGGAAAAGTATCGTGATACCATGAAAAAAGCAGGGGTGCGTTCGGAGTTGTTTCTTTATGAAGGTCAGCCGCATGGTTTTTTTAATAAGGGGAAGTATGACGAGACGGTGAAGGAGATGGACATTTTCCTGACCTCGCTTGGGTATTTAAAAAAGAAGTGATATTTTCGGAATCGTGAAATTTTGTGGGAGCCCTTCGGAGAGAGCCCTGCCGGGTGAGGTGAGGCATTTTTCTCGATTGCAGAAGTTGGTGGTTTTAGAGAGGATGGACCTTATGAAGGCCTTCGTTTGTTTTCCCCTGTTTTGTTTCGCGGTATTTCTGACGGGGTGCACCGTTTCTGACGATGTTGAGCCTCAGGCGAGCGGGTGGCGTGCGCCTGCCTTGGTGGCACCGGATCAATATGGGCGACCGGTGAATTTGAAGGCCGCGACCTCGGGGCCGTGGGCGATTGTTTTCTTCTATCCAGAGGCCGATACCCCAGGGTGAATCAAGCAAGTCAAGTCGCTGCGGTCTGCATTTGCGACACTTTCCGAACAAGGGATTCAGGTCATCGGAGTTTCGATGGACACGATTTCCGAGCAACGCGCTTTCTCGGATAAGTTTGCGTTACCGTTCCCACTTCTTTGCGATACCACCGGTGCGATTTGTAACGCCTACCGCGTCAGACATCCCAAAAGGAGGCCGAGTCGCGAGACTTTCCTTTTCCGTAAGGGCGTGCTCGTCAACCACGACCGCGCGGTTAACCCCAAGACGCAGGCGAATGAGGTGCTGCGTAAGATCGAGGAGTTGCGGTTACGGCCGGGTTACTGATGGGGCAGCCGCTTCTCCGGAATCGAGTTCACGGAGGAAGTCTTGGTGGAATCCTTTCACGAGGAACCAGTCCCTCTTGTAATGGGTTGGGGTCAGATCGCGTAGCGAGAGCAATCCGCTCATGAGGAAAAGTAAACCGCCGGAAAGAGTCAATAGAAGCAATTCGGGCGAAGCCCCGGCGAGAGCAGTGAGGCCAAGGAGCCCAAACCCGAGTAAGAAGAGGACACTAAGACGGATGCGTTTTTTGCGAATCGTGTTGTTTGAGAGGTGGACGTAGATGGTTCCTCTCGCTGTTTTGATGAGGTAAATGAGTATCAGGAGGAAGATCCCGAAGGGCACGACGATAAGGAGAGCCCACCATGGATTGATCCAGCTCAGTTTAATTTTCTTTCGCTTTCCGTTTTCACCGGGGATCACGGCCTCGTTTGTTTTGATGCAGCGGGCAGGGAGAACTGTTCCGACCCGAATCGCCAGCTTTTCACCTCGAACTTCAAGATGATGGGACGGGGTGGGCGGTGTCACTAATCCGAATTCCTGTGGCGCGGCATAGGGATTCACTTTATCAGAATCAGTCATTTGGAAGGGATAGCAAAAAGCGTTTCATGAACAAGGGCTTTCGGTCGCGGAGTCCTTGGCGACCAGCTTTGCGATCCAGTGTTTTGGGATGACGGCGGGAGCCTTGACCTGGCTGAGGCGTCTGGGAAGAGACGTGATGGGCAGTCGGAGAGTTTCCGGAGAGTGTTTTTGGTGGCGGCGAGCAGTTCACGGGTCGGGTTCAAGTTGGCGCAGGAATTTCTTCCCGATCCGGGCATTCAAATCGAGTGGTTCTTTTCGTCCTTCTCGTTTTCGGTTGGGGTCACGATTTTGGTCAGAACGATTTCCCGAGATGACGTGAATGGGCGACGAGATTAGGTATTTTTTAAATCCTGATTTCGAGGAAATATGCTGACAGAAGTTCCGACTGTCGTAGCTTCTCGACATGACAACAGTTGGTATTCCAAAGGAGATTAAGCCACAAGAGAACCGGGTCTCAATGATCCCGGCTTATGTTTCGGATTTGGTGAAACGGGGTCATCGGGTTGTGGTGCAGGCGGGAGCCGGCGAAGGCGCAGCTTATGGCGATGACCTGTATCTCGCAGCAGGTGCCGATCTGGTGCCAGATGCCAAGTCGGTCTTTGCACAGGCGGAGCTCATTGTGAAGGTCAAGGAGCCCCAGCCCTCGGAAATCGCGATGCTCAATGAGCAGCACACGCTCTTTACCTATCTGCACCTTGCTGCAAGTCAGGGGCTCACCGAGAGCTTGGTGGCGACGGGCTGCACCGCGATTGCTTATGAAACGATCACGGTGAATAGACACCTTCCATTATTAGAGCCGATGAGTGAGATCGCCGGGCGGATGTCCTCGATTGTGGGTTCTTATCACTTGGCCAATCATCGCGGAGGGAGGGGCACCCTTCTTGGAGGTGTTCCGGGGGTGGCACCGGGCCGGGTCGTCGTGATCGGTGGCGGGACCGCTGGGATTAATGCTGCGCGGGTGGCGGCGGGGATCGGAGCGGATGTTACGATTTTGGAAGTGGACTTTGAGCGGATGCGCTTCCTGGACATCACGATGGAGGGGACAAGCACCCTCTTCTCGAACGAGGCTAATTTGTCCGAGCTCCTCCCGCGGGTGGACCTTGTCATCGGGGCGGTTTTGGTACCGGGAGCAGCGGCCCCAAAATTGATCACACGGAAGATGCTACGATTGATGCAGCCGGGATCAGTGTTTGTGGATATTGCGGTCGATCAAGGTGGCTGTTCTGAGACGACCCGTCCGACCACCCACGATGATCCGACTTATGAAGAAGAAGGCGTGCTGCACTACTGCGTGGCCAATATGCCGGGAGCATATGCCCGCACGGCGACGCAGGCCCTCAATAATGTCACCCATCCTTGGACGGCCATGATTGCGGATCAAGGTCTCAAGAGGGCTTGTGAAACACGGCCTCCTTTGATTGGAGGAATTAATTGCCGGGGAGGAAAGCTGACTTGCAAACCTGTCGCGGAAGCACATGGAATTGTTTTTGAGGAGGCAGATTTAGGATAGGAATTATCTCAGGGGAGGAAGAAGGCAATTTGCTTTGCTCGCTTACGCGGAGGGAGGGGGCACCAGAGGCCCTCGATAGGTCGTGCAAGTGACTGTAAGATTGGTTATCACATTGATGCTCCGATGAAGTGGTTTCTCCGGAGGTCAGGTGGCGCTTGGAAGTCAAGCCGGGCGAGCGCAACGGTTCGGGGCCTATCGATGCACGAGGCCTCACTTCAAGCGACCGCGACGGTGCGAGTGCGCGCCACTGACCGTTCCGGATTCACGACCGAGATGCCTTTCACCATCACCATCGTCGAATTTAATAATCCCCCGACGGATCTCACCCTCAGCGGCCTGACCCTCGTCAGCAACTCCGCAGCGGGCACGCTGCTCGGGACCCTCGGCACCGCTGACCTCGATCAAGGTGACACTCACGACGACTCTCTCACCGCAGTCAAGATCCGCGAGGAGCTCTTTGGTTTTGGAAGCGTGTGGCGCTTCCTCGATGATAACAGCGATCCCGGTAGTCTTTGGACAAGCGCCTCCTTTAATCGAGTCTCACTCTAGCGCCCGATGCCTAGACGAACACCCAAAACGGCCAGCGTATTGGAATCGATAATCTCATGGGCGAGACCTTCGCGGTCGCTGATTTTTCCAAGCGCCATTTCCGGCTCGTCATTGAAACGCCATGACCTTCCACAAGAGGGCGATCAGGAGTCCACTCTGAAGATTCCGTCTCATCGCGCCTTCCCGCTGCAATTTCCTCGTGTTCGAAAGGATCGTCGTGCGCTACCAGACTGAACGGGGGCGATCCCGTGAATCTTGAATGGCAATGGGTCATCGAATATCCTGTGTCAACTGGGGTGAAGGATGCGATGATCTGCCAGTATTGACCGCGATCAGAGACGGGGAATTTGTTCATTCTAGAAGACTTGCGGGGATCATCATGCGCAGTTACAGAGAGGGCGTTGAAAATTACCTATCCAGACCTGCCGGTTGCCCGGCGGAGGGATGAAATCCTCGAGGCTATGCGGGCGTCGCAGGTGGTGGTGGTGGTGGGTGAGACGGGCTCCGGGAAGACGACGCAGCTCCCGAAGATGGCGGTGGAGCTGGCGCGGGAGATGGGGCTGGAAGGACGGATTGGGTGTACCCAGCCGCGGCGCTTGGCGGCGACTTCGGTGGCGCGGCGGGTGGCGGAGGAGTTGAAGGTGGAGGTTGGTAAAGAAGTGGGCTGGCAGGTGCGCTTTACGGAGGTGTGCTCCAAGGACACGGTGGTGAAGTTCATGACCGACGGGATTCTACTGGCGGAAACGCAGGGGGATTTTTCGCTGAAGCAATACGATACGATCATCATCGATGAAGCTCACGAGCGGTCCTTGAACATCGATTTCCTGCTCGGGTATCTCAAGAGGCTCGTAAAGAAGCGACGTGATTTGCGGGTGATCATTTCGTCGGCGACGCTGGATGCGGGGCGGTTTTCGGAGTTCTTTGAGAACTGTCCGGTGGTGCAGGTGGAGGGCCGGACCTTTCCGGTGGAGGATGTTTTTTTGCCGGGTTTTGAGGGCGAGAGACTGCGTGACCATGTCGTGCGCGGGGTGGAGTATGTCACTGATCTGGATCCGGACGGTGATGTCCTCGTGTTTTTGCCGGGGGAGCGGGAGATCCGGGAGTGTGCTGATATGATCGAGGGGCAGGGTTTTTTTAATACGGAAGCGGTACCGGTTTTTGCACGGCTCTCGTTGGCGGAGCAGGAGAGGGTCTTTCAGGCGAGTGGGAGGCGCCGGGTGTTTTTGGCGACGAATGTTGCGGAGACTTCCTTGACGATTCCGGGGGTCGTTTCGGTGGTCGATAGTGGGATGGCGCGGGTGAGTCGCTTTAGTCCGCAGCGGCAGGTGCAGAGTTTGCAGATCGAGATGATTTCGCAAGCGAGTGCGCGGCAGCGGCGGGGGCGTTGTGGCCGGGTGCGCGAGGGGATTTGTGTGAAGCTTTATGATGAGGAGACGCTGGCGCTGGCCTCGGAGTTTACTGATCCGGAGATCCGGAGGAGTGCGCTTTCAGGGGTGATTTTGCGGATGCTATCGCTGAAGCTTGGAGATGTCCGCGAGTTTCCGTTTATTGACCCGCCGGGACCGAAGGCGGTGAATGAGGGATGGGCGACTTTGGAGGAAGTTGGGGCGGTTCCCACGAATGCCCAACGTCGAACGTCGAACGCGGAAGGTCCAAGTGTTGGGGTTGAGGGCGGGGAGAAGAGCGCACATTCGGCCTCCAAGACTGAAGGCCGAGTTGGGAGAGGGAAGAAAGGGGGTGACTCGGCCTTGACTGAGATTGGCTGGACCTTGGCGAAGTTGCCGCTCGATCCGCGTTTGGGGCGAATGTTGGTTGAGAGTGAACGGCGCGGGGTCTTTGAGGAGGTCTTGATCATTGTTTCGGGGCTCTCGGCGATGGATATCCGTGAGCGGCCGCAGGGGAAAGAGGATCGGGCGGATGAGCGGCAGAAAGAGTTTCTCGATCAGAAGTCGGATTTCGGAGTCTTTTTGAATCTCTGGAATGGCATTGAGAGTTTCCGGGGAGAGAATGGAAAGCTGAAAAATAGCCAGTTGCGGAAGTGGTGTGAGGGGCATTTTCTAAGTTTCCGGAGGGTGCGGGAATGGTTGGGGATTTATGCGGAGCTGCGGAGGTCGTTTCGGAAGCAGGGGGTGAAGGAGAAGGCCATCGCGACGGCGGCGGATGTTTATGCAGAGGTGCATAAGTCAGTGTTGACGGGAATTCCGCGTCAAATCGGGGTGTGGGATAAGGAGAAGAAGATTTACCACAGTGTGGGGAATCGCCAGTTCGCGGTTTTTCCGGGGTCGGGACTTTTTAAGAGCAAGCGGGCGCTTTGGGTGCTGGGGTTTGAGTTGGTCGAGACGTCGCGACTGTGGGCGCGCAAGGTGGCCGAGATTGACCCAACGTGGTTGGAAGAAGTGGTGCCGCATTTGTGCCGGAGCAGGTATCACTCGCCCTATTGGAATGAGCAGCAGGGTGCTGTTTATGGTACGGAGGATGTCATCCTGGGCGGTTTGACGGTGGTGGAGGGAAGACGAGTCTTCTTTGGTCGGGTCAATCCCAAGGCGGCTTTTGAAGTCTTTGTGCGAGAGGCGCTCGTCGAGGGGAAGATGCGGAGAGGGAATGCGGTGTCGCAGAATTTGGCGTGGGTGAAGGAGCAGATTTTTGCCGGAGAGCGAAAGTTGCGGAGAGTGGGCTATCTTTGGAATGAGGCGGCCGCTTATGATTTCTTTTTCGAGCGGCTCCCCGCGACGACAAATACCACGAACGATTTTCATAAGCTGACGGAGACGGCGGCGGAGGCGGGGAAGTTGATGGTGAGGTTTTCGGATCTGATTTGGGAGGAGGGCTTGGAGGATCGCTTGCGGCTTTTTCCGGATATGGTGGAGCATGCGGGACGGAAGTGGCGCGTAAATTATGTCAGTGATCTGGAGGCGGATGATGATGGCCTGACCTTCGAGGTGGGGATTGATGAGTTGGTGAGATTTCCGGAGTATTTGCTAAGCTGGGGGGTGCCGGGGATCTTGGAAGACCGGGTGGAGTTGTTGATCCGGAGCTTGCCGAAGGATTGGCGTCGGGAATGTCAGCCAGTGGCGGAGAAGGTGTCGGGCTTCTTGACGGAGTGGGAGAATTGGGAGCCGCAGGGCCGGTTGGAAGTGGCCTTGTTGGATTATTTACGCGAGCAGGTGGGCCGGAATTCGTTGGAGGGGTTGGAGCCGGAGCGACTGCCGATTCATCTGCGGCCGAAGGTGCGGGTAAGGGACGAGAAGGGGGAGGTGATGGCCTTTGGCGAGGACGTGCAGTTGATTAAGGAGAAGCTGGCGGCGGAGTTACGGGCGCGTCGGGAGGCGGCCGCGAATGAGGAATGGGAGATGACGGGGGGAGAGGTTTGGAGTTTTGACGAAGTTCCGGTGGAGGTTGATGGAATTTTCCCCGGGTTGGTCGATGAAGGGGAGACGGTGGGAATGCGGGCGTTCTTGGATCGTGAGGAGGCCGAGGAGAGTCATCGGGCGGGGGTGGCGCGATTGTTCATGCTGGAGCATGCGGAGCACGGGCAGTATGTCCGAAAAAATTTCCCGATGCAGATGGCGGGGAGGTTTTTGTTACCGTTGCTACCGGAAGGAACTCTTCAAGATCTCGTATTTGTTGCGGCCGAGGGGGGGATGGCCAAGGTGGCGAGGGATGAGGAGGGCTTTACGGAGGCCTCGAAGTTGGGGCGGGGGGAGTGGTTTGCTTGCGCAGAGAAGGTGGCAGAGGCGATGGAGGGAATGGCTGATGCCGATGGTCGGGTGCGGGAGTGGATGGAGGCGAACCGGAAGGATCGTCATTTGGGCGAGGTCGTGCGGCAATTTGAAGAACAACGGGCGTGGTTGCTGCGGGGGGGATTCGGATGGAAATCGGGGTATGAGCGGATGAAGCGGTATCAGCGATATTTCTTTGGGATGGAGGAGCGTATTCACCGCTTGGAGGCGCAGCCTTTACTACGGGATGAGGAGAAGCAGGATCAGTTTTTGCCCCTCTGGGAGGCGTGGTTGATTTTATGGCACGAAAGGCCGGAGGCAGCGCGCCTTTGGGAGATTGGCTGGATGCTGGAGGAGTGGCGGCTGCAGTTGTTTGCGCCGGGGGTGCCGCATGTCGGGAAAGTAAGTGCAAAGCGGATTGAGAAGGCGCTGGGGATTTGAGGGGAGGTCTCACGCGGGGCCGCAGAGGTGTTCGGGGGCTTGGGGGCGTGAGGGGCTTTGTTCCACGCGATGGTTTGGGTTCAGAGAAAATCAGCAGCAACCAGCGACAATCAATCCGAAATCGGCGTTAAAAATCCCCGCCAATCGTCTGAGAGTAATTTATGCTCATCCTCTGTAAATCTGTGGTCAAATTCGTATCCATGAATGGTGCCAACCACAAACTTACCAAATGAACAAAGAAGATTGGTTGCTTCGTTGAGGTTTTTTCAATCGAGAAAGACGCGATACCAGCTTGAGGGACTTCAGACTGAAGCTCTGGCGAGTTGGGGACTTGAAAATCGGGGCTTGGGGGTGCTGGTTGGATATTGGGGGGCAAGATGGCTTTTATTCACTTATTGGAAACGGTGCCGGAGCATGGGGATTTTCCTTTTAGTATCTCGGCGATAGAGGTTTTGGAGGAATGAGGGGGTGTTGAGGGGCTTTGGGTAGGGGGTGTGAAAAATTATCCGCCTTCATGAGGGCGTAGGGGTTCAACTACGAAAGTTACGATAGGGATGAAATTTGGTTGGGGGGATTGAAAGAGGAGCCTTTGATTCTGGTTTTGGGGTTTTGATTCTTCGTTTTTTGAGGGTGAGACGGGTCATTTGATCTCCAGAATGAACATGACTCTTTTGCGCTGACACAAAAAAAAGCCCACCCTTCGGTGCGCCTTTTTGAAAAATGTTGCTTAAGGGAGGTTTACCAACCGCCGCTCTCACGGCCACCACCACCGCCACGGCGATCACGGTCACGACCACCGCCACGGCGATCATTGTCACGGCCGCCGCCACCACCGCCACCGCCGCCACGGCGATCTCCGCCGCCGCCGCCGCCACCATAGCCGCCACCACCACCACCACCACCACCACCGCCGCCGCCACCGCCACCGCGATTTTGTTGGGGACGACGCTCTTCGGCTTCGTTCACACGGAGATTGCGACCCTGAAGGTCCGCTCCGTCCATTTCTTCGATTGCTTTGCGAGCAAGATCATCATCTGCGAGAGTGATGAAAGCAAATCCGCGTGGGCGGTTTGTCTCACGATCGAGAGGGATGAACAGGTCTTCGATTGTTCCGTAAGCAGCGAAAGCTTCGCGGATGTCCTCGTCTGAGGCACTAAAGGGCAGATTGCCGAGATACAGTTTCATAGTCTTTGAATTAAATACGCCGAGGGAGCGTCTTTCCGAACACGCGACGTGTGAGTAAGCTGACGAGTTTATTTGTAATAGCGAGGATTGTTTGCCGATTTTGTGAACAATGTTTTTGGAAGACGAAAAAGTCAGGCTGATGCCCTTCCTCTCGAGAGATAAAGATTCGAACGCCAATCCTGATCGCGGCGCTCGTTTTCCCGAGAGGAGGCCAAGAGGAGGCGAGACGAAAGTGGGCCTCGGCTGTCCCCAATGCCCTCGTAGTGAACCTCTAAATTGGGCGCCTGGGAATTACCAAAAAGGGGACGGATCTCGATCTTTGGTGGACCAGGATTGGGCTTCACCGTTTTCGAGGCTAAGACGGCGAGGACGAAATTTTGTTGGTGTTGAAGTGTTCTAAGAGAGTCCACCTCGTTTGCCTGAGCAAGTGAGGTGGATTTTTCTTTGGGTTTGCGCCCGTCTGGCAAGCCGGTAGGGTTTGGGCATGATAAAGTGTGCGCTCGTGAGTTTGATTAGTCTGACCTCGTTTGCGATGGGAGGTGAGGTTGAGGATTTCGTGGATGATGCCGGGAAGAAGCATGGGGAGTTCGGGGAAAAGGCCGCCCGCTTTTTGGCGGAGGGAATGCCGAAGTCGGATCGTGAGACATTGAAGAAGGACTTTCTGATGACCAATCTCGATTTGGCCTTGAAGGCGCGGGCGCAATTTCGGTGGGCGAAGGATCTTCCGGAGGAGGTCTTTTTCAACGATGTCCTTCCTTATGCCTCGCTGGATGAGACGCGTGAAGATTGGCGGACGTTTTTTCACCCAAAGTGTGCCGAGTTAGTGAAGGGGGCGACGACGACCACGGAGGCGGCACAGGCGATCAATAAGGGGATTTTTAATCTCATTAAGGTTCACTATAATACGGGGCGGAAGGCTCCGAATCAGAGTCCCTCGGAGTCGATTAAGTTGGGAATGGCGACGTGCACCGGGTTGTCGATTATTTTGGTGGATGCTTGCCGATCGGTGGGAGTGCCGGCGCGGGTTGCCGGAACGGCGTTGTGGTCGAACAAGCGGGGGAATCACACCTGGGCTGAGATTTACGATGGCGGGAAGTGGTTTTTTACGGGCGCGGATGAGTTCGATGCCAAGGGCTTGAATCGTGGTTGGTTCACCGGTGATGCTTCGAAGGCGATTGAGGGGAAATGGCAGCATGCGATTTGGGCGTCATCGTGGAAGAAGGCCGATTCATTTTTTCCGATGGTGTGGAATATCAAAAACCGCGAGGTAGCGGGCGTGAACGTGACGTCACGTTATGTGCAGAAAGAGGAAGGAAGCGCGGGCGTGGTTTACCTCCGGGTCTGGGATACCGAGGGCGGGAAGAGGTTGGTGGCGACTTTGAATGGTTCGGTGAAGACGAAAGCGGGCAAAGCGGATCTAAATGATATGGCCGAGCTTAAAGCGAAGACTGGAGACGCCCTAAAAGTGACCTTTGGCGATGAGACACGTGAGGCCATCTTGCCGGAGAGCAAGACGGTCGATCTTTATTGGGACCAGTTAAAATGAAGCCAAGACGATATGAGTGCCAGCGGGTCGAGGGCCCGCTCAAGATTGATGGTTCCATGGGCGATCCGGCATGGGCGGACCTTCCGTGGACGGATGACTTTGTCGACATCACGGGTGAGGAGGCACTGAAGCCGTTTTACCGGACGCGGGTGAAGATGGCGTGGGATGACGAGTATTTCTACGTCGCGGCCGAGTTGGAGGAGCGACATGTTTGGGGGACGATCACCAAGAAAAATGAGATCATGTTCGAGGATAATGACTTCGAGGTCTTTATCGATCCGGATTGCGACGGCTTGAACTACTACGAATTTGAGATCAATGCGCTGGGGACGATTTGGGAGCTGAGTCTTCCGAAACCTTATGGTGAAGGTGGGGTCCCGATTCTCGCTTGTAATTTGCCGGGCTTGAAGAGCGCGGTCCAAGTACGAGGTTCACTGAATGATCCGTCTGATGAAGACGAAGGATGGTCGGTTGAAGTGGCCTTCCCGTGGAAGGATCTCGCGAAGTATCATAAGGAGGGGGCTCCACCGAAAGCGGGCGACATTTGGAAAGTGAACTTTTCAAGGGTGCAATGGGAGCACGAGGTGGTTGACGGCAAGTATGTCCGCATCCCGCCACATGGCACGCCTTTGGCGGAGAGCCTCAACCCTGAGGAGCAGGAACACCCCGAGAATAATTGGGTCTGGAGCCCCCAAGGCGCGGTCAACATGCACCTGCCGCTTCGTTGGGGCGAGGTGGAATTCGTTTAGATCGAGAGGGGAAATTCCGGAGCGAGGTTTGAGATCGCGATTTGGATCTCGGGGGCCGAGAAGAAGCGGAGGGTGCCGTCGTCATCGCAGAGCCAGACCTCGGTGGCACCGGCGTCGAAATTGAGGGCCATCTTTTCAGACATTTCTTTTTCGGTATTTCGGGGAGAGAGGACCTCGGCGCAGATTTCGGGGGCGGTGAGGAGGATGTTGGTTTTTTGGGCCTCGGCGAGTTGGGTGTCGGAGAGCCAAGCGACGTCGGCGGCGCGGACGCCATCAGAGGTGGAGATCGGGACTTCATGAAGTGCCTGGCCTCCGCCAAGATTGAGATTCAGAAGCCGAATCAATTCACTGCCCTTGAGACTGTGCGAGAATGAAGGAGGAGGAGTCATGATGATGTGGCCATGGCGGTCGGTCTCGATGCGTTGTTCGAGCCGGGCGTAGAAGGGGTCGGCAAGGATCTCGGACCAGCATTCGAGATTGAAGGCGGTCTGGTCTTGGTGGGCGGGGAGTTGGATGGCGAGAGTGGCCATGGGATGAGCGTAGCATGATGATGGTGGGCTTGCAATGAGGGGGAATGGGAGATTTGGGCCTTGAAAATGCCTTCAGCGGAGAGGTGTCGGCCTTTGTCTGAAGGACTGGTTCATAAGGTTGAGCTGTGACATCCGCCTTCACCTTAAAATTCTCCCTCTCTAAGTCCGGGAGAAATCGGTGCTAATCCTTTCCCAATCCTCTTAAATCGGTGCTAAGGAACGGCGCAGGAATAGATCAAGGCGCTCGCGTGACCTCATGGTCTCGGTCGTGTCGAATTTCGCGGAAGAAAAGAACGATTTGGCGGCAGCTGCGAACGAGAGGGAACCGGAGTCGAAAGTTGCACTTTTGATTCCTGCCACTTCGCCGCCGAGAGAGGGGACGGTATACGAAATCATTCCGCAGCCAAGCTCCCCCTTCCCGGTTCGTCTCGATTCAGGTTGTTGCTCCACCTGTAAACGGGGCACGACCAAAAGTGCAACTTTCGGCTCCCGTTTACCCCAGACTGAAGTCTGGGGCTCTGGACCATTGTCCCTTCAGGATCCTGCCTGCCGACCCAAATCCCGTAAGAGATCACCCTCAGGATAAATTCCGATGGAGCAATGGGCCTTCGTGATTGCGGTAACAACTTTCATTCGTCATCCCTCCTTCGTGAAGAGCCCCTTTTTTCTGGTAGGCCTCCCCTCTTCAAATTTCTGAATTTGGGTGAGAGCAGCGGTGAGAAGGGAGAGCTTCTCGCATCGTGTTGCGCCGTTTGGTCCCTTTTTTGATTGCGACGAGGGGCCGATCCACTACAAGGAAAGGCAGATAGGAAGCTGGCTTTAACCCTTCTTGGAAAACTTGTCCCAGTGTCACGCGCACTCGTAAATTCCTAATTATGAAAAAATTTATTAATTCAGCAGGCGTTATTATCTTTTTATTCCTTTCAGGAGTTTTAATTTTTTATAATCAAAATTCTGTGATTACGACTGACCCCGTCGACAGTTCAAATGGAAGGGAAGTTTCAAATCGGCAGAGGAGGCAAACATCCCCACTTGATAAATTTGATCGCGCTGCGCTCCAAGCAAAAAGTTTTTCGGCCAAGAAACTTAAAGAGAGTGGTTTTGGATTTGGCTGGGAAGATGCTCTGGAATTAGGCTTATCGCTTAAAGGAAGTGAGCGTAATGCTTTCTTGATGAACTATCTCGACGAATTTTCTCAAGAAGAGGATTTCGACCGGGTTGGTTTCTTTACAAAACTCAGGGAGATCAAAGGCCCTGGCGGAGACTTCCTGGCAATGCTCACGAATGTGTATTCAAGACCTACTGGAATTTCCGGAGTTCAGTTCTTAGATGAATTATCCCGCTTCGAATTATCAAAAATGGAATACGAAATGGTGCTCACCTCGGGAGGTGGGGTCTTTAATGAACAGTTTATACAAGAAGATCTTGAAGTGGTTTTAAAGAAAGGGCCTCCTGAAGCGGTTGTGGACCTTATGATCCAAATCCATGCGTCGCGTCTGAGCAAAGATCCTGGAGAGCTTAGCGCTGACGGTATCATCGCGTCTTTGCATGAATTAGGGATGGAGCAAAAACACAAACGAGGGGTGATTTATAACCTTGTCCGAACCTCTCCCGAATCATGGTGGGACCATTTTCAGTCATTTGCCTCTGAGGCCGAGGTGACCTCAGGGCCTTCTTCAGAGTTTTTTGAAGAGAACATACCTCTCTGGGCAGCAAGCTTTTTGAACCATAAGACTTCTGTGGAATTGCTCGAGTTTTCCGCCAAAGGTGGGAGAGGTTCGGGAGATCTCGCAAAGGTCGCGAGCGCTCGATGGGCAGCACAAGACACCGCGGAGTTGGCGACTTGGGTCAACCAGCAGCCAGCAGGACCTGTGAAAGATTCGGCAATTACTAGTCTTGTTCAGAGTCTTGTTCAGAACAACCTTCGCGAGGATGCTGGTCTTTGGGTTGATCAAATTTCTGATGCCCAAATGAGGGCTGCGATGCAGTCCAATTTACCAAAAGATTAGAGGGAGGCGAAGAGCATGGGTTTATCATTTATAGAGAGTATCGGCTAAAATCTGGTTCGAAGGCGAAATTACCATGTTTTCATGATCCAAGGTTTTTAAGACATCTCACCCCTCAATAGTAAATCGTGGACAGGACCGGTCAACGAGGCGTATGGATCACCTTTCAAGGAATCTCTGACCGGGTGAGGCGGTTTGGTGTGTGGAGGATGATGTCGCGGGGGATGCAGATAGTTTTCGTGAGTTGATCGCTGGGACTGCCAGGAATGGGGCGGATCTCTCGACCTTAGAATTCGAGGCGTGTGCCGACAATCCCGATTGGATTTGTTTCCCGACCGCCGAAGGTTTTTCACGCGACCTTGGCGGAGTTCTAATCCGCTTTGCCGTCTCAGCGAAAGAGTACTACGACGTGTCCTAGAGTTCCGGGAGCAGCATGAGGGGATGACTTTTTATGAGGTGCTTTTCGCCTCGCTTGCGTATGAAGGTGGGATGTTGATTCTTGATTGGCAGAAAGAGTCTGAATTCAAACATCTTGGTGCAAATTTTGGATACCGACCGGTGATTCGATTTCCGGTTCAGGGGGTGTGCTATCCGGTGAAGGACTTGGAGTTGGCGAGTTTGCTCTGTGAGGCTCCGGCACCTGAGTTTGCCCGGATGGGGTCGGCGAAGTTATCGGGTGACAGTATTCTGTCCGAGGATTACGCTTTCTTTCCCCGACTTTCCCGACTCTGCCGCCTGATGACTCGTCGATGGATGAAGTTGACCTAGTCTTCGTGGATGGACCTCCGCAAAGTGAGGGGGATGAGATGAGCCGCCTTAAAGTCTGTAATTGGGCGATGATGCGGCACGGGGTCTTTCTTCGGCACGATGCGAAGCGGGAATCGGAGAAGAAAATTCTAAGGACCTTCCGAGATCAAGGGGCTGATGTTTTGGAAATCTCAGGTAGGCAGGAGGGTGAGAGAGTTGAGGTCTTTGAGGGTGAGTCAGTTGAGGTCTTGAGTTGGATGATTGCGAATGAGGGATATTGGGAATCTGAAGGGCACCTTGAGAAGTTGTTAGTTGAGGTGTTGGAGTTTGCCGAAGAGCCAGCCGGTGCTTTTTGCGATAGCCCCGAGGGGGCCGGGGATGCGGTTGCGTTTGATAGAGAGCTTAAGGGTGGAGTGGGCCACTTCCGATTGCATTGATTTCATGCGGGCTTCCATCTGGTCGAGCTCGGTTTGGAGGCGGCTGAGTTCTTTCTCGATTTTGAGAATGTCTTCCACTTTGGTGGCGCGGGAGAGGAGGGCGCGGAGGCGGTCGCGGAGAGCGCGTTTGTTTTTGAGGGCGGCATTGAGGTCGAGATAGGCCTCAGTGATATCAGCCATTTTGACTCGACTGTAGGTGACTCTTCCCACGGATTTAAGAGACGTCATGAGAGGGGCGAGGTTGGAGGTGGGGACGCGGATGGTGGCGCTGAAGTCATCCGACGTGAGGTTGGAGGAGGTGATGAGGGCGTGATGTTTGGTGGAGAGAGCGATGGATTTTTCGGAGGCGGTTTTGAGCGAGTGAGATTTTATGCTCATGGAGCCGGAGCGCTGAATTTGGCGGGTTGAGGGAGAGGCGGGTGCAGAGAGGGCATCAGATTCGTAGTTGGATGATGAGCAGGCGGTGAGGGAGACCGCGGCTAAGGCAAGAAGGAGTAATTTCATGGTGCTGCAAAAACAGCATTAAGCGTTAGTCTGCGCAAGATTAATGTTGGGAAACCAGCATTTAGGCCTGGGGAGGTTGTGAAATCGGAGGGTAGGGATGGGACGCTCAGGAGAGCGTCCCTCCGCGGGCTATTGGCCTGTGAGGCCGGATTTGAGGACGCGCTCTGGCTTGTCTTTGCCGATCTTGATGGTGTGGGGATCGGCGGAGTAGACCGCGAGTTTGCCTTTGGAATTCTTCACGCGGGTGGTGTAGAGGATCTCTTTGGTCTTTTCGTTGATGACTTGGAGGACGGGGTTTTTGAGGTCGACGTCATAGGCGAGGTGTCCGGTAGGTTTCCGGCCATCGTTGTCGCGGGAGTTGAAATTGAGGGGCCAGCCGGGGAACTGGGAATCCTTGTCCTTGGTGATGTCGGTGAAGCGTTTGAAGCACTCGAAGGTGACTTGGCCGGTCTTCTTGTTGAAGTGGGCGAGGCCATAGCCGTCGGCGCGTTGGGTTTCGTCTTTGCGGTCGGTGGGGTTGGCGTAGGCGAGCATCGTGATTTTGTTACCGAGGCCATCGAGGTAATTTCCGGTCCAAGGGAGGGGGGAATTTGGAACGGGGTTGGGTCCGGCTTTGGCGTCGGAGGGATGCCACCAGCGACCGTAGATGGTGTTGACGAGAGCGGGGGAGGTGAAGGCGTAGGGGCCGTCGTCGAACTCATCGATGCCGTGGCGAACGGAGACGCCAAGGTGTTGATCACCGCAGAGGTGGGTGGCGTGGGCGCGGCGGACTTCGCGGAGGGCGTTGTTGCGTCCAGTTTGGGGCCAGGCGTTGGAGTCGAGGTCGGCGAGGAGGCGGTTGGTGGGGGCGCCGTGGATGTGGACGGCGCCGCAGAAGGCGGTTTGCGAGAGGACCACTTTGAGGTCGGCTCCGGTCCAGTCTTGCGACCAATCGTGGAGGAACTTGAGTTGGCGGTCGCCGAGGAGTTTGAGGCCTTTGACGTCGACGGCTTTCCGATCGTATTTGGGGTCGTTGATGTGGTCGGGGCGAGGGCCCATTTTAGGGATGGTGCCTTGAGGGCCGGTTTTGAATTTGCGGTCTTCGAGGATCGCGAAGGAAACGCCGGCGTAGGTCAGGTCGGTGAAATAGACGCTAATTCCGCGCTTGATAGGCTTGGGATCGACGGGGTCGGGGAGGTGCCAGGTTTGTTGGCGTTGGACCATGTTGACGTATCCGGGTGCGTAGTAATAGCCACCGCTGGGGCCGGCGGAGTTGGTCGCTTGGATGCCTTCTTCACCCCAGAGGTTGGCCTGGCCGATGTCGTGATCATCGGGAATGGTGATGGTGGGGCGGTCACGCATGATGTCGCGGAATTGCATCCCGAACTCGAGCCAGCCCGAGGTGTGCTGGGTGTGATGGTAGGTCTGGTCGCCCGCAAAGAAGAGGATGTCGGGATCTTGCGCGATGAGGTTTTTGACAATCAACGGGCGGGGGCCGGTGGTGCGAGATGAGTTGCAGGAAAGGTTGCCGACGACGAGGACGTCTTTGTCGGTGGGTTCGCGACGGATCTTACCTTCAAAGGTGGCCTTGTCGGCGTGGCGGACACGGTAGGCGAAGTTTTTGCTGGAATCCCAGTTGTTGACACGGAAGTGGGCGGACCAGCCGGGGTAGAGGACCTTTTCTTTGGCGATTTCTTTCCAAGTCTCACCGTCCTTGATTTCGAGGCGGACTTCCTGGATCTCGTCCGGTTTGAGCGGGAAAAGCTGGGCCGTCATCTTGAGGGTGTGATTCTCAAGGGTGTAAACGGCGAAACCAACGACTTGATCGCGTGGGACGTCGAGGTTGATCATGGGCTTCTTCTTTTTGGCTGCGCCCTGACGCTTCCACCATTCGCCGGTGGCCCGGTCATCGAGGCGGGAGTATTTCTCGCCGAAGAGCTCGGTGGAAGTGGGCATCACTTGGCCGGTCGCGGAAAAGGTGAGAATTGAGGCCAGAAAGGCGGGCAAAAGGTGCTTCATGAGGGAGACGCTAGCAGTTGCTTGATGGGGTGACAATTATTCTGACCCCCCATTCGGCTTTCTTCCGTCATTCCTCCTCGTTGGGTTTCTTTCCGTGGCGCCATTGACGAGCTGATGGTGACGAGACCGCTTTAAGGGGGGGGTGGTAACTTGGAAATGGCGCATGGAATCAGCCTGAAACCTGTCTGATAAGTTTGTATAATCGTCTCGAATCCTTCCGTATCTCCTCCCTATCGTATCATGCAGTTTGCTCGATCCTTCAGGTTATTAAATTTCCGGTTTCTGACGATTTTCGTTTTGGGAAGCCTATGGGGGTCTTCGGGGGCTGCCGAGGTCGCAGGTGTCGTGAGCGCGAATCAGGAAAAAGCGTTCAGAGCCGCGGCTCGCCCGTTTCTGGGGCACTACTGCATCAAGTGTCACGGAGAGAAGAAGCAAAAGGGGGATTTGAATCTTGAGACGATGTCGATCGACATGACGAATCCTGAGATTGGGGAATTATGGAGCAACGTTTTTGCCCAGGTGCAGTTTCGTGAGATGCCGCCGGGTAAGAGTAAAGATCAGCCGACCGCAGAAGATAAAGTGGTCTTTTTGGAAGCCTTGGACCGGCAGTTGAAGTTGCATGGGCGGGGGTTTGGTTTGCAGGAGAAATTGCGCTTGCCGGAGTATGCCAACTATTTGGACCACAATTCGCTCTTCGATGGGAGCGTGACGGAGATGCCCTATACTCCGGCCCGCCTCTGGCGCCAACGCCCGGATATTTACAGCGCACTTTGGGGGAATCATTATGGGCGCTCTCCGTGGTTGAGCGTGAAAATCGGGAGTGCCGGCCGGATGAATGCCAGGAACGTTGTCAAGAAGGGCCCGCAGAAAGGGAAGACGATAACCACGCGCTACTTCCAAGACTCCAGATTTGCGAACCCCTTCTATGAATTCGTGCACCACGCGTCTGGTTTTACCGATTATGCGATGATCCAAGCCGATCAGGCTTCCTTGGAGGCCTTGCTCACAAACTCCGAGAAGATGGCCGAGATTCTTACGGAAGGATTGCCGGTGACCATCGTGACTGAGGTGAAGAACAAGGACAGTCGACACGGGAATAACCACGGTGGCTTTGTCGGCGGGGTGGAGACAAATCGTGTTGAGCGGCGGGGTCGGGTGCCGGTTGTTTTTAAGAAGATTGTCGATTCCGATGAGGAAGTGCTTCAGGCGGATTTTAATGCCGCCCTCGATATTGCCTTTGCTCTCTTTTTGCGTCGGGAGCCGGACCGTGAGGAGCGGGAGCACTACTGGAGGGATGTTTTCCAGAAGAACGCCCCGCTAGGGAATAAAATGGCGCTGCAGGCGGCCCTGATCTTCATCAGCCTGTCTCCTGAATTCGTGTATCGGATGGAGATCGGGATGGGGACGGAAGATGCTCACGGCCGCAGAATGTTATCACCCCAAGAATTGGTGTATGCCATTCACCATGCCTTTGCCGACACTCCCGCCTTCGGGGTGGAAAGCTTTGAGACCGTTGGTATTTATACCAAGGATGCCGAGGAGCCGATTGAGAAGGTTATGACGAGTGGGGATCCTTCCTACCGGCCGAGTGGATGGCTCGTTGAGCAGATGAAGGCCGGGAAATTGGAAAGCAAGTCCGATGTCGAAGTCGCGGTGCGGAAGATGCTCGCGGCAGCCGGCGGGAACATCTCACCGAATCACAATCGACCTTTGAGTCGCTCTAGGAACCCCCGCATCCTCAAGTTCTTCCGTGAGTTCTTTGGGTATCACCATGCGCCAAGCGTTTTTAAAGATACTGATCAATTCGTCGGAGTGGAGGGCTATGAGCAGTTCAACAAGGGATCGGCATCGCAGCTGAAATATGACACCGACACTTTGGTCCTCCATGTCTTGCGGGATGATCAGGACGTTCTCCGGGAGCTTTTGACGACCGAGAAGGTGTATTCTTCCTATTGGAATGGCGCGAATGATGCCAAGAACTTCAAGAAGGGAGGTGGGAAGGAGAAGTATGCTCGAACGCATATGTTGCAGGCCTACAATATCGACCCCTTCGAGCAGGAATATGACAGCAGTGAGATGCGTGGGATGAAGAAGGCCTTGACGCCCCCTCGCGGCCAGCGTTTCGGAATCTTAACCCAGCCGAGTTGGTTGGTCGCTCACAGTGGGAACTTTGACAATGATCCGGTGCGCAGAGGCAAGTGGATCCGTGATAAACTTTTGGCGGGCTACGTGATGGATTTGCCGATCAATGTGGATGCACAAATTCCCGATGATGAGCATCGGTCTCTGCGGGAGCGTTTCGAGGTGGTTGAAAAAGAGGAATGCTGGCGCTGCCATAAGAAGATGAATCCTCTGGGGATGCCATTCGAGGCCTTCAATCATGTGGGCCGTTTCCGCGAGACCGAGGTGGGTAAGCGGGTCGATACCTCGGGAAAGATTAGTAACTCGATCGATCCCGGGCTGCACGGTGAGGTGGAGGATCTGCGGGAGATGATCACGCGGATCGCTAATTCGGATCTCGCACGGCAGAGTTTCATTCGTCACGTCTTCCGCTATTGGATGGGGCGGAATGAGATGTTGCGGGACTCGAAAACTTTGATCGAAATGGATGGGGCTTATCTGAAATCGGGAGGCAGTTTCAAAGAGCTTCTGGTGAGCTTGCTGACTTCCGATTCGTTTTTGTATCGCAAATAGTATTTTAGAAAAATCATGATGAATCGAAGAAACTTATTAAAAGGGGTGACTCTGGGAGCGGGCGCGACAGCGTTGTCCCCGTTTCTCAGCCACTTGCGTGCCGCCGAGATTGGTAAGCTTCCGAAGCGATTTGTTTTCGTGGTGAAAGGGAGCGGGCTTCAGGCGGAATACCTGAACCCGGAAGGTTTGCAGCACGGTGGCGATACCCTTGTGGATGCCAGTTTGGACGGGAAGATTCTACCGGAGAGCCTGAAACCTTTGGAGGCATTCCGAAATAAGCTGACGATCATTCAAGGGCTGAGCGGGAAGATGTGTAGCAGCGGTCATAATTCGTGGTATGGCGCGCTCGGCGCCTTCAAGTCCTCTCAAGTGACTCCGCCGACTGGCGCTACGATTGACGGGCACCTCTCAAACCTCTTTCCCTCGGTTTTCAATCATATCGGCTTGAAGATGGGAAATGGGAGTCAAGGGACGGCTTATCCCGCGATTTCGGCAGCGGGGCCCGGTCGGCAGTTGGCCTTTCAATGTGACCCGGCGATGGCTTACCAGAACCTTTACGGGAGCATCGCAGCGGGTGGAGACATTAAAAATAAATACACGCGGACGGGAAACGTGCTCGACGCGATGGGTGCCGATATCAAGAAGCTTCAGCGGGAATTGCCTGGAGCAGAGCGCGAGAAGCTGGGGCATTATCTCAGCGGATTTGAGGCGCTTAAGAACCGGCGGACGAAATTGATTTCGATGCAGGCTATCTTGCGGAAGAACGCTCCCGCGGTGACTGACAAGTATCAGTCCAATGTCACTACGGACCATCTGGAAGCGCACTTCGATATGGCCGCCGCGGCGATGATCAGCGGGATCAGTAATGTCGTGACGGTGCACTGCGATAGTCTCGATTCTTCGTATCAAGGATTGGGAATCACGCCCAAGGTGCACTCGGTCGGGCACGGTTCGAGCAGTGGTGATTTGAGTGCCCAAGATTGCCGGAACATGATCCGGACCTATCATGTGAAACTCATCGCTGATCTGGCTGAAAAATTGGAGAGCACTCCGGAAGGAGACGGCACGATGCTCGATAATACCATGATCGTGTATGTCAGTGATAATTCCGACAAGCACCACGCTTCGGCAACGGAATGGCCGATGTTTGTCTTGGGAAACAGCGGCGGGGCGCTCAACTCGAAAGGGCGCTATTTAGCCTATCCACGTTATGGTTCAGCCAATCACAGGCACACAATTGGAAATTGGCTGACCACCATGACCCATCTTGCCGGGGTTCCCCAAGATCACTTTGGTCAGCCGGATATGGCCTTGGGTAAGCTCGAGATGCAGAGTGGTCCGTTGAGTGAACTTCTCGTTTAGGAGCACATGCTTTCCCGTTTCTTGCTCCTCTTGTTTTTGGGTCTGGGTGTTTCCCTGGCCCAAGCTGCGGATTCCTACGTGCATCAGCCCGGTGCACGGCTTTCCCTGGCTGAGCTGACAGCGTTGTGCGAGGACCGCTCCTTGAAGCGCTTGGATCTGCGCGGCGGGGGATTGAGTGATCGGGATGTTGTCCCCCTGGCCAAAGCGACCTGGCTGGAAGAACTGCACTTGGATTCGCACACCCTGACCCCGACGGGATATGCGGTGCTGAAGGATCTAAAAAACCTGAAGGTGCTCGGGGTGCAAAGTCTCTCATCACCGGAGGAGATCGAGACGGTTTTTGAACTCATCAAGGACTTCCCGTTGGAGGAATTGAATCTCAGTAATTCTTCGGTGTTGTCGGGGGAGGGATTGGCGAAGTTGAACTGTCACAAGACCCTGAAAGTGTTGGACCTTTCCTGTTCGCGGGGAGGGTTGACTGATGAGGGCCTGGCGGGCTTAGCCGGGTTTACTGAATTGCGCTCTTTGGATCTCAATGGCCATGGTGCACTGAAGATGGGCTTGGAGCCTCTCTCTGGGTTGACGAAGCTGGAGACGCTCAACGTGTATGGATGCCACGGACTTTTGGACGAGGCCTTCATCGCGATCTTTAAAAATCTCAAGAACCTGAAGGATCTTAATATGGGGTTCTGTTGGTGGCACAAAGGGGAGGGTCTGGTCTTTCCCGCTTCGGTCGAGAATTTGTATTTGGTGGAATCGAAGCAACTGACTGATGCGGCCTTCGAGAAATTCCCCTGTCGGGATAAGGTGGTGCACCTCAATTTATTCCAATGCCTGCCAATGACTGATCGGGGGATTATCGCGCTGGGTCGGATGCCGAAGTTGGAAACCTTGAATGTGGGGTGCATCCGGGCGCTGACCGATGCGAGTCTCAGGAGCATCGGGCGGAATGTCACTTTGCGGGAGTTGAATGTTTCCGATAACGATTCTTTTACGGATGAGGGGATGATCTCCCTGAAAGGTCTAAGGAAGCTGGAAGTGTTGAATTTTTGGCACCTCAAAGGATTGACCGGGTCCGGGTTGCAAATCATTCCCGGGCTGCCGAACCTGCGCGAATTGAACTTAGCAGATTGCCATAACTTGAGAGACGATGGTCTCGACCATGTCAGCGCCTCGAAATCGATCAAGGCGCTCTATTTGGACAATGGCAAAACGATCACCGATGAGGGCATTGCAAGGTTGGTCGGGATGCGCACGCTCAAGGAATTGACGCTGCAGGGCTGTGCCAATCTGACTGATGAGTCGCTGCGTTCGGTGAGTAAATTACGAGGGTTGGAATATCTCGATATCAGTAACTGCCTGCAAATGACGGATGAGGGGCGGCGGAAGATTCAAAAGGCGTTGCCAAACTGCACGATTGTCTTGTAGCTCGGGCGTGTGATGGCAGGACTCCGAAAAAGTGGCGATCGTATCGCATCTTCATTTTCTTTTCCAAGACAACGGATTGAGATCGCTTGAGTTCCGGATAGTCTCCCGACGTGAAGGAAGGAAGTGACGCGCTGAAGGGGTGGATTCTGGGACTCGCCATTTTTGTGATGGGGGGGTGCGGGATCGCCTATGAATACACCCTGAGTAAGGTTTCCTCGGACCTCCTCGGGAACTCGGTGCAGCAATGGGCGCTGGTCATCGCAGTGATGCTTTTCTTCATGGGCGTGGGCGCGGAGATTCAGCAGAGGCTGCCCGATCGATGGTTGGTGGATACCTTGGCGGGATCACAGATTGTCCTCGCATTGTTAGGTGGCTTTGGGCCGCTCTTTTTCATCCAAACCTTTGCCTTTTATCCCCTCCACTTTTCGCTGGTCCACTATGGCTTAATTTCGCTGTGCGGACTTTTGATCGGTCTGGAAATTCCACTCATCACGCGGCTCAATGAATCCTTCATGCCGACGATGCGACGTAATATCGGGAAGGTTCTACGGATGGATTATGCGGGAGCTTTGCTGGGGGGATTGTTTTGGACCTTCCTCCTGATTCCCAAGTTTTCGATTACCGAAACCGCCCTGATCCTGGCGCTCATCACCTTGACCGGTTCCTTGATTTGTGTCGTGATTTTCCGGAAGCAGGCGAAGTGGGGATGGTTTTGGATGATCACCATGATGGGTGCTCTCGTGGTGACTTCGATTGGTCTGAACAACTGCAAATCATGGGCCTTAAAGGCCGAGCAGTCCCTCTATCGGGATCAAGTGATCTACGCTGAGACGTCGCCTTATCAGCGCATTGTCCTTACAAAATCTCGCGCTGGCAATCTGCGCTGCTACATCAACGGGCACCTGCAATTTTCTGAAAGTGATGAATTTATTTACCACGAACTCCTGACCCATCCGGCGATGGCGTTGAGCAAGAGTCGGGAGCGTATCTTGATTCTTGGTGGTGGCGATGGCCTCGCTTTACGGGAGGTTCTAAAATACCCCGAAGTCAAGGAGGTGACCTTGGTGGATCTTGATCCTTTCATGACCAAGATGGCATCGGATTATCCAGACATGGTGCGCCTCAATAAGGGGGCCTTTTCCGATCAACGGGTGACCTTGAAAATTACTCCAGCCGAGGGGAATGGAGAGCGCAAGAGTATTTCAGTCCCGGACCGGGCGGGGCGGTTTTTGGCGGACGATACCGAGCTCCCGGAGGTTGAGATCGTGCACCAGGATGCCTCGCGCTACGTTGCGGAAGCCACGGGGCGGTATGATGTCGTCATCCTTGATTTTCCCGATCCCTCGTCGCCGGGATTGGCGAAGCTTTACGGGCTGTCATTCTATGGCCAGCTCCTCGGGCTCCTGAGCGAAGGTGGCGTCATCATCCAGCAATCAACTTCGCCTTGGCATGCGCGGGAAGCTTACCTCTGCATCGGTCGCACGATGGAGGCGGCGGGATTTGCGGCGGTTCCCCTGCGGGCCAATGTGCCCTCCTTCGGCGACTGGGGATGGTGGATGGCTGTCCCTGCCAAGCAGATGAGCGCCACTGAGTTAAAGGATAAATTGAAAGCGGTCGAGACGCTCAAGGTTCCCACCCGTTATCTCAATCGTGAGACCCTGGGAGCGGCCTTGGTTTTTGCGCCCGGTTCACTGGTTTCGGAGTATCGTGACAGGACGACTCTCGACGACCCTGCAATTTTCCGTCACTATCTCAGCGCATGGCGGGAATCTCCCTAACCCTCTAATCAATCATGAAACGGCTCACCAAACTTTTAGCCGCCTTTATCCTGACGGGATACGGGCAACTCCTCGTCTCTTGTGGCGAAGATGTGAATCAGAACGTCAATATGACCGTGACTTCGGAAGCGGCCGATGGGCTTGACCTCAAGGCGGTGACGGCGCTTCTGAAAACGGTCAAAGATCCTGCCGAACTCGAGAAAAGAATCAACTCCGGCGACCCGCGCATTTGTAATCTCGATCTCAACGAAGATGACACCATCGATTACGTTAAGGTCACGGAATACGGGACGGACACCGTGAAGGGATTTTCACTCACGACCGAACTCGCCGCGGGCGATGTTCAGGAGCTCGCAACGATCGAGATTACCAAGGATGAGAATGGCGGTCACCGTGTCCAGACCCACGGGAATAGCCAAGTTTACGGGAATAATCACTACCATCACGGTGGTTTCGGAGTCGGGGATTACCTTATGATGAGCTATCTCTTCAACTCACACTCACGGTATTCATCGAGATACGGTTACAATCGCTATCCCTCTGACTATAATCGGTCCCGCCCGCTTGCGCGATCGACTTATCAAGGGAAGATGAAGGGCGTTGATACCGGCAAAGTGACCAGCGCCAAGGCCCCCGCTTTTAAGGGTAGCAATTCCTCTCCCAACAAGTCACGCACCTCGAGCCGGATCAAAGCACCCTTGCGCAGCCCCACTGCGAGCCAGAAATCCTTCCAGACCCGCAACCCTTCCCGCGCCGTGAAATCGGGCGGTTTTGGTTCCCGCAGTTCCTCGAGTTCCGGGAGCTTCCGCAGTTCCTCGCGCTCCGGGAGTTCCTTTGGCGGCGGAAAGTAACCTGACCCCAATTTTTACAATGAAATCCCTTTTCGATTTTCAAATTCCTTTCGAGTTCACCAACTGGACAATCTGGATCTATCTTCTGCAAGCTCTTCTGTTCCTTTGGATCGGAAGTAAAGCCTATGCCGTTTTTCGTAAGGTGAGTCTTTCCCAGCAACTTGCGGAGAAGGATAATCCGGCCTTTGCCATTTCCTTTGGAGGTTTTATGGCGGCTCTGGGGGTTGTCATCGCCTCGGTGATTCAGTCGCCCTCACCATGGGATTTCACTTGGCAAGAGGAACTCATGAGTTCTGTCATCTGGACCTTTGGTTCTCTGGTGCTCTTACTCGTTGCGCTTCTCATCAACGACTTCGTCATCTTCCCGAAGTTCAAGAACCGGAAGGAGATTATCGAAGATCGCAATACCGGTCTCGCCGTGGTTGAGGCGGCGGGTTTTCTCGGGACGGCCTTGCTGATCCGGGCTTCCCTGAGTCCGCAGCTCGAGCCCGTGGAAGTCGGTGAGCCGTGGTTGACTCTGATCTATTTTATCGTGGGCCAAGCGCTCTTCCTCCTCTATTCCAAGGTCTACCCCAAGGTCGCTGGGATTGATCTCCACGGCGAACTCGAAAAAGACAACCCTGCCGTCGGGCTCGCCTTTGGCGGTTCGCTCCTCGCTTTCGCTCTCCTTCTGGGCGCTGCCCAAAGGCGATATGATGCCATCCCGACATTCGTTCTGCTCGCTCTTGGATTTGTTCTTGTGCTGGGGCTTTTGCGCCTCGCGGTGCACCTGATCTTTAACGGAAAAGTCTCCCTTGCCCACGAATTGCAAAAAGACCGTAACTGGGGAGTCGGTCTCTTGGAAGCGCTGATCTCTCTGGTTATTGCGGCCATTCTCATCGCCAGTTTCTAATGAGTGGGATGACGATTAACCCCGAGCGCCGCCGCCTTTTTAACGGGACCGTCCTGCTTGGTCACATGGCGTCAAACGGGATTGCCTATGATGTCCTCCTCCCCGGTTCGCAGACTCATCTTGAAGCAATTCTGAATTGGCTGATGACCCGCGATCTCGTCGAGATTTCCGACGAAAATTGCTACCTCGTTTCTACGTTGGGCCACGCCACCGTGGCAGCGTTTCAAAAACGCTATCGCCGTGTTCTGCAATACTTCGATATCTTCTCAGTGGTCGATCTGGGGGCCGGAGATTTTGCCCTCGCTCACCATTCGGAGTACGAGTCCGAGGCGGAGTGGGGGCGTTTTTTGAATGACGAACGCTGGGAAGATTTGCGCGTCGCGGTCGCGCGCGATCTGGGAGCGGATCCTGTCGAGTTGGTCTTTGCGCACTTCATGCAAGAAGGGCGGTTTAGTTTTGAGGCGGGAGGGTGGGAGATTACCCTTCTTGAGGGTTTGGTTTGGAACGAGATCGAAGAGATCTGTCAGAGTAGTCTGACGGTCGATGATCTGGGATATGATGAGGTCAAGGGAGAGGAGGTCATTCGGGAGGTCATCGAGCAGGGCTTTTTGCTGACCCGTGAACTCAGTGAATGGAATCCGGAAGTGATGGGGCACCTGGCCCGCTGGGCTCCTTCGCGTCTGGCCCCGGAATGGAAGCCGGATGGCAGTACCCAGCCATTTTGGAAAACCCGATGGTCACTTGAAGTGAGTTAGGAACGATGTGGATTGTCGTAAAACTCGCCCGGCTTTTTAAATTTGAGGGCAATCCTGCCCAGCGCTTTGTCACTGCGGTGGGCGCGGCCATTGTCTTGAATCTCATCTTTGGCACCGCCTTCTACTTCGCGGAACGGGATGTCCAGGAGGGTTTGGGCTTTGGGGACGCCGTCTGGTGGGGGATGGTGACGATGACCACAGTGGGCTATGGCGACTACTATCCACAAACCTGGGTCGGGCGCTTCTTGATCGCTTATCCCTGCTTCCTTTTGGGAATCAGTCTCATCGGAATTCTCCTCGGCACCGTTTCGGAAGCAGTCGTGGACCACTTCAGTCGTAAAAGGAAAGGCTCACTCCAACTCACCATGAAAAATCACATCATCATCTCAGGCTGCCCGTCGGTCGACCGGGTCGAGAAAATCTTCAGCGAACTCCGACTCTCGGTGAGCGATGAGACGGACTTTGTGATCGTGAGCGATCAACTCGATGAACTGCCTGCGCGCTTCAAGACTCTCGGGGTTTCCTTCGTGAAAGGTTCCCTGCGAGAGGAAGAAGTCGCCAATAAGGCCGCTGTTGGCGACGCCCAGGGAATCATCGTTTTACACGACTCAAGTAAGTCGAATGACACCGCGGTCTATGCCACTGCGTCCTTTCTTAAAAATCTACTCCCCGAGCGCGTGACCTCTATTTTATCGATGATTGAGCATGCTTCGTCGGTGGCGCTTTTTCAGAAGGCGGGGCTGCGCTTCATCTGGGGGGATGGTCTGCCGGATCGGGTGCTGACCCAGGATCTGAATCAGCCGGGCATCGGGGAGGTCTTCGGGCAGCTTCTGAGTTATCGGACTGGCTGTGAAATCTATTTACGAAAGCACCAAATGTCGGGGAGGCGCGTCAGTGAATTACAACTTTTGGCCCTTGAAAGTCCCCATCAGATTCAAATCATTGGGGTTAAAAAGGGAAGTGAATCAGATCTCAACCCGCCGAAGGAGACGGTCTTGGAAGACGATGATGAGCTGATTGTAATCGCTAAAAACTCCAAAGAATGCGACGAATTTATCGTCAGGATCCATGCCTGAGTTCCAATGTCAACATAGTCCCTACGGCGTCCACATCGCGATGGAGTGTGGCGGATGTCTCTGTGCCCTTTTGGAAGATGCGGAGCTATTGAAAAGCACCATGATCGCGTGTGCGGAAGAGGCCGGAGCGACCGTGGTAGACAGCCTCATTCATTCTTACAATCCGGCCGGCCTGAGTGGCGTTGTCGTTATTTCGGAAAGCCACCTTGCGGTGCACACCTGGCCGGAAATCGGGTATGCCTCCTTCGACATCTATACCTGTGGGAAACGCGAATTGGCGGAAACGATCGCGCAGAAATTAGAGGCGGCTTTCAAACCGGAGAAGGTGAGTAAGAAAGTTTTGGAGCGGTCGCCGCCAGAGGGGTGATCATTTCAATTTGAGGGTCATCGCCAGGAATTGCGGGCAAGAAAATAGGCGACGCAGAGAGGGCCACCGAAGACTGAGGCTAGCGCAAATCCCTTGTTTTCGAAAACGAGGTAAGCGCAGAGGAGGACGAGACGGGAAAGGTTCATGAGGAGATTTACGCGGGTGATTTGAGTTCAATTCTCTTTTTCTCGTCTTGTTAGATTCACAAAGCCTTGTCGAAATGATTCATTGATGGCTGCCATGCGCTTTATCCTATTTTTTATCCTCCTGACTCTGCCTGTCCTTCTTGGTGCCGGCGAGCGACCAACCAAGATCGAGAACTTTGCCTTGATCGATCATGAGGGGGAATTTCATGAGCTTGATTATTACCTGAAGATCCCCGGGGTAAAGGGGCTTGTCATCTTTATTCAGGGCAATGGGTGCCCACTTGTTCAGAAGCGAATCCCGGAGCTCAAGCGATTGCGTGAGGAGTTCGAGGACAAAGGGATCCTCTTTTGTATGCTGAATGCCAACCGCCAGGATGAGCGGGCGGAGATTTTAGAGGAAGCTCAGTCTTTTGGAATCGAAATGCCGATCTTGATCGATGACGCCCAGATCGTGGCGCAGTCCTTGGGAGTCGTGCGCACCGCTGAGGCCTACCTCATCAGCGCGAAGGGAAAGAAGATCCTCTATCGCGGGGCCATCGATGATCGCCTCAGCTATCAGGCCGAGAAGCCTGCGGCCGAAAACCACTATCTTAAGAATGCGCTCAATGACCTTCTTGCTGGGCGTAAAATTGATCCTGCCCTCACCGAAGCTCCCGGGTGTAAAATCACTTTTCCGAAGTTTTCAGAGCCTCTCACCTACACCAAGAACATCGCGCCCATCCTCGCGAAGAATTGCCTCTCCTGTCACACCAAGGGCGGCCTTGGCCCCTTCTCCATGAGCAGCTATCGCAAGGTGAGCGGTTGGTCCGACATGATTGCGGAGGTCATCATGACAAGGAAAATGCCGCCCTGGCACGCAGATCCGGCGATTGGGGATTTTTCCAACGACTGCAGTCTTTCGTCCGAGGAGGCTCATGAAATCGTCACGTGGGTCGCAGCGGGCTCCGCTAAAGGAGAGGGGCCCGACCCACTCCTGGGAGTCAAACCGGTGATCCCCGAGTGGCATCTCGGGGCGCCTGATCAAGTGATCAAACTTCCCCTTCAAAAAGTCGCCGCCGAGGGAGTCTTCGATTACCGATACGTGACCATCGATAATCCCTTCGACCACGATGTCTGGCTCACTGCGAGCGAAGTCCGTCCCGGCAACACCCGCGTCCTGCACCATGTCATCATGACTTCCCATCCCGCAAATCGTGGGAAAGATCGCAAGTCCGAGCAATGGATCACGGGATACGCTCCTGGCACTCAGGGCAACCTCTATCCTGAAGGCAGTTCGGTCCACTTGAAGAAAGGCCATAAGCTGCGTTTCCAGCTCCACTACACCGCTTCGGGGAAGGTGGAGACTGACGAAACTCAGATTGGGTTTCATCTTTCTGATAAGCCGACCGCAAAAATCTTCCAGACGATCGTGGTAGCGAATGCGAAATTTAAGATCCCTCCGGGCGACCGCAATTATGGAATTGCCAAAGTAATTCCAGTCGATAAAAAAATCACGCTCTACGCGATCAATCCACACATGCACTTCCGGGGGAAGTTCATGAATTTCGAAGTGGAATTTCCTGATAAACGTCGCCAGGCACTACTCTCGGTGCCCAATTATGATTTCAATTGGCAGCGAACCTACATTTTTGAGGAGCCTTTGAAACTGCCGGCGGATTCCAAGATCCATATCAGCAACGCCTGGGATAATTCAGACCTGAATCCCCACAATCCCGATTCTAAGGCGTGGGTGAAGTGGGGCGATCAGAGCTTCCAAGAAATGTTCTTCGCAACGCTCGGATACATTGAGGATTGAGCGCGCGTCTGGTCCCAAAAAGTAAAAGGGACCCTCCCTCATCGCCAAGGGAGTGCTTGATCTCTCGGGATCGAAAAGAGACACTCTTGGTATGCAATTTGAAAATGTCACCGCGAGTGCGGCTGGGAATGTCTACTTCGATGGCAAGGTCGTTTCACACGCCATTGTGATGCCTGATGGTGAGAAAAAAACTCTCGGTGTCATCATGCCGGGTGCCTACCACTTCGACACTGGCGCGGCCGAGGTCATGGAGATGGTTCAGGGGGCTTGCACTTACATCCTAGATGGTAGCGAGGAAGCGATCGCAGTGCCCAAAGGGAGTTGGTTTGAAATCCCGGCAAATTCGGGATTTACGATCACCGTGGATGATGTTCCTTGCCACTACGTCTGCAGCTTCATCTTGTAAAGGATTGCTTGGGGCGGACACGGTCGCGCGCAGGGCGGTTGTCTGGTTAATTGATTGCCGGTGGCGGGGTCTTCAACAGGCGGAGGGCGGACCAGGGTTTGGCGCTGTGGTGGTGGAAGCTGGCGTTGAGACTCTCAAAGCATTCCATGTCGTGG
>Ga0222650_1000277_pt1 | contig 43234 bp, 52 predicted proteins | sample AntAcemetagen367_FD_179820 | JGI IMG/M metagenome (GOLD analysis project Ga0222650, IMG submission 179820) | Saline water microbial communities from Ace Lake, Antarctica - #367 | ecosystem: Environmental > Aquatic > Non-marine Saline and Alkaline > Saline | place: Antarctica: Ace Lake... | reverse complement strand
CATTACCTGTAAGGCACTTGATTTTACTTTTTCAGGCTATCTGACAACAGATTTTTACTCGCTCGTTTCGTAGTGATGTAGCTATCTTCGGGGCTGTGTGTCGTTATCTTGTCTGAGTTTTAGAAAACTCTAGCCTTTTACCGATGCGTGGCGTAAAGAGCGGGAAAATGACGTAGTCAGTGGCATCGGATAAATGGGGCTGCTTTTCCTCGGTTTCGAGGTTCTTCCCTTCTTTGGTTTTATCCTTCTTCCATTCATTCCCTGTCTCTCTCAAGCCACATCCCTCAATGGATATTATACTATCAATGCAATTGTAGTAATTCCATTGAACCACTGGAGCTCCCTTCCCACCATCTAGAATGGTGGACCATAACATATACTTCTTCATATGTAATGGATTAGCCCCTGATGTCTTCTTGATGACAGTGAAGTCTGCCTTAATCAAGATGTCAGCAAACTGCTCAGCATATGTTACCTTGCTGTTGCCTACTACTTGATTACCAAACCTATCGTAGTAGAAATAGATGAGTCTATTCTGATGGTACTTGTAGTACTCACATATCTTATGTGCTAAGTCGTCTATGTCTTCGGGGGACTTGACATAGAAGTCCTTTATAAAGTTAAACATATTGAACTGTGGTAAGTCCTGCCCTACCACGGCGGTGTTTATATTGCCACCAAAGTCAACCCCAAGCTGCAATGGCTCTGACACTATGCAGTCATTGTCATACATACTATTCAAACTCTTTACCATCTTAAGATTAATCGATGCCCCTGCAGCTTCCATTAGCTTATCAGCATCTGTCACGCCTTGGGTCTTGTCAAACGGAGAACGCTTATACGTGTGCTTAGCTCTATCGAACTTAGCATAGAATCCACCCTCTGGCTTATTCATCCGCTTATTCATAATCTCAGTCATGAATCGTATAGTGCTGGTAGTTTTATACAGCTTATAGATATAGTCGTAGCCGAGTATTCTTATATTATCAAAGGCATTACTCTCTACGTACAACGTGTTTGTCCTGCCTACCTTCTTGGGGTACCAATCTATTTTCTTACGGTGATCATTAATAGCTTTCCATATACGCTCTTGGTGATTAATGTTAGACTCCTCTAGGAAATCCATCTGTAGGCTGATCAGCTCAGCCATCATCTTTTCCTGATCTATTCCGTCCTCTAGGTAATATTCTATATTCTTAGTGAGCCACTCCGCATTAATGCCATATGGCATAGAGCTGAAGAAGAACACACCAAGATGAAATGGAACGTGCTTAAACTGGCTTTGGTTTGCACGAATAGTCGGCATAATCTCCTCGTCAAAGTGATCTTTATCAAGATTTAATGCCTCATCTACTATGCACCAGTCAGTGTTCAGCCCTCTAGGAGATGTCGCAGAACTATCTTGACTAATAAGTAGAATCGTCGTGCCATTCCAGAAGGTTATCGTATTCTTATATCCTCGAATGGTCGGCTCATAGGGCGTATCCCAATGTTTGGGTGGTTCTATTCCCACCACATAGTGTACATTTCTATAGTAGCCATAGTCTTCCAGGGCTTTAAATGTAGATGGTAGCGTATTCTCGAGCATAGAGCGATAGCTCTCTGCTACTATCATGCCCTTGCTTTTAGGCAAGAAGTGAATAATGTTACGCAGCACTGTGCCCATACCCTTACTACTTTTACCTGTACCACGGCCAGCTACGAAGAAGAACATCTTCACCATATAGCAGAAGTTGTGGACCAGTTGCTGGACGGGGTTTAGATAAAGGTTAGTCCTTTCCATTCAGCATCTTCTCTATCTCATCCCACGGTGCTATGTCTTCAGTGCTGTGCTTCGTCATCTTCTTCACCTCACTATCTTGCAGATTATAAAAACGCTCTAATGGCAGATCTACGTTAGCACCGTTAATATTTATCTGCATGTTAAAGTTTCGAGGTTCTAGCTTGTCTAGCAAGTCCTGATCTAGGTCACCGCTATCATTAATCCACTTGAATAATTGATCACTAATTCTAGCCACGGCACTCAAATCACCTTTGTTAATGGCGAGCTCTTGAGCCATCTGAAGTTTCTCAACCTGCACCCATCGGAGATAGTCTTTATCTGGAGCGTGTGCTTGACCGCTAAATATTTCTACTTCCTTGATTAGTTTATACGCTAAACTGCGACTGATGCTATATTTTTTACGCACGACAGTCATTGCATTTTTACGATTCATAGAACGCATCTTGTCTTCTATGTACACGTAGGTATCCCACATCTTTTCCATAGATTCGTCCTCCTTGCCACTATTCAGATATTCTATTAGCTTATCTTTTTTAGTCATTCGTCTGTCTATGATATTATCTCCAGGCATTAATTATTTTCTCTTGATCTCCTTCTTTTCTTAGCTTCTCTAAGTGAGTCTGGGCAGGTCCACTTCCTTGATTAGCTAGGGCTATTATCTTTTTCTTATGTCCTGCTATTGTTGTGAGACGTCCATCGGTATATGCTTGCATATACTCTTTATTTTCAGAGAATTCTTTTAAGCCTATTCCTAATGCGTCAGCTGTCTCTTGTTGAGTCATTAGGAGTTTACCCCACTCTTCTATATCCTCTAATCTATTCAAATGGATTACTGTTTGTGAGCATCTGCTCGATGTATTTACTGTAAAAATCTGCTGTTGTAGCGTGTGTATCCAAAACGCCAGCTTCCGGTCTGGGATTATTAGTATAATTGGCACTGCCATTTATGCTAATAGACCATTCCTCATTTTTTATGACCGTAAGCTTCGCGTGACACGGGAATGTATTCAACTCCGTAAATGAATGTGCTGCAAGCTGGTGAGCACTAGGATGACGATTCTTACTCCTGTAGTCTACTACGGCACGCAGACTTCTGATCTTACCGCTCTCTAGCATACCTACAAGCATCCTTGCAGCTGCTTCACTTATGCTCCATACACTGATCAGAACGTCCGCGGGACCCGTGTGTGCTATAACATGGTCTACTAGCTCATGAGTGCTCCAGTGTCCGCAGCTAAAGAAGTGTCGGGTTGAATTCTTTTCCAGTGTTGGAAAACACGCTTCTACAGCATCGTTTACTTTCCCTAACGAGTAATGTAGATCTGTTGAGCCTATTGTTATAGCTCCACAGTCTACTTTACTCGTGTCGTTTACTTCGGGTATGTCAGTAGGTCTAATCAAGTCTACCCATCACGCTACCTGGTTCATATTTATCACACACGTATTGTGTATGATGCATCTCGTCTAGCAGTAAGCAGAGTATCTGTCTACCATCGCTAGGGCTGCCGTGCATACAAGTCACACATCGCCCTTCTAGTATTTCCTCATCGTTAGTCATATAGTTCTAGTTTCTTATTAAGTAGCGTTATACGCACCTCACGTATCTTTATCCTAGCAGCCTGCTCGTCACGCTGCGTGCCTTTGAGTTTTTCCATTTTCTTAGTGAATTTATAGATGTAATTTATATCTCTGTCTAGCTGCACAGCTGCTTCACGCATATTCATTGCCATTATCTCATCGCTATCGCTTAGTACGCTGGGTAGATATCCATACTTTTTATAGTGATCTATATCCATCCAGCACTCCTTATTGCCTCTCGCTAGTTCTACCACCTTTAGAGCTGCAGCAGATCGTACTTCTTTAGATTCGTTAAATATCAAAAGGCGTGTCTCTTTCATCTGTCTAAAAAGCCCCCGGGCTTTGTTATAGACTGCTTGCACGTTTGCAGGCTCGTCCATCATGCGGTCATGGACACTCTTTTCTTTTCTTGTTTCTGCCTTCGGCAATAAGGGTAAAATCTCCTCCAAAAGACGTTCCTGCAGGTATTCATCTATATCTCCATCCAGCAACATCTGGAAGAAGGTATTCGTACCATTCAATGTGTACCACTCCGCCATAGCGGCGTAGTCCCTCTCCTCGTATGCGGCTCTTAGGTCCATATATAGGTCAAAAATAGCGTGGCACTTGCCCTATTTTTACGGACAAAAAAAGCCCTCCCCATTGAATGGAGAGGGCTTCTGTTATGATTGATTAATACTTGGTGGCAGTATCTTTCTTATCGTTCTTACCTTCCTCCACCTTTTTAGGTGCAGGAGTTGCGGTCGCACTCTCGGCTTTTACAGCTTTAAGCACAAATATATCAGGACTAGCATTCGCTAGTTTCAGTAGTTCACTGTCCGTCACCTCTTCTGAGCTTAGGTCCACTATGTCACCGCTAGGCAGCTGGTGCCTAGCGTGCGTAGTGTTTATATTGCCAAAGAATTCTTTAGCTTTCTTTCCTATTTTGCTCATAGCTTAGACAGGTAGCGTTCCTTGATAGTAGATTTCACTCTTGGCGTAGTTACTCACCTCAAATAACCAACGGCTATCAGGATTCTCTCTAGTACCAGCGGTCTTGCCACCTACTATCTCAGCAAAAGAGTTTTTAGTACCCAGTTGCACCACTTTCCCATTGGCAAGTGGAACAAGCACTACTGCTTGGCGAGCCATTGTTGCTCTTACGTTAAACTGACTTGCTTCTAAAGAACTCCCTGGATGAAATAGTTGAGCTGACTGCTTACCGCTACGGCTGAACTTTTTACCAAGACTTTCAAAAGAAATGGTACTTTCCTCCTCGTTGATCTCCATACGAATGAAGGTCTTAGCTCCCTCTAGAGCGTGCGTACCATTGATACGTACATGCCCATTAGGGATCAGTGTAAAATTCCCCGCATCCCAAGCCCCTGCAGAGTGTGCTACAGTGCACTTGTATACTTCACAGTCATACGTCACTAGGTCATCTTCTGCGTAATCATCTGTCACAACGAATGGGACAGATTCCTCGGCATAAGTATTCTTAAGTGTAGTGAAGTCACTTTTAAATGCTACGAGAGCATAACCCAGCGTTCCGCTATCGTTATTCTCGCAGTCTTTGAGCAGTAAATCTGTTATTTGACCTCCCATTTTACTTCGCTTTCTTTAGTTGTACTATACCATAACCAGCCTTTACGAACTCAGCTTGCATTTCCTTGCTTTCCTTAAGTTCATCAGCAGTCACTATAGTAAAGTTACTATCCTTGCCTTGCACTCGGATCTTAGGAAGTACTATATCATACTTCTTTCCATCCATTTCAAAACTTCCAAAACCGCTCGCAGTCTTCACTTCGCCCAGCTTAGCCTGTAGCTTTTTGAATTCTGCAGTAACCTGCTCCTCTTTAGTTTTGCTCTGCTCCGCTAGTGCGTTAGCTTTATCTATCTGAGCTACGAGTAGCTCTTTCATCTCATCGGTAGTATCAGCAGGAATTGTAATCCCTGCTGCCACCAATTGTTCGTCTAATGTCAATTCTTTTGCCATTTTTCTATGTTTGATCATTTACTGTTACACTTCCATCGAAGAACGTTGCAAAGTTGAACCCTGCTTTGAAATCGATTAAAACTTTGATTACTCTTTCAAAAGGCTGAAGAATTATATTATTCCAGTCATTCATAGAGTCAAATCCAAGCACCTTGTTGGACTTGTTCGTGATACACACACGCTGACTTACACCTAGGCCGTGTTCTCTTACCAGAGTCACGTTGTATCCTTCCATAGGCAATTCATTGATTTGAGATATCTTACCTTCATAAGTGTTCACTATATCTTTGAATGTTTCTCTACGTGCTTTCCAGTACCAGTTAAAGATTTGGTTATTCACCGTCATCTGTTTCTGTATACTGGCGTACTTCGGATTGCTATCTGCAGCATCACAAAGTAGTTCTAGCTTAGCTATAACATTAGCGGCAGTGATAGCACCAGTCGCTGTAACTGTGATAGTACTAGCTGCTATCTCGTCTACTATCAGCTTATTCTGGCCATTCATAGTATCTACTGTGTCTGTGCCAGCGTTATCTCTTACGCCCTTATAAAATGCTTCTAAGTGCATCTTCTCTACTATCTTAGAGTTGATGTGACTAAAGAAGAATTGAGCAAAGCTCATATCGTGGATGTTGCTCCCTTTCTCATAGTACTTACCAGCATATGTTCTTGCCATTTCCTGCGGTACTATAATGAGATCCACTTTCATTTCTTCGGTTTGCAACCAGCGGTTACCTACCTTAAATGCGTCATCTTGTCCTGCAAAAGCCTTGTAGTTCGCTTGTGGGCGTACTTCAAAGTCTAGATCCATATTAAACAATGGAATCTTATCTTTTACGTCATCTATTACTCTGAAATTCTCGTCCCACTTATTGTCGTAGAACATATTCATATGAATTTCCTCCTTATTACCTATGTAATAATCTTTCAGCTCGTCTGATAGTCCACTAGGGTCTATAGCGTCTGCAGTTGTTAATCTTCCTGCCATCTTTTAAATAGTATATTAATAATTGATTGTTTACTTGTTTCCGCGAGCCATAGACACACGTTTAGCTTTAGCCTCTATAGCATCCATTAAAGGAGTTTTTACCTCATCAGCATCCGTATGCACCTCATCCCCAGCTTTGCCAGTGGCGGTGTCTACATGTGCCATTTTACCCAGTCGCTCTATCTCTGCTACGTGTGTAGCTATAGTGCCTTCGCTTACTATTGCAGCTGCTTCTAGAGCAGCTACCTTATCACTCGTGGCTTTCACCTGACCCTCTGCCATAGCAGCGACAGTAGCCTCATCCATCTGTGCTTGAGTATAGCTTACGCTACCTCGGGCTTCAGCTTCTAGCTCAAATCCCTCGGACTCAAGCTCCGCATTCACAGCTGCTATTTGCTCACCTGTCAGTTCATCTGCAGATACGCCTTTCACTGCTGCCAGTGCTTTCATTTCTCTTTTAAATATGCTCATTTCTATACAAAATATCGAGTCTTAGACCCGTTGTTAGACTTACTTACTAGCTCCGCTACCACTTGCTCCTTGGTGCGTATGCCATCTATTAGGCCTATAGCCTCTGCCTCTTCAGCGTAGTACATCTTGCCGGTAAATGGACCTTCACCCGCCACCGCATTTATACCTCTACCTGCTTTCACATCTTCCACAAAACCTTCTACCACATAATCCAGATCATCCTTCATAGGCTCTTCATTGCCATCTATAGCCGCACGGTACGTTCCATTCTTATCGGTACTGTATCTACTGTATATTTCTAAGATGTTGATCCCAGCAGTTTCCAGTCTAGCTTTCATGTTCATCAGCGTGACATATGCTCCTAGGCTGCCTACGCTACTTCTCTTACTGCTTACGTATATATTATCTGTCTGACTAGCTAGCCAGTATCCTGCACTAGCAGATATACCGTCTTCTATATAAGTAGTTGTAGGCTTAGAGCAGTTTTGTAGAGCAGATATAGCACTGGCCATTCCACTCACTTGCCCTCCAGGCGTATTCATGCAGAAGAGGACGCCTGCTATGTTTTCCATTGCATTCACCTCATTTACCAGCTTAGCTATGCTGAGAGATCCCATATCTCCACAGTTATCATTTCTAGTGATAGCGTGTTCTATGTTTATTTCTAAGATACTGCCCTTTGGAGATTCGCGTAGCTTCTCTATAGTACGTTCCATTCTATAGTAGGTCTGTACCATATTAGTATCACCTAATGAGTAGGCCACTGGCTCACCGTCTGGATTCTTTCCCCATCCTTTGAAGTTACCTTCCAGTATACTTAGGATTAGCGGCATATTATTTATAGCATAAGTAGGCTCTATAGCCCACTGGCCATTCAGGATAGCACTTACCGTTCTTGCAGCGTTCATTAATTCAAAGATGACCTCCTCATACCCCTATATATAAGGACAAAGCCCCTTACGGAGCTCTGCTTTCTAACCAAAAAAATAAAATCAAAATGAAATTCAAGCAGTCATCACCTACTCTACCTTTTGCAAGGGTTTCGTATCTCTCGTAGTGTATGAGAGTAGTATTTCGTTGTCACTAATAAGATTCTCTCCCACTTTACCTATACTTTGAGCCCACTTCCCTGCTATACGCTTGTTGCCCATTAGCCATACATTACCATTCGTATCGCTACATTTCACCATATACTTCTCCGTGAGTAGTGAGTGTACCAGTCGCATATTCGCTTCGGTCATTCCTCCTATATCCACCTTGATCATATAATTATACGGGATACTGCTACTCGCTGACATTCCTTGCTGGGTCAGACTGGCAGACTCAGGCACATAGTCTAGTTCAGTCCACGCCTTACTAGCTTTCAGTATTACAAAAATCTGTCCGTTCAGGTCTTTGAGTCTATCTACATCGCTTTGTTTGATGTACCATATCTGAAGTATCCCTCCTGTTACTATTACGTCATTCATATCGTCTAAAATAGCGTGAGGACGTTTTCGGATAAAGTCTCCGTACACATCCTATCCACATTCTTGTTATTTCTATACCTTAAGTATGTTTTCTTAGCTCTTTCCCGATCGAAGCTTCTCTCTATGCCGTCAAAGGTGTCTATGAACTTATCGTAGATCTTGTCTATGCTCAGCTCGGTACACACCCTCTCATAGTCCATCAGGTTGCAGAAAAACTCTAAAAACACATTCTTTACCGCCTTATTAAAGTCTATGACGCTCTGAGCTTCTATCTCCCTGCCTATCTGCTTAGCTACCTTCCGTGGTAGCATCACCACGTAGCTATCCATATATTTAGCTTCGCAAAGTTTAGATCTGTCCATCGGCTTACGTCCCAGGGAGAGGAAGAGCTGTCGACCATATACATTATTAGTACTTACTCGCATCACGTCACCGTGCTTATAGGTAAGCCACCATTTCACGAGTGGCGTCACTGGTATCTCCTTGCGTATCTCCCTGATCACTCCACAAATTTAATCATTTAGAAACATTAAGAAACAATTTGATACAATACAGATTTTTTCAAACCTATAAATTTTTAATAAGACGCTTTTATATACGATATTTTTACACCTTTAAGCCTCTGTAAGTGAGCATTTAATGTCGAATTTATGCAGTTCTCCACAGAACTAAGGTATAACTAGCAAAGCGTTATGAATATGCCGAAACTTACCTTTGTAATATAAGTGATAAAAACAATAAAAAACACTATTTAGAATCATTCAATTAAAGGGAGCGGCTAGACCGGAAAGTAGAACCGCTCTTATTTAATTGTATTTAAAATCATAATCCATAAAGAAAATGAGTAAAAACAATACAAATTTACGCAAATGCGTACGAAAGACATGGAAACTGCTTAAAAAAAGTATGAAGTACATAATAAAGGTAATATTCTTCATCCTAGCATTAACACCTGAGCATTGGAAGTTCCTTTATCACATTATTGAATAATTCTCTTAAGGAGGCTTCATCAAGCTTTGGGCTAGTGCATACTGCATTTGTTTGAGGCAGTGGATCTGTTTATGCTTGAGCTTGATGGCTTCTTCTATCTGGGAGATAGATGTTACTCGCTTAGGGCTGTGAAGCTCTATGAGTGGGAAATGTTTACTTATAAGTGAACGTGTCTCATGTATGCTGATAAATGGAACTACTGATCCTCGGATAAGAGGATGGTACTTGTGGCTGTGCCAGAGGGCGAAGAGTTTACCGTAGGCGTCAGGATCATCAGTCCATACGCTGAAGGAGTTAATCATATACTCCTGGAGAGGTTTTCCAGAGTTATCACCCTTGCACTGAATCCACAGTGCAGGGCGATCTTCTGATTTTGTGTAGGTTAGCCTCACGCTGCTATCTCTACCGGGTTAGACTTTAGGGCTGTCCCTATGGTTTCTATAAGCTCTATCATATCTACCGCTGCCATCTTGTTACGCTTAGCTCGCTCGGCAAAGTCATGTAGATCTATCAGTGCATCTAGCTTGGACACTTCCAGTGTGTCTTGGTTCGCAGTAATCAGCTCCTCGCAGTAGTAGGCTATCTGAAAGAATTTTCCGCATATCCCTGAATTGTAAAGTGTGTTCTTAGCAAATCTCAGTGTGGTGATCATTCGCTCTTCTGGTGATTGGTTTTTGATGTCGTTTTTCATTTTTTTCTTTAATTTCTAATGGTTGTACCAATCAGGGACCATTGGAAAATAAAGAGAGTAAACGACTAGGAGTGGATAGCTGAAGGGTAGGCCTGAAAAAGTGTGTGACGGTTTGCTCTGCTCACCGCGTAGCAGAACGTCTATAGAAATCTGTATCCAGCTGGTTTTATGGAATAAAAATGTAGGGCTGATAAAAATGTGACGAACGGCGAAGCAAGTGAAGTTGCTTTTTCTTAGCTGTACATAAGCTCCTTTAGATACTGTTTGATATAGACTTCTGGCACTCCTTTTTCGAGCACTGGGGCTATACACACCGTTTCAGAGCCAATCACCTGAAGAGTACTATCCTCCACCTCTGAGTATTTACTACTAACACACTATATTTGGGTAGATGAAAAATGATAACAGAATAGCCGCTACTATCTTAGATGCGATTTACATAGGCAAGACACACGAAGGGTTCATCTATGACACTGAGTACAGACTTCGAGCTGTGCGTAGCCCAGGTGGTGTGGTTAAGATCAAAGTCCATAAACCAGAGGGCCCTATAGAGTTATACGGTAGTGCAGCACATTTTGAGGCTAACTGGAGCAATGTCCGAAGAATTGCAGCAGTACTTTGGTAGCCATCAGCTGGATCACTCTAGAAAAAAATATATTCTTGAGTTTCTGAGCTGATTTTTCTACTCTCCTACTCTCCTACTCTCTTTACTCGGAGCTACTCTCCATACTCTCCACTAGTATATATGTATAATAAGTAAGTATATATCTATAAATCAATGTATTATACTATCAGAGAGTAAAGAGAGTTAAGAGAGCACTTTTTTGAGGTATTTTGTATCTATGTTAAAAAAACCTAAATTCGTATGACTTAAAGTATATATACTGACAGCTCTAACCATTTATTGTGGTTTATTAGTGTGATGTGAATCACACCTAGCGAAAATGCTGGTGTTTTTTATGTATACGAACTTTACTTGCAATCAGAAGACTAATATTGCTTGCCATTGCTAACTGCAAATAATGAGAATTGAAATATGACTATAGAAAATTACATTGACAATATAAACCAGAGGTATAAACTAGGGAACGCTACTGAGCATACATTTAGAGGAGACTTACAGCAGCTGTTAGAAAGTTTAGTTCCTGAAATAAGAGCTACCAACGAGCCTAAAAGACAATCTTGTGGTGCACCCGACTACATCCTGACTAAAAAAGATATACCTGTTGGTTTTATTGAAGCAAAAGACGTTGGTGATAAAGACCTTGAAGGGAAAAAGAAATCAGTAAACAAAGAACAGTTTGATCGCTACAAAGCATCATTAGACAATATAATTTTTACAGATTACATAGATTTTCATTTGTACAATGATGGAGAATTCATTACTAAAATAGCCATTGCTGAAATAACAGAAGGAGGTATTGTACCCTTGTCAGAAAATTTTGCACGATTTAAAAATATTATAAAAGACTTTTGTGTTCATGTTGGACAAAACATTAAAAGTTCAAAAAAATTAGCAGAAATGATGGCGGGTAAAGCTAGACTTCTTTCTGACGTTATTGAAAAGGCTTTAACTAGTGATGAGACTCACAATGAGGACAGCACACTGAAAGAACAAATGACTGCTTTTAAAAGCATTCTAATTCACGATATTACTCCCAAGGGGTTTGCGGATGTTTATGCCCAAACAATTGCCTATGGGATGTTTGCAGCTCGTTTGCACGATCCCACTTTAGATACTTTTAGCAGACAAGAAGCTGCTGAATTGATTCCTAAATCAAATCCGTTTTTAAGAAAACTATTTGGTTACATAGCTGGTCCTGATATTGACGACCGAATTAAATGGATTGTAGAAAATCTTGCAGAAATATTCTTAGCCTGTAACGTGGAAGAAATTCTTAAAAATTATGGAAAGACAACAAAAATGGAAGATCCAATCATCCATTTTTATGAAACTTTCTTGGCTGAATATGACCCAAAACTAAGAAAAGCAAGAGGCGTGTGGTACACTCCTGCCCCTGTTGTTAATTTTATTGTAAGAGCAGTTGATGATATTTTAAAAACAGAATTTGATCTTCCGCAAGGTTTAGCCGACACTTCTAAAACAAAGATTAAAGTAAACACTCAAATTCCAGATAAAAATTTTAAATCTGGCTATAAACAAACAGAACAAGAAGTACACAAAGTACAAATTCTGGACCCAGCCACAGGAACAGGTACTTTTTTAGCAGAAGTAATAAAACACGTAAATAAAAACTTTAAAGGACAAGAAGGTATTTGGAGCAGTTATGTAGAGAACAATTTGCTCCCTCGTTTAAACGGTTTTGAGTTGCTCATGGCAAGTTATGCCATGGCTCATTTACAATTGGATTTATTGCTAAAAGAAACAGGATTTAAAGCTACAAAAGAGCAAAGAACAAGAGTCTATCTAACCAATAGTTTAGAGGAATTTCACCCAGATACAGGAACTTTATTTGCCAATTGGCTAAGTAGTGAAGCCAATGAGGCAAATCACATTAAGCGTGATACACCTGTAATGTGTATTATGGGTAATCCTCCATATAGTGGCGAAAGTGCTAACAAAGGAGATTGGATTATGGATTTGATGAAGGATTATAAAAAAGAGCCTGGTGGTAAGGAAAAATTAAAAGAACAAAACTCAAAATTTATTAATGATGATTATGTGAAGTTTTTACGCTACGGACAGCATTTTATTGAAAAAAACGGAAGTGGAGTATTAGCTTTTATAAATCCGCACGGATTTTTAGATAACCCTACTTTTAGAGGAATGCGGTGGAATCTTTTGAAAACGTATGACAAAGTTTATACGATTGATTTACACGGAAACAACAAAAAAAAAGAAACTTCTCCTGATGGTTCTGCAGATGTAAATGTATTTGACATAATGCAAGGTGTTGCCATCACAGTTTTTGTGAAAACTGGAAAGAAAAAACCTAATCAACTTGGTAAAGTATTTCATTACGATTTATATGGTAAGAGAGATTATAAATATGATTTTCTTTCACGTAACTCCTTAGCATCTATTAGTTTTATTGATTTGCCAAATAAAGCTCCAAATTATTTTATGACTCCCAAAGATTTTGAAGCTGAAGATTCATATAATAAGGGGTTTGCTTTAAACGATTTATATATTACCAACTCTTTAGGGCTATTGACAAAAAAAGACAGCTTTATAACATCTTTAGATAGGGATACTCTAATAGGGAAGTTAAACGATTTTATTGATCCATCTTTTTCTGATGAAGAGTTAAGCTCTAAATATAATTTAAAACTAAAAGATAATGACAAATGGAACTTGAATAAAGCAAGGGCTAATATTCAAAATACAGGTATTTTAAAAAGTAAATTAATAAAACAGAATTATAGGTGTTTTGATCAACGATGGATTTATTATGATGGGAGTTTTGTTGCAAGATTAAATACAAAGGTTTTGGATAATGTTAATGAACAAAGCCTTGCTATTATTTCTACAAGGCAGTTAGCAGGGAACGAATTCTACCATTTATTCGTATCAAATAACAGATCAGATCAATGTTTTATTTCTAATAAAACAAAAGAGGGTTGTCAAGTTTTTCCACTTTACCTATATCCTAAGCAAAATGTCCAAAGAACGATTGATATTTCTTTAAGCTTAGTGCCGGGGTCAGCCAGAACCCCAAACCTTAACAGAGAAATTATTTTAGAACTTGCCAAAAAATTAAGTTTAACATTTACCGATGAGAAAGAACCCTTCGACTCCGCTCAGGCTGACAAAAACACTTTTGCTCCGATTGACATTTTGGATTATATCTATGCGGTTTTACACTCGCCAACGTATCGTGAGAAATACAAAGAGTTTCTAAAAATTGATTTCCCAAGAGTACCTTATCCAAAAGACGCAATTACTTTTTGGAGCTTGGTAAAACTAGGCGGAGAAATACGCAAAATCCATTTACTAGAATCGCCTAAAGTAGAGAATTACATTACGACTTATCCAATTGATGGAGATAATATGATCACAACTAAAGTGGCAAAAAAAGATTGGGAATTATTTGATGAACAAAAACAATTGGGCAGAATATGGATAAATGATGAACAGTATTTTGATAACGTTCCTTTAACTGCTTGGGAGTTCTACATTGGTGGTTACCAACCTGCTCAGAAATGGCTTAAAGACCGTAAAGAAAGAACCTTAGAATTTGATGATATTCTACATTATCAAAAGATAATCGTGGCACTTTCAGAAACGGATAGATTAATGAAGGAAATCGATAAAATTGAAATTGAGTAAATGACGACAATAATTATAATCATAAGCATATTATTGATATTCTTGATTGGTTTTATTCAATTATTCAGAACTCATTCACGCGAAACAACAAAACTAGAATTTGCATTAGAGTATCGGTATAAATTTATTGAATTTAATAATAAATATTTTGAACAACATAATAGTTCGAAAAAATCAGATAATCTTGATAATGAACTTTATGTTTGGCTCACGAAAAATGTGAGCAAAATCCAAAATAATGTAGGTAGTTTTGGAGTTATGTCATATAAACCTGCCTTTGAAAACTATATGATAAAAAACTATCAAATTATCATTAATACTATTCCTAAATTTAGAAAAGGGCAAATTCAAAATTTTGATGTAGCCTCTGTTGATGATTGCCTATTGAGATATATTGGTCACGTAGAAGAACGCATAAAAGGAACATTAAAAAACTTAAAAAATCCAATAATTTGGTTTAGAATTGGATTTCAAGAAACCATTGGTATTCCTCTCTTTATTTTAAATTGGTTTGGGATTTTTAGCAAACTTAGAGTTAATAAGATAATGGAAAGTGCTATTTATAAAATATTTACAGGAATTATTGCTTTAATCGCCTTTTTAAGTAGTCTTGTCACAATTATTCAAGGGAAAGAAAAAACTATTGAGTTTATAAACAGAATATTAGGAAATTAAAATGCCAACGCCTTGCAGACTGAAAGAAAATAACTAAAGCCCAACAATGCGTATAACCGCGTTAAAACGACGGCATACGCTATCGTTACATCTCACCTGAAAGCCGTTTCGTCAATAATTGCATTTATAAATCTGAACTTTCCTGTTAGCTCTGCTATCTCCATTTCGGTAAGAGGCGTTACTCTGCTCATATTAAATATAAGATCACAGGCTTTGATAGATTGTGTAATTTCACCTCCCCGTTTTAAAAGAGCTGCAAATACTTCGTAACTAGAAAGTCTTAAGTTCTTTAGTTTGTCGCTGTTTTGTTTGAAATCTTCTGAATGAGAGAAGTGCTTCACTAATAATTCGAATTCTTTGTATGATTGCTTCATAATAACTCAACGCCCAATAACAATAACTATCATCAAGCAGGGCTATCAGCTTGACGATAGTGTACAGGTTTAAAGAACTCCTGCTGGTTTATATTTTAGTCGTTACACCACTACTCCCACCACAGCTCTTTGCTCTCTAGCTTAGCCAGAATAGTTTCTTTTTTGAGGGTTCGTTTATCTGAAGACAGCTCCCAGTGCCCTATGATCTCTGCTCCCATATCTCGCTCTATTACGAATACGCTTCGTTTCACTAGGCGTATTCCGTCCATCCTTTGGGTGTTCCTGGTCTTTTCGGATTCGGCTCTCTTCACGAATGCATTGATAGCATTGTGCCAGAAGTACGCTATATCTTTATCCGATACTCCTTCTGCTTTTAGCTTAGCTATTTGCGTGTCTACGCAGGCGTGAATTAGGTTTATACTACTCATAGTTAAAATGGTTTCTTTTCGGTATTCATAAATTCTTCCTCCTCTGCAGCTGCTTGTATCTCCTTAGCTTTTTCAGCTGCTTTTTTATCGATCTCCTGCTTATAGCTCTCACTGGCGAGTAGCTGATCTGTGACATCTGGCAGCTCTGAGGCTACAAACATGTATGCACTGGTGCTAGGTCCTTTGGAGAAGGTCGTCTTCTTACACGGTCCTATGAAGCTCTCCATCTCACTTAGGTACTTTTTGAGCGAGCTACTATTCATACTGGCTCCTTTGCTGTTTTGCACATAGGCGATGTGCAGCAGCTTTACATTGATATAGATCACTTCTTTGGGAGTCTCAAAGTACTTACGCTCTGTGGTGTTTTCCTTGCCTAGTATCTCTACAGATGTGCAGCTTTCTATCTTGATTTCCTTGTCTCTACTTATGATTTTACTGCTCAGCATGAAGCAAACGAAATCCCAAAACTGCTGTACTCCATCTGAACTCTTTATGATCCCATTATGCTCTATGATATCTTCCACCATCTGATCAAAGAAAGCATCCATACTAAAAGGCAACGCGATATGTTTACCCATCACCTGGAGTGAAGCGTATATATGAGAGTAGTTATCTACCAGTCTACTTACTATCTTCTTGTTCCGCTTGCTAAAATCATCCTTTAGTCGCTTGTAGATGGCTATGAATGTACTATCGTACTTCTCTTTGAAGTAGTCACGGTGCTTATACATATCACACAGTAGCGAGCTCACGCCTTGGTCTAGGTAACTATCGAGGTGCTCTAGTCGCTCTCTGTCTTCTATGGTAAATATACGTGCAGGAAATGAGCGTATCACAGATCTATTGACTAGGGAGTTATCATCTTTAGTAAATAGGAACTGACCTGCGAGTACTAGCGTACACGTGGGCGTCTGTGTGATAATATTCCCTTCCTTAGTGCCCTTCTGTCTACCTATACCGTCATACGTGCCTTTGATGGCTTGCATTCGCTTGTCGTCCAGACTCTTCTCATCTAGCTCATTGAGTACTATGGGGCAATTCTGAAATCGCTGTATGCTTGCCGCCAGGGCAAAGTCTGAAACGTTGTCTAGATTTATCTGTGTCATACGCTTACCGTGTTGGTCTGTGCCGCTAAAAAAGAAGTGGAGTATATGATCTGTGAATACAGACTTACCCATATTAGTAGCTCCATATACGTATAGGAATGGGATGTTAGCTTTACGCATACATATATCTCTGAATAGAGTAATGATCTTGTAGGCTATACCGTAAGCTGCATCTTCTTTAAAGACATCCTGATATGCTTTGAAATAATCGGATATGGTAACCGGGCTCTCCGTATACGTGAAGTACTTATCTTTATCCAGGGCACTGTCTCCGTCGCGTTGATCCTTCAGCTCCTCCACTACTACAGGACTTAGGTAGTTGTGCTTATTGTGAGTGAAGATGCCGAGGTCATTGTACTTCGTCAGCTGGCCATTGTATACATAGTTGCTGAATGCCAAAAACCCTTCGCTCTGGTAGCCTAGCTGCTTTAGCTCGTAGCATTTGGGAAACTTTTCTAAGAGATACTGCACGAGTCGTATGAAGTAGGTTTTGGTAAAGTCCATTATGAAGTACGGTCCTTCCTTGATCAGTGCTTGCTCCATATACGACTGACTGCTGACTCCTACACTATCTACCAATATATTCACAGCAGACTTGCCTTTGCATATCTGAATGTATCGCTTATTGTCATCTTGGCCATACACGTGAAAGAGTGGTTTTATGACACAGTTTCCACAAGTGTCGTACCCTTTACCGTTGGAAAAATAGTAGCCAGTGTTATCTTTTTTAGGAGCAAATCGGTGTCTGAGGTAAAAATCTATATCGCAATCTGGCGGCAGTGAGGTAATGTCTGAGTCTAGCAACACGTCTTTTTGTTCCTTGAGCTCTATTACATACACACTTTTCAATGCTTTGAGTAGCGTGTTCTTTGCTATGCCCCACACATTCGCTTTGCTTAGCTTGGTGATCCATCTATCCTGTATAGTCTCGGGATATCGCTTTAGGTAGTTTAGGAAATCTTGACGCTGTGCTTCCAGTTCATCTTCATCTGCATCTTGCTGATCTATGGTATATTTTATTCCTTCGGGAATAAGAGCACCTATGGGTTGGCTACTGCGAAAGATCAGTTCTTTCTCTAGCTCGTGCAGGGTTACTTCTTTATCTGCTTTTTTAAATAGGTCAAATAATGCTGCGTTGGCTATGGTATTTGGCAGCGTGTAATCTGTGAGTGGTGCGTGTATCTGTGCATATATCCAGTCTAGAAAATGCTGTGGTGCTGGTCTTTTTTTCTTTTCTTTTACAAATTCATCTGGATCGTAACCCAATACGTTGATCACTTTTACTTTCTGGCCAACTTCTAGTAGGATTTCTGCGGCCTTGGCGGTAGCGGCTCTTCCGGCACTATCTCCATCATACCATATCACAGTCTCCGTACAGAACCTATGCAGCAGCTTGGCTTGCTTCATAGTGAATGCCGTGCCACAACCTGCCACAGCATTGGGTATGCCTGCTGGGTGTATGCCTACTACATCCATATATCCTTCCATCAGGTATACAGAGCCATTCATTTTGCGTATAGGAACTATCGCACGATTCAGATTATAGAGGACCTTGCTTTTGTCATATAGCCACGTCTGCGGGCTATTTATATACTTAGCATATTTACTTTCTGCTATCACTCTGCCTCCAAAACCTATGAGCATGCCTCGCTCATTGTGTATAGGAAAGGTGAGTCTGTCTTGGAATGTGTCGTAGGTAGTGATTGACTTATCTGCTTGCTCCTTCTCAGAGAGTATACCAGATAGTACGCCTGCTTTTAGCTGACCTATTTTGATGAGTTCTTTCTGCAGCACATTGCCACTTTCTGCATATCCTATAGAGAAGTGATCTATCGTCGCTTCGGTGATGTCTCTCGCTTTTGTATAGCTCATCGCTGCGGTACTGCTCGGTAGCCCTTTGCTGTATCTACGCTGAGCGGCTATAAGGTGTAACTCTGCTTGCTTGCGGACTGTTTTTTCATCATCTGTGAGTGCTTTTTTATTGGTGTCTTTGTCGTGCTCTACGGCTATAGTGTGTGTACTGGCTATCCTCTCCAGGGCTTCCGGATAGCTCATTTTATGGTACGCCATGACAAAGCTTACGCCGCTGGCTCCACCCTCTCCACAGCCAAAGCACTTGTAGATCTGCTTGCGTATATTCACTGAGAAGCTCGGTGATTTCTCCTCGTGAAAAGGGCAACAGGCTTGGTAGTCTGCTCCTTTTTCTTTGAGTTCAATCTCGCGGCCTATTACCTCTTCTATAGGTAGGTCGTGTATTTCGGATATGGTCTTATTAGATATCAATTGGTAGTTTTAGTTTTTGTGAAAATTAATTTCTGACAGCTATAAATCTGAACTGATTTTCCCGTTTATTTTTTTAAGAATATTCACCAGGGCAGCGTGGTGTTTTGAAGGAAAGGTTGAACGTTCTATAGCAGAGATCACGGCAGCTCTCATAGTCTTCAGATCGTCTAAAGTGAATACCGTCACTTTCTTATTAAAGAATCTGCGTACGAAATATCCTCTGATTATTGATATCACGGTGAAGAACACAGTGATGCCTATATTTTTAGAGTGGGTACTCTCTATCCCAAAGAATGGAAAAATAAAGTACAGTGCTGAGAGACTAATAGCGAAGCCTATTGCAGTGCTGGCTAGTATCTCTAGGATGGAGTGTTTACGTTTTTGCATATTATTAACCTTTTTATAAATCGTTAGCTCTAATTAATTGTGCACTAAAGATCTCCAGTAGTATCTCAATGGTCTTCTTACGGAATTCTTTGCTTTCTGTGGAAGATGCGGAGAATGCCGCTTGCTGTGGACGATCAGATGGAGCTCTCATTTCTTGTTTCTTTCTGTGCGTTGGATGTCAAAAGACTGAGCATACATGTCATAGAGATCTAGATCTCCTGTCTTTGTGAGTACACGGTATTTTACTACCCATACCCAGGGGTTAGCCTGGCTTGATTCTTTGCCGTTGATTGATCTCCAGAGTGAGTAGAAGCTATCTCTAGCAAGGGGAAAGAATGGCAAGACCGCTTCATAATCGTGAAATCCCTGGGCGTTAGTCATAACCCCTTCAGCTATAGCTCCATCATCTGTTATATCTTCTAGTCTCTCTAGAGATACAGACTCTATAATAAGCCAGATGCGAGCTGCTGATTTTGGCATATGGATGGATGGTTTCCATTTAGGTTCACTCACAAGGTCCGCAGCATATTTATTCCAATCTGCTTTGTAGCCGTGAGTCTTATCATCGAAGTATTCAGGGCAATAACTTTCTCTTACCCAAAGTGCGTCACCTGGTTGGCCGTATGGGTTTTTGATGAAGCGAACTTTCTCTTCATTTAGGAAAATAGCTTCATTGCCCTCATCTGCTCCCCAGCAGATACTGCCGTCTTCTTTGCAAGTAAGATTCCAGTCATCAGGATTCTCATTTATTTCTTTGAGATTAGTAGTTCTACGCGTCTCTGTTTTTCGATCAGATTGTATGGCTTGCACCATTGAGCTACTGAATAATATTGGTCTTTCTTTCATAGTATTATTTCTTAAAAAATTTACGTGTTGGTCTGCCTAACGAGTTCAGCATTTCTTGATTTTGGCGGTAGAGGTCTATCGCATACAGTGCTGTGATAGTTACTCCGGAGGCAAAGCCTATTAAGAGTGTGATGACAGCTACTAAGGGCTGCTCTACGAGGTAAATGATGGTTTCTTTCATAATATCAATATTCAATTAGGTTGAACTCACTAATTTTTTACGTAGTTGTAACTCTAGGGATGCATTCGTAGCCCGTAGATTAGCATTCATTTTATTTATAGCTATGTGCTGCTCCATAAGCTGCTCTAGTGTCATAGGCTGTAAGTGAGCGTGTACGATGTGCAGTCCACGCTCTGGACTCAGCAGGTAACACTTATCTCTTGTATTTCTGTAGATAAACTGAATCATAGTATTCTATAGTTTCTAGAATTAGTGATAGAAAATAGTAGGTCTTTATTTACGCAGATCCGTTCTGCTCGAGTCCTATCTAGATCCTTTACCACTTTGCGATGCATCACAGGAACAAGATGTAGTTTTTGGGAGAACCTAACGAAGCATTTTCCGCAGGTAGTTCTGAAAGTTGGCTGTCGATGGTGGCAGCTATTGCACTCGAGAGTGGTTTGGTTTGATGTACTCATTTTCTTTTTTTTTGGTTAAAAAAGCCGCTGGCGATCTAGCCTCCAGCGGCTGAATTAAATATAACTACTAAATCAAAATCACGCTATGTAAGCGATATCTTCATTGTGGTAAGAGGAGGATTCGAACCTCCGCTATACAGGCGTATCAGTTAGAGAGCCTACTTCCGGCTTCGTTCTGTAAGTCCCGGCACTATTGATTACTTTAGTGCCTCTTACCATGTCTTTATGTGAGCTCCTTGCAGAGCTCTAGTATAGTGTTGATTTTCTCGTGACTAGCGTTATGATTTTTAGGCAGAGCGTCTCGCAGGGTAGCTTCTCTGCGGATCATCCACTCCATAAAGTCTTGCCACTTCATATTACTTTGAGCTATATGATGATGGAGATTCTTCATAGTCTGATACCTTGGATCACCGGTAGCATTCATGGTTTCGTAAGCTTTCATTCTGCTTTTCAGGAATCGAGAGATATAGAGCTTCATTCTTGCAGCACGTATCACATTCAGCTTATGCTCTAGTCCAGATTTAAGCACCACTAAAGTATCATCATAGCTATCGATAAGACTCTTTACTTTTACGTGGATCTTGTCGGTGCCGTCTACTACTGTTTCTATTTTTAGGATGGAGTGGTTCATAGTTGCTCTCCTCTAAATTCTGACAGCCCGTTATCCTCACCTTCTAGGTACTTTTCTATATCCTTAGCACAGTAGAGCACGTGGCTCTGCTTTGCCTTTCCCTTTTTGAAACGGATAGTCCCATTTTCTCTTAGCTTAATAAGGTGGTACTTGCTCATTCCCAGCTTTTTTACCGCAGCAGTTCTTGAGATGAAAGCTTCTTCACTCTTCAGGCCTAGCTTGCTTAGTACGGTAGCTGTTGTTCTTTCGATAATAGCTTCTTCTCGCTTTGTTAGTGTTTGTGGCATTACTTTTGTCTTTATCTTAGGCAAAGAAAGCAAAAACAATCATTAAGAAACAATTTGAAACACATTTATTTTACAAAAAGAATCAAAAAGAAACATTAAATCAAAGAAGATGAAAGGATTAGACGTCAAAAGAATTATGATAAATTATAATTTATCCCTTACAGAATTAGCCACGAAGATTAATAAGAGCCCTCAGCAAGTGGGGAGGTGGGTCAATAATCCAGAGACTAATGTATCTCATTCCGTGAGGAAACAATTCCAGACTGTTTACCCTGAATATTTTAAATACGAATCCCAAACTACAGATATAGCAATTGTCCGAGAAGAGCCAGGAGCATTTAATCAAGCAAAATATATTGACGTTATTGAAGTTACTAATAGCAAAGATATTATGAATAAAAATCTAAAACCTGTAGGGAAAGTTGACGTGTCAGACTTTCTCGATTCCGAAAGGGGTATAATCATGCAAGGAGATGCCTTGAGTGGAGTAATAAATGGAGGAGACATCGCAGGAACCAAGGTGTGGACCCGTAGAGACTTCTTCCTATGGGGGAGCATGTACGTGATAGTAAGTGACGGACATGTCATTTTTCGTATAGTGAAGCCAAGTGAAGATAAAGACTCAATCACCCTGATATCAACTAAAGACACCTATGATCCCATCACCTTGCCCAAGTCGGCTATAGATGAGATGTATATCATTAATGGTGGGATAGTGAAGTACTAATCACGTCTTTCAGTGCATCATCTATCATCTCCTGACTGTACATTATATAGATATCCGTCACGTTTTTTTGTCTATGGCCCATTAGTACACCTATAAGCTCACGGTCATATCTCATATTTCTTGCTATTGTGGCGAAGGTGTGTCTAGCCACCTTACTTGTGAGCTTTTCACTCATCCCAGCCATAATAGAAAGCTTATTCATCATCAGATTCATTTCCTTTAGTAGATCTCTATACTGATTTACCGAGGTATATTCTATTCCGGATATTAAACGATCTTTATGCGGGTACTTCTCCATGATAGCCGCAGCTTGAGGAGTTACGTAGATTTTGACTTCGTCACCTCTCCCCCTGCTTTTCTTCCTTCGGAAATAGATATAGTCACCACTAGGTTTCTTCATCTGAGCAAGGTCTAGTACATCCACACCACCCAGACAATAGAGTAGCATCCATACATCTCTGTAATATGCCATCTTAGAGTCCAGCATTTTGAGCTCATAGATTCTAAGAAGGTTATCTTTAGATATAGATCGCTTAGCAGTACTGGCAGGACGAGGTACAGATCCTGAAGGGAATGGATTTTTCTTCGGCACTATATTCATCTTCTTACAGATACGTTTGTAAACGGCACGCAGCCCCCTGGTGTACACGCTTATAGTATTGATACTCTTTCCGGCAGACATCAGCGAGTCCTTAAAGTCACTTATGTTCTCAGCAGTAAAGTCCTCCATAGCCAGTGTTTCTATATCAAGGATGGTTCTATATCTAGATACAGCAGTCTTCCAGGCCTCAGCATTTCGGGGGCTATTTAGTTTTTCATTTTCGTATAAGGAGGAGAATGCCTGTTCAAAATCTATCTGAATCTTACCAGACATGTCAGATCTGATCTGTGTAATAGACTTTCCTTCTGCGTAGTCTATTTTAATATTAAGAAGTCGATAAGTCAGATGCTTGCTTAGCCTTTCATTAATAGGCATCCCAGTATTAGCATCCCATTCTTTCGGGTTCACATCAAACCCCGCATAGGTATATATCTGCTTTCTATGTTCAGTGATCCTCAGAAAAATTGGAGCTTTACCGTTTAACTTGATTTTACCCGCGATTAATACAAACTTAAATGTAGCCATTTTGGTACTACAATGGTACTACTTTTAGTACAAGTTTATACAAAAAGAAGGGAAAACAAGAACAAACGTGAAATAAAATGTGGGCATAAAAAAAGAGCTAACTTAAGGCTAGCTCTCATTCTTCATTGGTCGGGGTGGCAGGATTCGAACCTGCGACCTCCTGCTCCCAAAGCAGAAGTTTTTTAATTACAAAACACTAAAAGTGTGTATGTTATGCAATGTTTGTTGATTTTAATTCCACAATGGTACTACACTTTCTCAGCACAATAACCACATAACTACCGAATTCACACGCTCGCCTTTGTATCCATTATCTCGCAGATAGCCATGCAGCATCGCCACCGTCACATTCTCGTCTACTTCTCGTATAATCTCGTATAATTGGCTCAGAGTCTTTACCTCATTGCTCTCTTCCCAGCTCTTCGCTGGGGGAAAGTGTTCTTGCAGATGCTCTTCCCAGTGTGTATTAATTGTATCGCTCATATATGAAAATCCCCCCGCACCCCGGCTACACTTCACAGACTCAAAGAGACGGGAAAGTAGAGATACGAGGGGCAGCTCATATATGAACTCCCCCTTATCTCTTTAAGTAACCTGAAGTGTAGCTCTGCAATACTAACTAATTTTCAGCAGACGAACACGTGTAACTCCATAGCCATTCGCGTCAATACTTGACTCTATAAGCTCCCATATAAAGTTTGTGCTATGCTTACGCATCAACATACGCTCGTTCCATCCAGCAGCTAGCTGCCAGTCGCCGTGCAGCATGCATATATACCTCTTCGTATCTGTGAGTCTTTTGTAAAATGGAAAAACAAGTAGCTGTGTCACACTCGAAGGATCTTGTGGCAGTAGACTGTATCTTCCATAAGTCTCAGAGTTTTTAGGAGCTACATTTGTCATACGTGTATTTGTGCAAGTAGCGTACCCATATTTATAACCAGATCTATCATTTTGCCAGCCTCTAAAAAATAACAATCTAAACTCAAATGGATTACTTACCACATCGTCACTTATAGGTATATTCATTCTTGGCACTAGCTGAAGCTCATCATTCATGTACATAGCAGTCGTGTATATCTGAGGCAGCTGTAGCTCACCCTCACCCTCGCAGTTTTTCAAGGCTTTGTATCCCACAAACACCAGTTCCTCGTCATCATTGATACGGTAATACGCATTTTCGCCTTCTGCATATATCACATCGCCTATATCTATGTAGACTATGTTTCCGTTTAGCACGTAGACCCTCTGGCTCTTTTGTTCTAGTACTTCTCCTAGAGTAAGTGTATCTGAACTTATATAGTAAGCAGTCACTCGTGCCTGGTCTATAAATGCTATTGTATGATCTGCCACCATATCGGAGATTCCACTGATAGCACTACTCCCATAGCTGTCAGACAGTGTGATATCTTGGCACATCCCATTGTAGTCCCCCATTTCTATTTCATAGTCTCTATCTATATAGTCTGTCACATCGCACACCTCAGCGTTATCTACGGCTGCATCCATCGCATCAAAGTAGGCTATTCTTTTCACAGTATCGAGAGTGCAAGTGATCCCAAACCCTCGAAGCTTATTGAAGAAATCCACGGCCGTCTCATTGGGCAAAAGATTCTTATACGGAATATTTACCACAGTCACGCCTCCCATAGCCATCATATAGTTATTCATCACTATCAGCGTGCAGAGCTCAGTATTCTCAAAGAAGGTCCCACTTAGCGAATAGCCTATCTTAGCACATATTTTTACCAAAGCTGCCGGTAGATAGAGAGCTGCATTGTTAGCTGTCGTCGCCCCTAAGTAGAAGACTCCATCTTTTACGTAATTTACTGCGGCGTAGTCATACTTTCCCAGATAGTACTCATCGTCATTTTGCCATGTTGGCCAGCATAAGTCCACCTGTGGCCAGTGATACTGATTCATACCAGAAGGAGCCATATCATCACCCTTGGTATAAGTCAGTGTATCGTTACCCATCAGATCGGGCAGATTAGTTTGAGGAAGATCTCCCACGCCCATGCTACCTTCTATCTGCACATAGTAGTAGTTTTTATCAGCACGTACTACGCTAAGCTCAGCAGCTATTCGCACACTCCCATCCACCTCTACACGTACTTCTAGCGTAGCATTTCGCTCACGCGTATCTATACTATGAAGATGCTTCAGTATTTCTTCGTTCCCTTTTATAGGTAGGGTGAATGGCCAGCTAAAAGGCCTATACAGACCATCCTCACTTAATAGGTTATTCCTGTTAGTCGTAGAAATGCTACTGCCTATAGTACTGATCTGCCTATTATCTAGCGTAAGGATTCTTAGCATAGATCCACTACGGCATTAGTAAATGTGAAGCTGCGTTCTTCCAGTTCTCCGTCGCTACCGTCTAGTGTGCTAAAAGCGTCAGCATTCACCACTACTGGTCGCCAGAAAGCATTGGTATCTCCATAGTTTCCCTCTCGTATATATACTGCATCACTCTCAGCAAATTCACGAAGCCCAGGCATCTCGTCAGGATACTTTAATCCCGTACCCAGCTTATACTGGCTTTTGCACGTATGGTTATACGTATATATCTCGCTATCAGACTTCACGTAGTCATCACGTCCCTGCAGCTGGGCTTCCACACGCTCGTATAAAGCTAGATTAGTGATATGTCCGGTGAAGTAGATTGACTCCCACATACCTCGTGGATTCCTGTATATGAAGTGCCATGTAAATTCGCTCACTACCGCATCTTTTTCGTAACGCTGTACTTTGCTAGTCAGCGTGGAGCTATTGAGCTGTTGGCGTGCATACACCGTCACGTAGTCTATAGTCTTAGATTGAGCCGTCTCTATAGTCAGAGCATCATCCCATAGCACCACACACTGGTACACCTCCGGTGGGGTATTAGCGTCCATATTTTTTTGATTGATTATACCTGCACCCGTGTCAGTCCCATCAGTGAAGTACACTCGTCTGTACCATGTCACCGTGCCCATGTCATCCCCATCTAGGTACACCGCAGGATAGTCCACACATCCAGCCTTCATATACCGCGTTCGCTCATTGCGGAGCAGATGCCGAGCTGTAGTGCTGGTGATATAGTCAGATTGAGCCGTATTGTTAGGCTGTTCCAGTCTGGGAAGTCTCAGGGATATAGCGAGCTTAGGTGCTATTGCCGTCCCCCACTCCTGCACCACTGCAGCCCTGGGAGGATTACCGTAGCTCTCGAAGTATCTTATATAGTAATACAGCACAGCACCATCTACGGCCGCCATTTTATTAACTAAAGCAGCTCCTATGTCATTGAGTTGCGGTATAGCCGGGTGTATCTTTGGCTTCAGCAGATCAGGCACATATAGCCTCACTACATTATCAGCAGCTGGACTTGCGTCTATAGTATTATAGAGCAGGAAGTCGTCTCCTTGTTTCACATATACATCAGCTACCACACTGAAGTTCTCGGCATACACATCATCTACTCCTAGCACCGTGTTATTCATAGCCGTATTTGCATCCTCGTCTGTGATGTAAGCTATACCTTTATTCTTAGCCACGAGCTGTATCGAATAAGGAGCTGACCCACTCAGCATATTTACCGTAAAATCCCTATTTATATAGTAGTTTAAACGCAGAGCATCATAGAAAGCCACAAACTGAGAAGCATTGCTCCAAGCAGGCAGCTGCATCCCGCTATCATCAGGAGTGGTGACCACGGCAAAGGTTAATTTATTCCCGAGCCAGTGCACAGGGAATATACTTCCATTCGTGATACCGCTTGTTTTAGTCCATACATTCACAGCTAGAGTGCCTGGGGTCAGTATTGTTCTGGTAGTAGTCAGCCCCAGATAGCTTGGGATTCCGCAGAGGAGTACCTCAGGGAGTGCCGTATTAATTGTTAATGCCATTGGTTCAAATTTGGCACCGTTATCACCCTATTTTTAAGGACAGAAAGTACTTTTATTATATTCGCAGATATGAAACACATAGCAATCATTCTACTCGTCTCTTTATTTAGCCTACCTGCACAAGCACAGTTGAAGCCTATTTCGTCAGAACCTGCGGACTCTGGTAATACCTATATGCTGTCGATGAGTGCAAATAGCCTGGACAAAGCTGGACTACATGGAAATCTATCCATACTTCTAGGAGGAGTAGCAGTAGGTACACTGCTAGTAGGTAGTAGACTAGAGGCCAATGGAATACTAAATGGGAATGGCAGCGGAGGAGGCACTCCATTATTTATACTCGCGGGATTATCTTCAGCTGTAAGCTTAGGGCTAAACATTTCTCATCATAGGGAGATCCGCAAGTCCGGGTATTACCTGCGTGCGTACCTCGGCGGAGTGATCATTACATTCTAGCCATCACCCACCCCACTATACATAGGATCACTATAGCCCATATCACATACGGAGCTATCTTCTCGTGGTCTTTATATCTTTTACTATCTGGATGCATGACTTGCAAAAATACAAAAGCCGTGGATTCCTCCACGGCTCTCTACAATAACGACAGTGAAAGCAATTCACAGCGTCGAAGTCTTGGGTTAATACAAAGATACATATTCCAAGGTATTAGGATTATTTGCAAGTGAGTAATTCATAACTCATCCAAAATGTCTCTATACTTCTCCAACCCCTTAGCTATTTTATCTTTCATCTTTAAGCTTAGTCGGAAGTCGCCACGTGAGGCACTATTATAGTGCCGCACATCTATACCGCATTCTCTTAGAAACCCGGTCTTGCTTATCCCGTCGTGAGCGAATAGTAGCTCCATCCGCTCCAGTGTTATTGCTTTAATCTTCTGATCGCTCATAGGCTAGTTCTTCTTCTTTTCGTTCAAATAATGCTAAAAAATTCCAAGCATCCGTCTTTATCTCTTCTACTCGCACTTTAGTAGGTCGCTCGCCCGTGATGAACTGTACATCTGCTATATCTGCGGAAAACTCCTCATAACTGGCGAAGTAGCTGGCGGCATAGTCTAGGCGTATACTCACGCCCAGTTCTAAGTTAATGAGATACGTAGGGCGATCATTTCGTAAGATGTTCTCGCCCAGTACCCAGTGATAGTAGTCTGTGTGGTGACTCATATTATTCGGCTGCTAAAAAATAGTACATTCCTCTGTTACCTCTTTTATATTCACCGTCTTCCGATTCTTCATGATATTCTTCTTCTGTCACTACTTTAAGCCTTGCTGTAGCTCCGTCCCATATAGCATCTTCTATTGTCACACCAAAAGTGTCTATCATTATATATTGATCTGTTGTGAAAAGTTCCTCTATTTCGTAGAATTGTCCGTAATCCTGTAGTGCAGATATCTGCTTGTTATCGAGCTCTGAAATCTGTGTAATATAAACCCCATAAGAAGAATTGTATTCTCCATCAAAATCAAAGCTGTACCCAGTATCATTTGGCAGATCATATACACTACCATTTTGATCGGTGTAACATCTTTCGCCTATATCAGCCAGACTTAGTCCGTTCTGAATTAGGATTGTTTCTAACTCACTGGAATCGTCCGTCGTCGCATCTAATACTTGGGATTTAGCCTCATCGTCTAGCTCTTTTATACTCTCACTTAGTGATGAGTAATCATAGTTCAAAGTCTCAGTTATATGACTTAGAGTGTGTTCACCTATACCATTTACGCTAAGATGTCCACCGTTGTAAAATCTTCCCCCTCTACCTATTTGAAAATTGATAAGGATTGCTTTTTCTGTTGTTACTGCTGTTTGATTGTTCATAATTTTCTTTGCTTTATCGTTATTGTACTACAAAGATACATGAATAATTCGTTTCTACTACTATTGTGGTAGAAATAATTAAATAAATAGTAAAGAAATAGTCTCTTAACCAATCTTGCAGCTACTCGCAGCGGTGGCCAAGAAGTCTTTAGTCTATGGTGTCCTGCCTTATTGACCCCCGAGCGATGGGCGTAGTAGGTATTCGCAAGTTGGTGGTGTCACCTACCTCATCCTCCACACAAAGAAGCATCCAGTCACTGCCGCTAGAATGACAAGTAGCATCTTGAAATTACGAAGAACCCAGTTCCACGCCACAGTACCAGTAGATACACGCTCAGTCTTAGTACTATGCTCGCGGTATATGATCTTCTCTAGGTAGAGCGTGTCTGGATGCATCGCAGTAGTCACATTGAGTCCTTCAGGACTCGTGATTATACGCACAGTCACCTTCTCCGTGATCTGGTAGAAGGTATCTACCCTAGAGCTATCCGTATAGTAGTAGTCTGTAGTAGTATCTCTATAGACTTGGTACACCGTATCTATCAGCACAGTAGTATCACGCTCTACTGAGTATTCCGTGGAGGCTATGTACTTCTGGATGAGATCAGGCTTCTTGGCCAGCATCCTATCAAATCTCTTTTGCGTAGCACAGCCACTTAAGAGTAGCAGTGCTAAAGCAAGCATGTAATATCTATTTTTCATTATTGTGGCCATTGTCTACTAGTTTCATATACCTACGATTCCTTTATAAAGAGCTGTGACCATATCAGTAAGGAATTTCTCCTGCTGATATAGGTCATAGTCTATCGTGTTGTCAAAGAAAAAACACTCTATGAGCACAGCACTACCTTTTGTGTGCCGAAGCACATAAAAATCTGATTCCTTATCACTATCTCCATCACTGATGTCTTTTCGCATAGGCAGCATATAGCCAGGGGCTATTTTATTTACACTATCATAAATACGCTGAGCAATAGGGTCCGATGGAGTATCTCCTACACTGGTGTATATCTCAAAGCCTCTAGCTAGTCCATTGAAAGCATTGCAGTGTACAGAGACCATAAGTGCGTCTGTATTAGCATTAGCTACTCGCACGCGGTGGCTCAGGCTTACGTCTTCACTATCATTAGGGTGCACGGTAAATATAACCTCGTGACCTGCCCACTCGAGTAGGTGAGCTAGCATCCCTCCTATAGTTCTATTCAGTACACCTTCGTGTACCATCTTCCCATTTACCAGAGCTTGCTTGCTCGGAGCCGTGGTATATTTCCCATTCTTATCTATGCCACCGTGGCCGCAGTCTATTACTATCTTCATTCTTCCGCTATTATTTCATTGAACTTATTAAGGAGTGCTATCTGATCTGGATCATCCTTGAATGTGATCGCATACTGCGTGAATATTACACTGTACACCTTTTTTACAGTTTCAAATTTGCTCTCTATAGAACGTCGTAAATCTTTTTCTTTATGAAGTTCTATTTTAAGTTCTTGCACTGTAATCAGTGCGGTGTGCAGATTCGCTTTTATTTGATCTTGGTCGCTGCATTCACTATTTATTTCTGCTAATTTCACTTCTTTTTCAGAGGCGTACTTTTCTTTCACGTATATACCTAAGAATGTAAGCATAGCTCCGCTAAGTGTAGATAGGAACAGGTATAGAGGATTGTTTTCCATTTCTTATTACCAACCTCCAAATCTGTGGTCAGGTGTTTTTGGTGTTACTTCTTCTTTGTAAATTGGTGGCTCTTCTAAATTCCAAAGAACATCTACTATATAATCGCTAATAATTGTGCTTAATTCAGTTTCTTCATTGTAAGAAGTTTTAAATCCCGACTCTACTAAGTCTCCATCTTTAAAAAACTTGTTACCATCTTCGTCTGTGATATAATGATCAGATAGCACTTCTAGCATTTCAGCCCTTGTTTTAAATTCGTATCTTAAATGTTTCATAGTGTTGTAATTCCTGCCATTTGAGTATCTGTAGGATATGTTTTAGATAAAATTACCTTATTTACTTTTGCTTTCATATGTGAAGTACCTAAAACGCTGTTAAATTGCAATTTATTTAATTGGTTTGCAGTAAAAAAAGCACCCATTCCTGTCAATATTCCTATTGAAGCACCATTAATCCAAACATCATACTGATCAGTTTTATATCTTATAGCTATTATATTCCTATTTGATTGATTTGCTGAAAATGCACTTTTAGCAGCTAAAACTGACCCTGCTTTTATTGCCAGAGTCTCTATTCTATTCGCCGAGTTGTGAAAATTAATATAAATATAATTGTCGTTTGTTCCATCAGAAATTGCTATTTGTCTATTACCATCACCACCATTTAAGAATGCTTGTGCTTCGAATAAAAATAGACCTTCATCAGAGCCTATTTGGTCTGATAGTCCAGTAGTAACGCTTAAATCTTGGGTTCTTGTAACTGCACTTCCTGATGTTGGTATGTAGGAAGTAGGGTATTTTTCTACAACATTGTTTCCCCCCCACATATAAAGACCACTTGTGCCGTCTCCTAAATAAGAAACATCTCCTGCATCATTTAATGGTGAAATTGCAACTCCAAAATCATAATTTGACACATCTTTATGACCAGATACGGATATTCTTACCCATCCATTACCAATTACCTTTATAGTTGTATTATCAAATATTACGTTACTACCAGCTGTTCCTATAAGAGTATTATTATTTAAATCGTAATCAGCATAAGCTGTTTGATTTAGAGTTATATGATGTAGATAAACTCTTACTTTAGTTCTTTCTCCTTTTTTAACGAACACAGAAGCAGTTGAAACATTAGTAAAACCCACTGCACTTCCATTCCCTATTTTACATAGGTGATAATTATTAGTAGCATCTTCGATTACTTTCCAAGCATTAGTACTCCCATAAGGTGCTAATACCCCTGCTGCACTTGTTGTTGCAAATTCTAAAGTTGTTTCTAAATAATCTTCACTATATGCAAGTAAACTTGTACTTTGTGGCTCAAATAATGCCTTACCGCATCCGCCACCAGTAAAATCTATACGTGGTTCATTGATTGCCGCTGATTCTACAAGTCCGTTTGATGTAGTAAATCTAGCTGTCGTGCTGCGTGAGAAGTCTATGTCGCCATTACCAGTTATAGGAATTATTGAATGCAATTTACCTATTTTAGATCCACTAGGGATAAGCAGGAGACTTATATCATTTAATATTCCTATATCATCTAGCTTTTTAAGAGATGCTTTTAGACAACTCTTAGATTCTACTATACCCCCGTCTGATAAGACTCTTGTTTCATAAGCATCTACTAATGATTGCAGGGAATTTTCATTTTGTCTATTTCGTAACCTATGCAGTACCTCAAGTTTCATATATCTAAAAAGAAAAATTCTACTCTGGTTCCATTGTATCTTACGATTAGATACATGTTAACATCTGCTGTCCATATTGCCCCGCTTACTTTAGTAGCTCCTGTTACTGTGGGCTCTGTAGCTGTATTGATTAATACTTCTACATACGCTCCTAAAGTAGTCCCTGTGGTAGTATATGTAGTTAAGCTTTTAGCGGCTCCGCTAGTTCCTGTGAAATAATTTCCTAAAGAATTAACTAGGGGTAATACAGAAGTAGCAGCTGTGGTGTCTAGTATTGGCGTAGGTGCGTCTGCACCTGTATCGCCTGTATCACCTTTTGGCCCTGCTACTGTAGAGTCTGCACCAGTGTCTCCCTGCGGTCCTGTATCTCCAGTATCCCCTTGAGCTCCCGTAGCTCCAGTGTCTCCTTTTGGCCCTGCTATTGTAGAGTCTGCACCCGTATCACCAGTTTCTCCTTTTGGTCCTGCCACTGTAGAGTCTGCTCCTGGATCTCCAGTGTCGCCTTTCGGTCCTGCCACTGTTGAGTCTGCACCTGTATCACCTTTTGGCCCTGCTACTGTAGAGTCTGCACCAGTGTCTCCCTGCGGTCCTGTATCTCCAGTATCCCCTTGAGCTCCCGTAGCTCCAGTGTCTCCTTTTGGCCCTGCTATTGTAGAGTCTGCACCCGTATCACCAGTAGCTCCTTTTAAGAAAAGAAGCCATTCCGCTACCGTACCCACAAATCCAGCAATCACTGCTACTTCATACGCCGTGTCTCCTGGAGCACCTTCATTACTTACTTTTACCTGTACTATATCTTCTCCCATTAGTATGTCTTTTTAGTGCTGTCTTCCAGCACAGTTATATTTAAGATGAGTGGTGTCTGCACCACTTCGTTACTCACCAGCTGTAGATCTGCTACATATAATCCTGCTGGCCATTGCACCGTACTATTAGTTGCTTTCAGCCTGCCACCTGCAGGTACTGTGAGAGTGATGCTGGCATCACTTGTACTTTGTTTGAGGACTATAGGCCCCCTAGCACTGCCACGTCTCCACCATATATCTACAGATGCACCGGTGATATCTAGTGGTACATCGTCATCTCCTACCAGCTGGAAGGTAGGCCACTTCACAGTATCTCCTCGTTTCACGCTCGGCATCGTATAGGTAGCTGGTGATTTCATTATTACTTCAAAATTGACTTAACTCGACCCTATATTTTAAGGACAGATTTTTAGTACTTCCTGTTCTCCATTCGCTCTTGCTTACCCATATTCACACGCAGATCTCTCACCATCTCCTGGGTAAATACCACACGTGCATCTATCTGCTGTATCGCCATGCTGAACTGCTTCACCGCCGCATCAAAGAGTTGAGCATCCAAGCTCACACCACCGCCTCCGCTAGCCATTCCACTAGCAGCCACATTCATATTCTCAAAATCAAACTGAGGGATCCTTCCTCCACTGGTGGCATTACTATGTCGCATCATCTGATCTACCATAGCGTAATTATTAGCAGTGAATGCACGACTAAATATAGCCTCGCCACCTTCCACTTCGCCAGTCTTAGCACCGCTATAGCCATCTATGATAGCACTACCTCCTTGCCCGTGGGTAGGTCCACCCGTGTAGAATCCACCTCGTTCAAATCTATTTCCACCACTATAACTAGGCGTATTTTGCCCGCTCACGAGTCGCTTGCCACCTGCTATAGTAGTGAGTATCGCAGTACTTATTGTGGCAAATTTTGCTATCCCTGCTAGTCCGCCAGTCGCTATATTGTCAGCAGATGGAGATGTAGTCGTTTGCAAGGCATTTGCTATTGCCTGAGCTTGGCTCATTGCTAGCTGGAAGAAAGCTATCCCTCTGCTGAATTCTGCCCAGCTGCTCTGCTCTTCACCCATTGCACCCATTACATCCATTAGAGCATTGCCAAATCCTCGGTAGATATTCCCCATTTCTGCTCTGAATTTAGTCTCCTTTTCTAAATCTACCGTTCTGAAATGTTCACGTATCTCAGCGAGTTCCATCTCTCTAAGCTTCTCTACTTCTGCTGCGTCCACTCCGTATTCCTCAGCCATGGTTAGCAGTTCGTCGTATTTTCTATTGGTCTGTGCTACATCCCTGTCTTGTTCATTCAGAGCCATGTCGCCTAGCTTATTACGGAACTCGGTTTCTTTAAGGAGTTTCTCTTCTTCGCGTTCTTTTTCCAGCACATCTTTCTCCTCTTGGCGAAGAGCATTTATCTCATCTACCTGCAGTTGCCATTCATCCTCTGTGATCTGTTTGTTTATGAGATACTCCTGGAGCTTCTCCAGTTGCTTATCATACTTCTGATCTATTTGAGCTTCTTCCATCTCTGCTTGCTCGAGTTGACTTATTCTGAAGGCTTCCTCTATCTGTGTCATTTCGGTCAAAAAATCAGCATATATGAGTTTAGTTTTTGCCGCAGCTACTACTACCGCATCAGGATCTATTGGAGTCTTTGTGGGTTTATCTTTAGGTTTATCTACTTTCTTTTCTGGCAAATCAGACTTTTTGTCGATTCCTATACTCTTGGCTATGGCATCTCTGTCTGTCGTCAGCTCAGAGTCTTTAGCAGAATACTCGCTGATATCACCCCTAGCCACATTTCTATTTCTAATCTCCTGGGCAGAGAGTAGCCCACTCGTAGCTTTCATACCTCGCTGGTATCCACCAGTAGCATCAGCCTCATCTTTTAGCTGCTTAGTCATTTCAGTGAGGCTTTTTGTCTTATCTAGCACAATACCCATAGAATCAGCTCGCTTTAGTAGATTACGCTCGTATTTTGCATCTAGTAGCATCAGCTCTCGTGTAGCTTCCGCTAGTTTAGTTTTATTCTCTAATACAGCTTCGTCTTGCAGCTGCAGCACTATACGATCTAGCAGACTCTCATTCAGAGCATCTACAGCTATCTTCACATCTTCGTTACTGGCTTTCTCAGCATCCAGATGAGCGAGGTATTCAGGATATTGTTCCTTCAGCTGTGTCAGTAGGGTTACTCTTTCCTCAGAACCTAAGTTAGTTCTTACTATCTGTCGTTCGAGCACCATTAGATCTATTCGTTGGCTTTCCAGCTGTTGACTCACTTTGGTATTGATACCCAGTAGATCGCCAAAAAGCTCCACCATAGCACTCACCCCATCTCGCAGCGTACTATTCAGCCACAGACTGGCCATCTTCTTACCTATTTTATCTACCGTTCCCGCTAGATTGTTGTTTTTTATGTTGAACTCATTCGTCAGACTAGTTCCTTCAGCCAGTGCCTTATTACTGATCTGTTGTTTCTCAGCTAGCTTGTCGGTGTTAGCAGCTAGAGCAGCCAGTACAGCTGTAGCTCTCGCTCCTTCTAGTTCTGCATCTTCTAGTTTAGTGGCCAGTTGGGTTAGGCCTTCACTATTCCCATTTAGACCTTCTAGGAATAAGACTAGTGCGGCATTTGCATCAGAGTTGAGTAGCGTGGTAAATTCTCCTACACCTACACCGGCTATATTAGCGTACGTTTCTGTATCGGTAAACATTTTGACCAGTACTTTATTGATAGTAGTGGCACTCACCTCCACATTTTGACCGGACTCGTCTAGAGTAGCCGCCAGTCCTAGCACACTCTCTATAGCTATGTCCGCAGAATTAGTTACTCCACTAGTTCGCTTAGTGAAGTTAATAAGGAAGTCTGCCTGAGTACTACCGCTGGCACTCAGCTCGTTGATAGCACTGCCCGTTTTGAGCATACTCGTTTCTAGGTCAGAGCCTGTACGCTCTGCCACTCTGAATTGTTCTGCTAGTTTCCCTATCACACGGATATTTGCTGCTGCATCACTACCTAGATCATCGCCCAGGGCTACCTTTATTTTATCAGCTGCACGTACAAATCCTGCTATCTGGGCTACGCCTTCCACTCCTAGCCTTCCAGCCTCCACGGCTAATTCACGGAGCTCTTTTTTTGCAGTTCTAGTATTAAACTTGCTCATAGTCTTATCTAGATCCTTTACCTCATCATTCGTAAGGCCTGTAGTCTTGCGTATATCAGCATAGCTATCACTCAGGTCTGCATTACGCTTGATAAGCTCAGGTATCACACTACCTAGCATCGTAGTGAGACTCGTGAGTAGATTTCCCATGAGTACGCCCGCTGCAGTTACTTTTATACTCTTCCACATCCTGCCCCACGCAGTACTGGTATTCCGCATCTGCTGATTAGTATCTCCCATTGTCTGCTTGAGCTCACGCATTTTGCCACCCGCAGTTTTAAAAGAGTCGCTGTTCATGTCCAGCTTCTTCATATGATTCCCCAGTATGCGTATATCTCCGGAGAGTTCTCTGAGAGTCTTAGCGGGTTGTCTACCATCTAGGATGATGGTACTCGTTCGTTTTTCAGTATTCGCCATAGTATTATCCTAAGTGTATTTTTTCGGGAAAAGCTTCACGCATTCTTACCATCCCCAGATGGCCTGTTCGGCGGAGCATTATCTCTCCTAGCTTATGAAATGAGTAAGAGATATTTCGAGCGTACCACTTGTTCGGCTTGAAAGTATAGCCACCTCTACTTACTCCCATATCCTGGAATGCACCATACATTAAGTGCTCGAATACCACTTCTACACGCTCGCCCTGCACATTCACACTGTAGTCTAGGCTCTCTAGTAGATTCCCATCTCCGAATGCTTTATCTAGGATATCATCACTCATATCTTTATGAGTGAACTTAGCCCAGTCACGCACTATCGCAGCGTTGCTACGTCTCGTATTTATGCTTATTCCTGCCATCTTGCTTACACAAAATTGCAATCACATACACCTATTTATTAAGGACAGACTTATGTCTACTCTACCGCCCACAGATCGTCATTTACACAGAGCGTGTCCTCGGCACCTCTGCGTAATACGAATTCTGCTCTAGCTCCGAAAAGGTTTTTACTACCCATAGGACCTATGTTATGTATCACCAGACTATCCTTTTCAAAATGAGCTTCAGCAGGCTTACCCACTGCGGCCTTTATCTCCGATTGCAGCTTTGCCACTAGTTGAGCCACGTGCTTTTTGCACTGGTCTACTGCTAGGTTTTCACTGTCATAGTCTGCTTTTTCTGCCTCCATTAGCACCACTATCCCACAGGTAGAGTAGCCATGCATCTGCTGATTATGGCGATAGTTTTCACGTGTACTCTCCACTATTAGGCACGGATAGTTCATCCCATTACGTAGCGAGGTTGTAAATTCCTCTGTATAATAGTACGGCTGAAAAGGGCTTCTGCTAGAGTCTATTACTCGGGCATAAGCCACCTTCTGATCTGAATCGTGAGCTATCGGCTTGTACTTGCAAGCCACATTCTCCCAGTATTTCATCCATTCGTTATGATCTAGTAGCATAGTTACGCAGTTACTTCCTTCTTCTTCACATTAAGCTCCTTATACACCTTCATCATCTTATTCTGATAAGAAGCTACGCCGGCCATCCCTTGATGTAAGTATATCCTTCTGATCTCACGCAAGTGATCTATATCTTTCAGATCGTAGTAGGGTGTCACCACTTCTCTTTTGGTATAGCCTTGTCCAGCAGAAGCATCCCTTCGATTAGACTCTACTTTCGTTTTAGTCCGAAGTACCTTCTTACACATCTTAGGCAGACTCGCTGCCGTAGCTTTCAGTTTTTGTTCTGTTTCTCTATTCATAATTCGTTGATATAATCGTTCAGGTATTGCCCTCTAGCTAGCATTATTGTGTTGATTGCTCTGTTATCAGCCATTAATTCTGTGATGAAGCTGTCCCAGTTCTGAGTCATAAACCAGATGAAGCCCTCTGTACTCTTTCGCTCCACATATCTATCTACATAGTGAGTGGTCAGGCCTATATCAGGGGCTACCACAGAGTAGGCTACTCCCTTTTTATGCAAGCCGTCTCTTACCTCTATGTGGCATGCTATCAGTATGTAGTCGTAGTGTCCTATGTTCTTATAGATCATAGCTATATAGTTCTCTGGAAACTTAGGATTAATGCTCCCGTCTTTTTTCTTAGAGTACTTGGAGCTATCGCAGTCTAGCACGCTCATCTTCGTATTCCCCTTTATCCAAGATTTTCCTGTGCCAGGGAAAGAGGCTATTACTTTAGCTCGCTGGTGCATATTACTTTACCTTTTGGTCTCCTATTCGCATGTTCAGATCTGCCAGCAGTATCATCAGATTCATATGCTGTATCTTGTCAAAATTCTCAATACCATTACTTGCTTTCATAAATACAGGAAGCCAGCTACTGTCATTCTGAGCCTTGGTTTCCCTGGGCTTTGAGAATAGGTGTTTAAATTGCTTTGGTAGACTATTCCTCCACTGCTCGTACCAGTATATAGCAAGTAGTTTCTCTCCAAAATCGCATTTAGCTATCTCCGGTATTCGAGCCTGCACAGTCTTTTCACTGTACTTTATTGTGTTTTTCTCCAGATACAAGTGAGCTAGCATAGTATTTAGATCCGCCACCTTCTTATTCTTCTTGTATCTTAGATACATCGCATCTGCAAAGGCAAATTGCCACGGTACCAGATCGTCTTCATCTGATGGTCCTATATACTTTCCCAGTTGTAGTACGGGATTAGATTCAGGTAGATACGTCTCATTGTAGGTGAATGAAGCTATATCCCACGTATACAGTAGATTCCTTGCACTTTCAGGATCCAGAGTTCCCCATAGCCATCCAGGGATACCAGTCAGATACTTACATACCATCAGCTTCATAGTGTCAAACCCCTGTACGTCCTTTAGTCGTACACCCTTTTCCGTTTTTTCAAAATAGCTGTCCAGTCGATTATATACGTGCTCTACCCACCACACCTTCTGTGTGTAGGTCATTTCTTGCATACTCTCAGGGATACAGAGATTCCACGTCACGGGCAGCCACTGTATGCCAAATAAGTAAAATTTAAAATTTCCTCTCTGCATAGCTACATACCAAAAAAACCGCTACTCTTTAAGTTCACTTGGATCTTCTCTACCGCCACATTCGGATCCTCGTAGTGATCACTATCTTTCCATAGAGCGTACACCGTATCACTCGCATTTGCATTGAGATACTTACGCATATCGCTTATGAGCATACACGCATCTTCCTCCAGTTGCTTGCCCAGCAGCTCACGTTCCTTGTATTCCGCTTGGCGAGCATTATGGCCACTCTCCATCTGTGCCAGGTACTCAGTTATCTTCACACCTCCATTCACCAGACTTACTGTCATAGTTTTCAGAGCACGCCCTATCGTGTAGAAGGATGCTATTCTGTAAATGAAGTTATTAAGTATCACATTAGTCTCTGCACTCACTGCAGTACTTATTTCATTTTTTATACTAGCGTAAAAAGCCGTACCTAGTAGCGTTTGCATCTGCACATCATCCACATACATCATAGTAGCTCGCAGGTTACGGTAGGTCGTGTGGCTGCCATTCAAGCTGTAGTACTTTTCGAAAGTTGCCAAGCTATTTATCAGCAGTTCCTTATTCCACTTATACTGAGTACTGCCTGCCCAGTCAGTATATACCTCCTTATTGTTTTCTAAGAAAGAAAGTAGCATGTCTAAGTATTCGCAAGCGTCATTCAGTAGCTGTGCTTTCACATCAGTGAGCATCCACTCTCGTACAGGCTTACTGGTGTCACTCATAGAGCTACTTATACCAGAGTTATCTATCTGTACATTTATCTTGCTACTGCCTCGCCACAGAGACTTAGCTGTCACATATCTGCGTACGTGCTTCAGAAGTTTATGATACTTACTACCATCCTCTAGACTAGGCAGTGCCGCTTCTAGCTTATCGTATTCTGCTTGCCCCAGATAGGTATTCACCAGATCCAGTTCTATTGCTTCTATATCTTCACGTAGCGTTTTTATAGCACCCGTACCTAAGCTCGCGTGGCCTGCACTCTCTTTTATGTCGTTATCTGTAGTATATAGCATTAATCTGTCACTTCTTTTTGAGGTTTCCCGCCCTGAGCTCTATCCTTTGGGCTTATCTTATCTTGAGTATCTGTAGTATCCGTGTCCAGATATCCCCAATATATTCGGCTATTACCTAATTTTTCCTTGTATTGCTCATTCCACTTGTTCACGCGAGTGATCATTCGGAGTGGCTCTAGACTCACTTCCCTATCTATAGGCATACTACTTTGCAGATTAGCCAAGCTTTCACGTTTATCACTGCCACTTCCACCGCTACTACGCTTATCTATCAGACTAGCACCTATCAGCGTAGGATCATATCCCATCGCAAAACAGATAGCAGCATATGCAGCACTGGCATCTGGCAGATAGTCGTCACTCTTTAGCTTATTGTCTATAGCCGTAATTTCAAACCCTGGGTATGGCTTCTGCGTTACAGGATCATGTCCATAGAAGGAGATGAAACTCTTTCCACTATTCTCAGCCCCTTTTAGAAAGCTGTCCATCTCACGCAGCTGCAATTCCACTGCCGCCTCACGTTGACTTTCTGTTTTCTTAGCCCAGCACTCCTCACCATATCTCCGCACCCAGTAGTCATATGGTATTTTGATATGATACTTCAGTATCGCTTGATTCTCAAAGATGTGTTGCTTTAGCTTAGGCACCAGCTGATCTATCTTCATCCATCCATTTTGGCGTACGCTATCCCATATAGCCAGTTCATAGTACATACACTCGTCACTTGTACTATATCGCAGTGGCATTACAAATCGGGGGTGCTTCAGCGGGCTCAGCTCGTCATATACATGAAAAGGAATCACCTCCGACTTTACATTTGGATTAGGCCAATTATAGCTATGATAGACCTTTTCTATGCTCCCATTTTGCTCATTCATCAAACCCATTCGGGAGTGATACATCTTCTTATATCCATAAGAAGCTATTCTCTTTTTATCCAGTGATGTACGGAAATAAGGCATCCCATTATAGAATGTTTCCAAGTCCTCTACTATGGCCTTCTGGACTTGATTGACCTTATTTACTTCCAAAAACTCTTCTACGTCAGGCAACATAAGCTGTATCTTCTTACGTTCACCGGTCTCCTCGTCAGGCACTAGCTTGTAGTAAAATACACCCTTGCTCACGTGCCTCTTAGCACGATCATTTAGTATTCGCTTACCTATAGTGCTACTACGCAAGTCACGCATGACAGCTTGAGGGAAATCATTCCCTGGGCCCCACTTCACCCATTCACCATTCCTAGTCCATTGCTTTTTATCCTTCGGTTTTTTATCCCTAGCTGCACCCACATCTGTACCTCCCAGTTCAAAAGCCGCCGTACCTTTTCCCAGTATATGAGTAGTGCTAGTAGCCTTTTGGTATGTTAAAGTTTTGTCACTCATTACGTCACTATCATGTCGTTAATTTTTCTTATCAATTGTATATGTACCTTAGTGATTGGGCCGCCACCGTTAGGCATTAAATTCACGGTACCATTTAAAAAATGCTTAGCATCCTTATCTGCGTTTTTAGTTTTCGCACGCATCAGTACCATCTGGTCAAATTCCTTAACCTCTCCAGCTACTTTAGTCCGCATATTTGCCGTCACGAAGTCCACCTTAAAAGGCACAGGTCTATCCAGCCCATCCCTACGCTTCATCACATCTAGCCCCTGTTGAAAGGTTATCATTATTCAAATTTGCCACCACATACCCCCTTTTTAAAAGGACAGATTATTAGCCTACGGCAATATTTTTCTTTGCTCCTTTCTTTCTAAGAAAGGAGAATTTATAAACGGTAGGTATACCGACCCTCATTTTGTATCTTAGTAGTGTTGTAAAACATTAATAATCATCTAAGTATGACAGTAAAAACCAAGGAAAAAGCGGCACAAGGTGCAAGCACTCCAACTACGAAAAAAGAGAGTCCATCAGAAGTAAAACCAATTAACGCAGTAGCAGACCAGGCACGCAAGCAGGAGGCGTATTTTGAGAATTTGACGGCTAATGTAAAAGCAAGAACCCTTTTAAAGCATCACCGCAAAAAAATCGCAGCCATCTTACAAGACCCCGATTTGGTATCGGCACTAGAAGACGATGAACATGCATCAGGTGAAGCCGTCACGGAGATAGTCATCAAAACCCAAGGGCAGTATAACACTAACAGCTACACCATCAGTAATGATGGATTGTGTATGCAGACCTTAAAGCACATTGACGGCTTACTGGCTGCCAAGCTAGAAGAGGTAGAGATTAACCTCCAGAACCCTCACTAGCAGACCACCTTTTTTATAAAGAAAAGGGAGAGCATTCGCTCTCCCTTTCTCGTTGTAAACCATTACTTCACAAAGTAATGACCGCACGAACATATGTTTTTCTCTTATCGCTTGTCTCACAAGCTTTTTTCTAAATATCTGACCCATTGTAGAGTTGTGTGGACATTGCGTAGCGGTGTCCACACAACTCACATGAAGAT
>Ga0222650_1000276_pt1 | contig 43277 bp, 30 predicted proteins | sample AntAcemetagen367_FD_179820 | JGI IMG/M metagenome (GOLD analysis project Ga0222650, IMG submission 179820) | Saline water microbial communities from Ace Lake, Antarctica - #367 | ecosystem: Environmental > Aquatic > Non-marine Saline and Alkaline > Saline | place: Antarctica: Ace Lake... | reverse complement strand
GGATTCCACCTTCGAGGAAGGAGCCCTTCATGCCGCGGAGGGGCGCATTGCAAGCGTGGGAAGCCGTGACGCTGCCGCCGTTGTCGGAGTAGAAAACGATGAGAGTGTTTTCGAGGAGTTGTTGTTCGCGAAGGTGGTCGAGGATTTTGCCGATGTTTTGGTCCATGCACCACTGCATCGCGGCGTAGCTTTGGCGGCGTTTGCCTTTGAGGTGGGCGAAGCGTTGTAGGTCTTCCTCCTTGGCCTGCATCGGGGTGTGCGGAGTGTTGTAGGAGAGGAAGCAGAAGAAGGGTTGCTTGCTAGGGGTCATCTGCGAGATGGCTTCGTGCGTGAACCAATCGGTGAGATAGGGATGGTCGATTTTCTTGATCGGTTCCTCGTTTCGGAAGAGTTTGTTTTTTTCGGGCGTGGGAAAATAGTTGTGGCTGCCAGCGTGCATGCCGAAGAAGAAGTCGAAGCCTTTTTTGTTTGGAAGCATGCCGGGAACGGAGTCGCCGACGTGCCACTTGCCGATGATTGAGGTGCGATAGCCGACCTTTTTGAGATGGGTCGCGATGGTGGCTTGGTCCACCGGGACGCCGAGGCGCTCGGGCAGGGTGGGGAAGGCCTTGTTGAGATTGTGCTCGAAGCCAAAACGCTGGGGGTGGCGTCCGGTGAGAAGTCCGGCGCGCGATGGGGCGCAGACGTTGGCACAAACGTAGCCATCGGTGCCGCGAATACCGGCGGCGGCGAGCTTGTCGAGGACCGGCGTTTCGATTTGGAGGGAGCCGTAGCACCCGAGATCGCCATACCCCATGTCATCCGCGAGGATCATGAGGATATTGGGCCGGGCAGCTTGGAGGGGGAGAGCGAAAAAGAGGCAGAGAAAAAGAGAACGCACGCCAAAGGATGGCGGTTTTTGTGGGTGGTGACAATCTTAGAGGAAGCGTCTTATTTTTTCCGGAGATTGGAGGAAACCTCCCCTGTTGGTTTGGCGGGGAGAGTCGCTTGCCACTTGCGGAGCTTGGTCAGCAGGGCGGCTGCAGTTGGCTCGTTTTTTTTCTTCAAGTCGTGAGTCTCGGTGACATCGCTGCTGATGTCATAGAGTCCGAGGTGAGTGAGATCGCGATTCGCGACGAGCTTCCATTGTTGGTGGACGAGAGCCCATGACATCCAGTGGTCGGGGTTTGTTTTCTGGGCGGGCCAGGTGGCTCCGATCTTCCAGAAAAGGGGCTTTTCGCGTTTGGGCATGGCTTGACCTTTGAGGACTTCGACGATGCTCATGCCATCGGCGGGGTATGCGGCGGTTTCTTCCCTGACTTCGCGGGCGTCTGTATGCGCACGAGCGAGTCAAAGGAAGTCCTGATTTCGGGCCTGAGACCGCGGGCCTGAGACCGGGAATCTCTGGGACTAGGAGGAATATTCCTTAATCATTTTGGTTCATCCTTGAGGGCGAGGCGCTTCACCTTGCGCTCGGAGGTGTATTTATCAGCCGGTGTATTTATCAGCCGGGGTTTCAATGTTTTCCTCGATGCGATGAACCTCTTTATCGGTTTCGTGAGATTGGTAAAAGAGCTTTGCGAAATGGGCGTTGTTCGTCTTGAGATGATGAATGGTTTTTTTGTGCTCGGGAAGTTCTCGGAGGAGGTCGTGTTTACGAGGGGCATTTTAGGGCCTTGGGTTTCGTTGCTCGAAACCAAGCGAACCGGGAGACCGAGGGCCGCGCATCAATCTCGTTTGACTCGGCATGGACTGTCGCCGGGATTTGAAGTCACAAAAAAACGACGACATTTCAGTCATCGTTCCAGTGTGATGGAGTTAGTTTCTCCGGTTATTCCTCTTCCCCGCCACCACTATCGGCCGTCTCCTTAATATCCTGCAGGGCTTCGATGAAGTCTCCGAGGATTTCGGCAGGGACCATGATGGTATCGCGGTTGCCACTGACATCCTCGGTGATTTTTACGACGCGTCCGCGTGCGTTCTCTTTGAGATCGAGAAAAAAGATTTTACGATCAGCGAGGATCTTCTCAGTATGTAGCACTTCCTGATTCATAGACATCTTGGAGCGAGATTTCACCTCTCATTGGCGAAAGTCAACGTGAAATTTAGTCAGAGAAACTGTGAAAACCCACAAAAGAGCCGCGAATTTTCTGGGGGGAGGTCGGGAGCAGGGTCGTTATGATCAAGAAAACGAGTGCAGGTAGCGAAGAATTCGTCCTTCGTTTTGACTCTCCGGATCTCGTGTTCAAACGCTTCATGAAACCCCTGAACGATGTAGACGAGGTATTTCTTCATCTTCTGAACGTGCTTACTTTCAACAAATTCCGGGATTTCCTTCGCGGTCTCCTCAAAAAGGAGGCCGATGTATTCCATGACCATTTTTGCGGTCACGAGTGGGCCGCTTTCTTCGGCAAAAGCGGCCCGTAATTGGTCGAAAATCCATGGATTGCGGATCGCTCCGCGGCCGATCATGAGTCCGGCCGCTCCGGTGGTTTTGAGATAAGTCAGTCCGGTTTGGCTACTGACGACATTGCCATTGGCGATGACCGGGCAAGGAAGGGACTTTACCGCTTGGGCCACGCGGTCCTCGTGCACCGGTGTCTGATAACGTTCCTTCACGGTGCGTCCGTGGATCGTGAGGAGGTCGATGGCGTGCTTTGAAAAGACCTCCAGGAGGGTGTCAAATTCTTCCTCTGATTCAAAACCGAGCCGGGTCTTCACGGTGAAGGGAAGATCTCCGCAGGCCTCGCGAAGGCGACCGAGAAGAAGATCGACCTGTTCTGGTTTTCGAAGAAGGCCTCCCCCGGCATTTTTGCGATAAACAACGGGGGCGGGGCAGCCGAGATTGAGATCGATTCCGGCGATGGGGTGCTCCTTAAGGTCGGCGACGGTCCGCACCAATTCATCGACATCCTGCCCGATCATCTGGGCGATGATGGGCCGTCCGGTGGGGTTCTCGGTAATGGAGCGGAGGAGGTATGGGTCGAGCCGTGAGTGAATGTGAACCCGGAAATACTCGGTGAGGTAAAGATCTGCTCCACCGAAGGCCGCCATGGTCCGGAGAAAGGGGAGGTCCGTGACGTCCTGCATGGGAGCCAGGAGGAGAGCGGGTCGCGAAGTAGGAAGCACGGAGAAAGTGGTTTAGAATGTCACCTGAGGCGCTGCTTTTTTTTGTGAGGCGAAGCTGAGGCTTCTTTTTCCGTAGCGATGCTGGCGGATGTCCACAATGAGCATATTACGTTCAGGTAGGATGTGCCGCCAGGCCTCGGGTGGCATGTCGGAGATGAGGACGAGGGCCTGCTCGGGAGGGGTGGCCTCGATTTCGGCGATGACATCGTGAGCCTCAGTGTGATCAGAGCGGCTCGCGCGGGCCAGAAGGGTGAGGGCTTCGCTCCATGATTCGGAGTGGAAAGTGGGGTAGGATTTCCACGAGAGAAAATCCGCGCGCAGGGTGCTCGGGATTCCGATGCCGCGAAGGTGGCGGAGCGTCCCGCAAACGAGCGAGAGGGAGCGCTCGAAGAGGTCGGTCCGAATGAGGGTGTTGTCCGTGCCAAAGCTGTGGTAGATCACGACCGCCTGCCTCGGACGGAGGCCGGGAGGATCGTATTCGCGGACTCGCGGACTCCGCCCTCTGGCTAGGGAGCGGATGGTGGCAGGCCAGTGGATTTGCTTGGCGCGATCACCGGGTTGATAGGGTCGGAGGCCTCGTGGTTCCCCCGGGGCATCGCCTGCTTGATGGCCCTTGCCGTTCCAGGCATCATCGAAGTCACCAGTGGCAAAGAATTCCCTCGGGACAAGCGGCTTTGGGAAGACGAGGATCTCGTGTTCGACCACCAGTTTACTCTGAAAGCGAAAGAGGCCGAGTGGGAAAGTGGACTTCAGGAGGCAAGGATGCTGCGAGATCGCTCCCCGGGTTGGGATGGAGCCACGGAGCTTGCTGGTGACTGACGACCGGGCCGCGGTCCAAGAGGAGTGGGTCTCGATCTTCACGGTTTTGGAGAGCAGAAGCTCGAGATCGGTGCTGCAGGCATCGAAGAGGCTGCGGCGATTGAGTTGGGTCATTCGGAGGTCGAACGCGGTATCGGCGAAGACTCGCCGGGGGGCGGTTAGCTTCACTTGAATTCCCTGGAGATTCCATTTGCCGAACAAAAGGACGATGATGGTTAGGAGGACTCCAGCCATCCCAAGCGCAATGAGCACGCCATCGATTCGCAGCAGTCCGATCACGGTCATGACAAGCGATACCCCGATGAAAAAAGCGCCTCGTGAAGTGGTCGTCACCTCTTGAGTCTGAACAAATACGGGGCTTGGTCCAGTCTACATCGTGAGCAAGTTCGGGAGCCAAAGAAGCGGGAGAAAGTGAGGGGCGGAGTGAAACATATCTTTTTTAAGCAGAATCTTAGATAGGTGCTATTTTAATAGGCCTTTTAAAATTAACCATATGAAAAATCCTTTACTAGCCACCGTTATTGGGACCATCGCGGGAGCGACTCTTTCCTCCGCTGCGATCGTCGAACTCTCCTCGGGAGTCACCTCTGTTGACTTGGACTTCGCAGCTCTCGAAAATGCTGCCGGACTTGTTTTGCAGGGAACTGATAATACCGTCCCTGCGGCCACTGGCTTCGCGGTTGGCTTCCCCGTCAATCCACGTAATGCCGCCGAGGTCCCAACCAACTTCACCTTTGATAGCCCTAACTTTAGTCCCTTTGCCGGGACAATCGAGCATACCGGAACAGTCAGTTTCGGTTTGGGCCAAGGGGGCGTGATTCTTGGGAATTTCACGATTGGCTTCGACGCGAGTCGGGTTGTGGGGGAAGCGAGCGGCTTCTTTGTCGCAAGCACGACTGGTGGCCTTGTCAGTGGGCTTGATGCTATCATCTTCGATATCTCCGGACCGGTTCCTGCTGCCAGCGCGTCGGGTCTTACGCTCACGGGGACAGAGGCCACCGGAGGCGCGGGCCTTTTGGTCTCTCCGGAACTCGCCGGAGTGCTCGGTGATGAGAATTTGGCAGGTGCCTTGGTTGGGAGTGCCCGCCTCGACGCTGCCGCTATCCCGGAGCCTGCCGCAATCCTCCTTTCTCTCTTGGCGGTGCCCGCTCTGATAGGCCGTCGTCGGTCTTAGAGAGGAGACTACGATTGAAGTCTTCATTTCAACCCATTCCTTCCACGAAGGGGATGGACTTTTTTGTTGAGGGGTGGATTACCCGGGTCCTCTTGATTGGCTCGTGCTCGTGTGCTATCTTTTCTTTCTAATGATGGGAATGATGGTGAAAAAGATCGGGTGGACTGCCTTGAGTGCGGGTCTCTGTGTTTTGATCTTTGAGCCTTTTGCATGGTGGCCGCTGGCCTTGGTCGCTTGGCTTCCCTTCTTGTTTGTTTTGAAGACGGCCTCGCCTCGGGAGGGTTTTTACTTGGGGCTTTTCCATGGCCTCCTCCTTTTCGGGGGAACGCTTTCGTGGATGTGGAATATTTTCGGCAGGGCTTCGATCGCCTTGTGGGCCATTGTGGCCATTTTCACTGCGATGACAGCCTTGCTGATTGTGAGGTTACCGACAAAATCGAAGTGGCAGGGAGCCGTTTTGGTAGCAGCAGTTTGGGCGGGAGTGGAATATTTTAGGGCGGAGGTTTTCACGTTGACCTTTCCTTGGATCACCCCCGGGACGGGTGTGCCTCCCAATTGGCTCACCCCGATTGTGGGAGTCTATGGGATCACTTTTTGTGTGGTCCTGGGCAATGCCCTTTTACTCACTCGGTGGAAACAGGGTCTTGCGATCTTGCTTTTTCTGGGTCTTGCGGTGCTGACGTTTTCAGAGGCCCCGGACCCTGAAGACAAAATCAGGGTGGGCTTGGTTCAAGATGAGTCCGCCATCATCCGACAACTTAAGGAGGCTTCCGAACCGATTCTGGACAAGGTCGATGCCGTTGTTTGGCCGGAATACTCGCTGGGGAGGTTCGAGGAATCGACTTTGGAAGTCGGGCGGGGAATCGCGGCCCAAACCGGGCTTTTTGTGGCCAGCGGACTCGAGGAGATCGATGGACAGGATCATAACACTGCCTTCGTGATTTCAGCTGCTGGAATCGAGGGCCGCCACGTGAAGAACCACCCGGTCCACTTCTTTACCGATGGTGTCGCGGGAAAACTCGCGGAGCCAGTGGCGACGCAACTTGGGAAAGTGGGAACGCCGGTGTGCTTCGATTGTGATCATCAGGATGTCATTCGGAAGATGACGGCGAAGGGCGCGGAGTTTTTCCTCATTCCAAGCCTCGATGCGATGGCATGGTCCGCCCGTCAGCACGAGCAACACGGGGCCTTATTCCAGCATCGCGCTGCTGAGAATGGCCGGTGGTTGGCGGTGGCCTCGAGTTCGGGGGTAACACAGATCATCGATCCACGAGGGCAAGTCAGGGCGAGGCTGCCGTTGATGGCTGAGGGGATTCTGGTCGGAGAGATTGGCCGGACAGATCAAAGAACGGTTTTTCAGTGGGGCGGATGGTTGCTCGGGCCAGCCATGATGGGCGTGACCGGGGTGGCAATCCTATGGCTGATAAGGCGGAAGTACTCAAAATTAGCCTGAAGCGGGTTCCAGACTTGCCAAGCTAGGTTGTCTGTCGAAGACTCCGCTCGCTTTCAGCAATGAAAGGCCTCCGTGGCGGAATTGGTAGACGCTGTGGATTTAAAATCCATTGATCCTAGATCGTGCGGGTTCGATTCCCGCCGGAGGTATTAACTCCCCATAAGGGAGTTGCGGAAATTTCCGTAGTTCGTAAATCACTCAAAAAAAGAAGTGACAACAGGTGGGTGACGACTGAGAGGTCGGAACCTCCTTTTTTTGTTCTGGAAAAGGACGTGAAAGGGGAGGACGAGCTTCACGCCCATGGGGGATCACCTTTTTGATCCTGCTCTCATGCGGGAGGTCCGATGAGCCTCGAAGAACAAGGACTGCTGAGTCTTGAAAAACAGGGGTGATTCATTTGCTCTCCTGCGTCGCCTCTCAACCATCCGTGACACACCCTTCATCTCCCTGATTCCGTTCGGTTTTTATCATTCTTATATCTCACAAAAATCATAATTCCTAGAAGCACGGAAGAAAAGAGGGCGCCGGAAAAATAGCATGTCACTTGAATAGTTTGAGTAATAAGCAACGGTAATGCCTGCCCAGGATACCAGGAATTCGGATAAATTCCAATCCCTCTCTTCGAAACCGAGTAACCAGAAAATGCGGCCACTAATTCAGTAGCAATGACGACGGCGGTGACACCTCTGATTACAAAGTTAACATTCAGTCTAGGCCATGACCCGGTTCTCGCTACTAAGGCGCAAGCAAATCCAAGGAGTAAACCTGGTGAGAAAGAAGCCCCAAAGGCAGATGCAGCAGCGAGAGTTTCTGGATGTTCAATTCCCAATAATGGGGCATGGTAAATTGTGAAATGTTCAGGAGCAAGACGGACAATATACTGGTCATGGAGAATCGCATAGACAGCAACGATTAACCAGACTTTGATAAGAATCGAATACGTGACAGACCGCTTCTCCTGAATCACAGGGAATTTGGCTATGGCTCGCATCTTTTTTCCGAACCTCTTGTTAGCTCTCTGGGTGTTTGATATGACGCTCGTCGGGGGTTCCTGTTTTCTCGCGGACGAAGAATGACACCCCCAGGGCACCGATTGCGACGGCGGTCCCCCAGTGATAGTTCGCGACAAGAACGCCTGCGAGCAGTGGTAGCAAGAGTGGCAGCATCCCACCGCGTGCGAAATGATAGAACCAGACAGACGATATCGCGATAAAGCCTAAAAACCATGACAAACTTTAACTGTAATTCCTTCGCCTGCTCTTAGGTTAGTTTTACGCCAAACCCATGTCTCCCGCCCTTCCCGGAGGGCAGCGGAATCAATCCGTGCATCAACATTGATGGGCTCACTTGCCTCAAATACTACTTTTCCTGTCCGATGACTCTTCATTGGGAGCACTGGACGGGTGAAAACAAAGGCCATAAGAGCGATAAGCGCCGATCCAGTGACACGTGCGCTAAGTAAGATTCTCCCCATAGTATCGCGATTAGGGCTTTCGTACGCGGTAGAAGAGTGTCGGGGCATTCCCGGCAACGATGGTGTCGACAAAGGTCGTGACGGCACCTTCTGACATGACCCCATCCTGAAGTTCCGACCAGCCTCCGGGTTGACCCTGAGCATCTAGGTTGGTGGAGAAATCGATGGCATACTCTCTTCCGGGGCGGGAAGTGAAAGTGAGAGAGACCGCGGGATTACCGGAGTCCAGGTAGTCGTCAATATAGGTGACTTCCGTGATCATGAATCCCGACGATCCGATTCCAAATTCGCTGAAGTCACCATCCTTGATGGCCATGACTTGAGCTGCCGAGAGACCTCCGTTGAAAATGGCGACATCATCGAGGCGGCCAAAGAAGTCGACAAAGAGGTCATCCCGGTTTCCGATCTTTAGAGGGGTGTCGGAATCCTGCAGTTCGGAGTCGTTGATTCCTTGTCCATCAAGCAGACCATCGTAATAGAAAAAAACGTCGCTCCCAATTTTCGAAACGGCGAGGTGGTGCCATTCGCCGGCAATGGGAGCGGTGATGGCATCCGCTGACGCAAAACCTGTCGGGCTCCCGGCAATAAAGCGAGGTGCTCCCGTCCCATTGAAGAGATAAAGATCAAAGGCGGCGGGAAGATTGCCGGCAGTTTTGCCAACCACGCCCCGGAAGTTGTTGTAGTCGGTGGCGTTGACCCAGGCCGCAATCGTGAGGTCGCTGGTGAGCGAGAGGCTTTCCGAGTCGGCCGCTTCTAGGTAGGAATCGTTCCCGTCGAACTCCATCACCCCGCCTCGCTCCAAATCGTTCACCCAGGACGCACCGAGAGCGACGGTGGCATCATTGAAAAATCCGGAGAGATCGGGCTGAGGATTGGAGGCTGCATCAAAGGGCCAATAACCCACCAAGGTCACGGGTGGGGTGGAAGTCGGGTCGTTAGGATCACTTCCCGCGGAGACCTCGAGGGGGTCGCTGAAGCTGTCCTCATCGGTATCGGCGAGGGTTGGGTCGGACCCGGTATCTTCGGGGCCGTTGTCGATCCTGGTGTTACTCTCCACTCCGTCAGTTAGGGAATCGTTGTCGCTGTCGGGATTCGTGGGATCGGTGGGTGGACGCAAGCCTGCCCCGGCGATTTCAGCGCCATCTTCGAGGGTGTCATTGTCACTGTCTCGTTCAGTTGGGTTCAGATCGGGAAATTGGATGCGCAGGTCGTATTCCTCGAGATCGGTGAGGGAATCGAGGTCGGCGTTGGCATTGCCAAGGCCGGAGAGAACCGAAAGATTTCCGTCTCCCGCCCACCTTTCCTCCCAGAAGTCGGGCAAATCATCGGCATCCGAATCGGCCGAAGCGGTGACGAGGAAAGTTCCCTCGAATTCTTCCCCGGAAGGAGAACCGGTGGACTTCACTCGGAGCGAAAATTCAGCCCCGTGAGGTGCCGTGCTAAAGTCAAAAGAACCGGCTTGAAGCTCGCCGGCGGCGATCTGGAACTTCCCGTTGTCTGCGTCGCCATCGCCCGCAATCAACTCATAACTGAAGGTGTCTCCGGCGTCTCCGCGCGGAGAGGAAAGATCTCCGACCGTTGTTCCTTGATTTGCCGCAGTGGAGAGGATGGCAGGAGAGAGGAGAACAGGACTCGCTGCGATGGTGAAACGCACCTCGCTGAGGCCCACGAAATTGTTGTCGCCACCGTGGTTCGAGGTGATGTTGAATCGAACGAGGCGCGCATTGGCCGCTTCCGGAAGGGTGGCGAGGTCGATCGTCTGGCCGAAGTCCACCGTATCCAGCCCGGGCGCCACCGCAAAGACGAAGTCACCAAGTGATGTGAAGGTGCCACCCTCGCTATCAGCGACAAGAATCTCGACTTCGTTCGAGCCTCGTAAGAGGAGATCGGCTCGGCCCGGGAGGCTTTCGTTGTAGTTCCAGACTGTTAGCGAACCGAGGTCGTAGTTCGCTTCTAGGTCAAAAGTGATGATTGCTCCCGGCACGTTTGGGTCGTTGGGGGCGGTAAAGGTTCCCGTGTTCAACCACATGAATCCGTCAGGCGTCAGGGTATGAGAACCAAGGTCCTCGTCGAATCCGTTCCCATCCAGGAGAAATTCCGCGAGGCGAGCGAAACCTCCACTAAGCTCGCTGGAAACGTCTTCGATGGCGACTCCCGTAATGGTCTGGCTCCGGGCTGTTTGCATCGGGATCGCGAGGAAAGCCATCGGGAGTAGTCGAGAAATCCACTGAGCGATATCCGGCGCACCACGAACCCCTTGGGATTGTTTGATCAATGAGGGCCATCGTTTGAGCTGTCTTTGGATTATTGTTTCTTTCATTTGGTCTTGAGGGTGACTTCCCTAATCCTTCCCCGAGGGGGAAAGGATTGGTTATGGAAGTGAAGAATGTCCTTGGGGGAGTCCGAGTCTCGTTAACTTGGTGCCGCCGAAGGGGTGGTATGTCATCCGTGAGCCAGAGTGTTTAAACTCCAGACCGGAAGGGAATATGAGGAAAGGGCGTGCCGGGTTGTTAGATCCGACGGCCCTGAGTTGGGAGAACCGGGATTCTACCAAGAACTCGCGATGAGACCTTCAAAATGATGGGAGAGCACCATCCCGCCCGAAGGCTCAGCGCCGACGGCGCAGGCTCCCGGCAAGACCGAGCAGAGCCAAGATGCCAACGGAAGGCTCGGGAATTGCGTCAAAGCGCACTTCGCTCAAGCCCACGAAATCATTGTCGCCGCCATGATTTGAGGTGATGTTAAACCTCACGAGGCGTGCGTCGCCAGCGGCTCCGAAACTGCTGAGATCAATATCCTGCCCAAAGTCGACGTTATCCAATCCCGGAGCGATGTTGAAGGTGAAGTTGCCGAGGGAGGTGAACGCACCGCCCTCCGAGCTCGCGACGAGGATTTCGGACTCGTTGGCTCCGCGGGTCAGGAGATCGGGGCGGCCAGGCAACATTTCGTTGTAGTTCCACACCGTGAGCGAGCTCAAGGCATAGTTGCTACCCAGGTCAAAGGTGATGACGGCGCCGGGAGCATTGGGATCGTTTGGTGGCGTAAAGGTCCCGTTGTTGAGCCACATGAATCCATCTGGCGTGATGGTGTGAGTCCCGGTTCCCGCGTCAAATCCACTACCATTGACAAGATGGTTTGCTTGGCGATCAAAACCGCCAAGGAGCTCAGTCGAGACATCTTCGATGGTGACGCCCGAGATGGTGGCACTCTGGGCCGCGAGGGAAGTAAAACCCAAAATGGCTGTAGTGCCGAGGGTGGTGAGAGACCGTGTCGGGATTTTTTGAACTGTATTCATGATGATAAGATCGGAGTTGGCTTGTATTGATTCGAGAAGGCGACGTCGAAACCGCCGCTTTAAGAGAGAACACTATTGAGAGTTCCGATTGTCATCACAAGGGGTTTCTCATGAATTTTGAGCATAACGACAATTCCCTTCTAACTTCTTGATGCCGGGCGTGGCGTTGGCGCTCGTCGGGATGATCGATTGCCCACAAATCGTGCTCGATCGGCGAGAGAAGACCTCACCATATTTTTAGCGCGAACTTACCGCCACCCGGAGGTATAATCTTCCCGGCGACCTAGGGGATGGCTCAATCGCCCAGGTCTCGATGGCAGTTCCATCGCCTTGGCTCGTCGATGCAATCAGGGTTGATTGAGTCGTCGTCCAACTCTTCAAATCGGTTGAACTTTGAACTTCGATGAACACGTCGTCAGCGGCAAGATTTCGAGAGAAGGTCAACCGTAAGCCACCGGCGAGGTTCGGATCAGCGCTGGCCTCGATGGCAGGCGAATTGATTCCCAAAGCATACTCGAGGAAGTTCGACAAGCCATCGCCATCGTCATCTCCATCAGGATTCCCTGAGAAATTGTCGCTGTCACCCGATCCCGGATTACCACCCACGGCGGTGCTCGATCGCCAATTGGTGGCTAGGGCATGATCCGGGTTGGTGTCCGCTGCGATCAGGACCATGCTAAAGCCCGCGCCATCGGTGGAAGTCGGCCATGGGAGAGTGTCGTCGTAGGTGAACCTGCGGATGTCGTGACTCGAAGGATCGACCAAGACAAGCAGTTCTCCGCCGTTCGAAAGTTTGTTAGTATCGGCGATGCCATACTCGCCGGGGAGAAGCATTGCGGCGATCCCCGGATGGCGGCTGAGGAATCCGGCGCGGTTTCGGGCGATCAAAACCCTGCCACTAACTGGGATGATCGTGGCCGGCAGCGCGTAATTGATACCGCTGGTGAACTGGGCCCCACCGAGGTCCACTTCATTGCTGCCGATGTTCATCAGCTCGATGAACTCGAAGGCATCCTCATCGAGGAAGCCCGTTGAAATCTCGCTTGGGGTGGGGGCGCTCGGATGATACATGATCTCCGAAATGGCAAGATTGGCCGCCGAGGCGGGTTCGATGGTGCTGGTATTAGTGACGGTGAGGGAGTCGGTCCCGATAACTTTTCCTGAGAAATTGAGGGCCTCGATCGTGATGGTGTTGTTGCCAGGGGACACGGGGACGGTGAGTTGCCAACTGTTATTGTCAGTCCAGGTCGCATCGAGAGCGCCACCACCGGCGAGGCGGAAGCTGCGCACATCGACCCAGCCGTCACCGGCGAGGGACGCGGAGCTGCCATTCACGGCGTGGGGATTCGTGGTGGTGATTGTGAACGAGGTCGGCGCAACCTGGCTGTTGATTTGGCTCAGCACGTTGTTCGAACGGGAGGTGACATAGTTGAGGTGCGAACTCCACGGCTGTGACGAGTCGAACGATTGCAAATGGCTCGTCCACATCGACATATAGTTGTTGTTATAGGTGCTGCCGATGATGTCTTGGAGGTGTCCGAGATAGAGTCGACGGCGTGCCGGATCTGTCGTCAATTTGGCACACTGGCTGTTGGCAAAGATCGTCCGACCGGCGTCGAACGCGAAATCCATGTCGTGGGGTAGGAAGATGACGCGGCCGTCTGGGCGGGCGTAATACATCCCGTTGTGTTGGCTGTTTGCGCCCGCGTTGTCGCCGGCACCGGAGAGGACGGCGTAGGCCATGCCGCGCAGCCAGGCATCGACATCGACGACGTCTTCGAGCCCCTCTTCGAATGCCGCGCCATTCTGGCTGAACTTCTTGTTATAGGCCATGATGGGGGCGAAGTCGTCCGCTTCGCGGTTGTTCTTCTTCAGGAAGAACCAGCGGTATTTTTCCTGGTCGTCGCCGAGGTCACTGACGTTGACGCCAACGACCCCGTCGGGATTCGGCAGTTTGAAGCCGTTGGCGTCGGCGTTGTTTGGAGTGTAGAGCAGCTCGTATTCGTAGAGGTTGCCGTCGGAGCCATTCTCGAACTGCGAGTCGAGGAGGACATTGTCGTAGCGTGCCATCTGCAGGACTGCCGAGCGCGTGTGCACGTTCTTCGGCGTGATCACGTTGACGAAGTCGTAGTAGCGCGAGACGATGCCGCCGGAGTTGGCGATCATGAAGTCGAAGAGGATCTCGAGCTGTCCCTGGCCGACTCCCTCCGAGCGGTCGATGGCGAGCGATTTATGAATGCCGCGGTAGAGTTGGTCGGAGCCGAAGCGCATGTTGAAGCCGACCCGGTTGTTCTGGTTGCGCGCGCGCTGGCTCCCTTTGAGCCGAAGTTTGACGTCGTAGTAGATGTCGTTCTCGCGGTCGATGATCGTGGCCCCGATGCGATCGTTGCTCATCACCTCGATCGGCTCGTGAATGAAATCGCGCTCGGCGTTGGTGACGACGATGCGGAAATTATGCTGGCCGTTGGTCGCCGCGAGGCCGTCATCAACCTTGAAGAGCGCCCGGGATTCCGGGCCTGTCGCTGGGAAGCTCGCGCTGGCCCCTAGGCTGTCGCTGCCCTGGATGTAGAATTGCACCAGAGCGGATGCGGCTTGTCCGGGGATGCTGCCCTCGTAGAGGCCGCCGGAGCCGATCCCCATGGTGGTATTCTGGAAGGGACCACCGTTGACCGAGTAGAATAACTGCATCGTGCCGAGGCCGTCCGGATCTGCCGGGCGAGTCGTGATCTTGACCGACTCGTTTACTGCCGGGACAGCGGGGGCGTGGCGCGTCCCGGTGAAGGTCGGTCCAATGTTAGACTCGGCGCGGGAATTTGGAGTCGAGGGCGTCCCAACGTGCTGCGGGCGATCGACCACGGTCACGTGCGGCATGCGGTTGAAGTAGAGCCGCGTGTGCAGTTGGTTGGTCCCGCCCACCCAGCGCGCGCGAAAGGAGATCTCGTAGGTTCGGCCATTGACGGCAGCACTCAGCAGCGTGGTCTCAAGCTGATTCGACATGTGACCGGTGCCACCGGTGGCGACGAGGCGCAAAACTTTGTTGCCGGGTGCCTCGGGGTCATCGATGACCTCGCTGTGCCGGTGCGTGCCGCGGAATCGCCACCCGGCGGCGCCGCTACTGAAATCGGTATTACTGAGTTTTTGCGTCGAACCGTTCTCGATCACGCTGATGTCGTCGATCAGGAGTTCGCCCTCGCCGAGCAGGCCGATGTTGAATTCGCGCCACTTCGTGTCCGGACCACGGCTTCCGGCGAGAACCCCGCTGTGGCTGTACGTTTGCCATCCTGTCTGGTCGGTCTCGTCACTGGCAGCCCATGAGGCACCGTTGCTGGGATCGGCGTAAAGATCACGCAGTTCCAGGCTAGCGCCTCCGCCGTCCGGGACGTCCGGCCAACGCCCACCGTCAAAGTAGCGCATCTCGTAGGCAGGGTTGTTGTGAGTGTCGCGGAGCAGGAGATGTTCGCCGGAGCGAGAGAGGGAACCGTCGAATTGACCCAGCAAGCGTGCCCCTGGGAAGGCCGCGGAAAAATCGGCCGCGTTGCGTGCGAGGCAGGCATGTTCCCCGGCAGCGAGGGTGGTTCCAAATGGAAATTCGAAGCTGAGACCGTCGCCAAAATCCCACCCGCCTAGATCGACAGGGGCGCCGCTGCGGTTGGCGATCTCCAGCCACTGGTTGTCAGAATTTCGGAAGGGCGCACCGGGGATGAATGGGGTGAGCGCAAAGCGCGCTTCTAGTTTCAGCCCAAAAACAAGATCGCTTGAGCCGGTCGAGGACTGATGAACCTCCACCGAGATGCGGTTGCTGCCTGCGATCAGGGCGTCTGCTGAGATTGTCATGGTCCGTAGCTCGGCGTTGCCGACGCTGGGATTGGCTTGGGTCTCGGGGCCGGCTCCACTTGAAAGGTTGAAGGTGCCGACTTCGACGCCGTTGAGGTAAAAGAGGGCGCCGTCGTCGATTTGGTGCGTGATCTCCATCGAGTCGGCTCCCGCAAGTTGTTGGACGGTCAGATCGAACTCTCTCTCAAAAAAGTAGGTGACGGTTGAAGCTTGGTAGGTCGCATTCAGGTCGGTGACGAGGGGTTCGGCGAGCGCTCCAGATTCGCGCCCGATCGGGGCACCCGCGGATTTCCAGTTGCCGCCAACCGCGTGGGCCGTGCCCGCCCAGTTTGACGCTAGATTCTCGTCGCCATCGTTGTAGCGCCAAGCGCTGTTGAACCCGAACAGCTCGACCGTGTCGAAGGTCGCAGGGGTATCCGGGATTGCCGCGAGGGCCGGCGGATTGTAGGCGATCTCACTGATGACAATCTCATCCCGGAAGGCAAATACGTTCGCGGCCCCCGGCGTGGCGCTCTCAGGATAAAGCCAGGCCGCGTCCTTCTCCGAAGCGTGACCTCGCAAGCGACCGGTCTGCTGTTGTCCATCAAGCACGATGCTCTTGGTGGCATCATAGAGGAAAATATTTTCAGTATCTGCGGGACGGAATCCAAGGGTGGCCTCGTCGAGAAGGAGCAGTCCGCCGGCCGCGAGCGATTGCGCCGGGAGCGCATACTCGCGCGCTGGATCTCCGCCGATTGAAAGAATCATGCCTCCGATTTCGACTTCCACGCCGCCGGTGTTGATGAACTCGATCCAGAAGTCTGCCTCCGTCGCGGGTGGGATCTCGTTGATCGTGACCTGGGGCGCAGAGCCCGGAGTGGCGTCTTCGATCACGATCTCGAGCCTCGCACCAAAGACAATATCGCTACTGCTGCCGTCGGTCTGGTGGACTTCGACCGAAAGCCGGTTTGTCCCCGCAACGGCCGCACCCGGTGGCAGCGGGATCGGACTCGAGAGCACGGCCTCAATATTGTCGGTGGCACGTGTTGCCGCGGTGATGACACCTCCGGGAAGATTGCTGCGCAAGACTTCGGTTCCGTTCAGGTAGAAAACAGCTCCGTCATCGATCAGGTGCCGGATGGGCAGGGACTGCAACGCGCCCGCCTGCGCCGCGCTCAGTTCAAATTCCTTTTCGAAATAGTAGGTGACACGGTAGGGGGAATTAAAACCGGGGAAATCGAGGGGCGTGTTGATCGTCTCCGCGAGGCCGCTTTCGCTTGCCAGGACGGCCTGTCCCGATTCCCAATTGCCGCCGACCGCGTGGGCGTTCTCGGCCCAGCCCACCCCGAGATCATCGCCAGCCTCGTTGAAGCGCCAGGTCGTATCGAGTTCAAAAAGTGGAATCGTCGTGGTCGCGGGAGGCGCGTTTTCATCGGGGAAATTCAAGGCCCCGGGTGTCCCGCCGACCTGCTCGGAGTAGGACCAGTTTTCGTTCGGCTTGTTTGCGAAATAGGGATTGCGTTTGGCGAGTGTCGCGCCGGATCCGTCGGCCTCGACCGGCCAGCGACCCGAGTCGTTGTAGTCGAGTTCGTCCATCAGGCGATCGCCCTGGTTGATCAACTCGAGCCTTTCGCCGGCGTTGTTGAGGCTGCCGGTGAACGGCCCGAGTTGTCCGGCGCCCGGATTCTTGGCAACGACGAGGTAGCCACCGGGATCGACGATTGTCCCCGGCGGGAAGATGTAGTCGAGGCCTTTGATCCGCCAGCCCGAGATGTCGGTCTTGATCCCCATCTGATTGAAGAGCTCGACCCATTCGCCGTTTTCCGTCGCACCCGCCGGATTGTATTGGATTTCGTTAAAAACGACGATTGCGTCAGGCGATCCTGCGAAGCTGGGGCGGCACGCGGCGAGTGAGATGAGAAAGCAGAGAAGGAGCCGATGGGACATACGAGTGAGGGGGGAGGGGGAGCTGTAGAATAAGGGAGATTGAAATGAAGAAGAGATTTTGAGCCGACTCGGTGCGATTGGCAAGGGTTACCCGATCTCGTCCAGTTCTCGCTCACGCGGTCTTCGATCTCCAGGCGGACACCGGCAATCTGCGTGTCAAGACAAGTCGTTCTTTCAAAAGCGAGCTGAGATGGTCCGGCAACTCGACGGGACCACGCCGCAATCGGTGCCGAAGATGGCGCGTGATTGCCTTCGGCACTTCGTGGCCAAAAAGCAGGTCCTGCCACGGCAAGTGCACCCCTGTTAACGGGCCTGATTCTTCCGCTACTGCCTGCACTGAGCGGCTCTGTCATTGTCAATGATGACCAAGAGCGGCATGGAATCTTGCGCTTATGAGTCCGGCGATTTCCTGGGGGAATCTTGAGGAGGTGAGGGAGGCTTGATTTGCGCTTCGGAGATCAGAGAGTCGTTCAGAAGGGACACGAATGTCCATGCTCCTTATTTTGCGCATTAAGCCCTGGTTACTGGGAATGCAAGGATCAGCGACGGGCTGCATTTAAAAAAACTGAGTGATTCAACAATTTTCGCGACACTTCTCGGGTGGTTTCGGACACATTAGGGTATGGGGATAGTAATCACGTCGGATTTAGAGAAGATCCGCGACGGCGACCCGGTCGCTTTGCAGTCCTGGTTTAAGGAGAATGTCGATGGGCTCTATGGCTTTATCTACTACCGCGTTGGCAACGATTCGCAAGCTGCTGCCGACGTCACGCAATCCACCTTTGAGCGAGCTCTGGAGAGGCTTGATGAGTTCGACCCCGAGCGGGGCACGATGTCGGCTTGGCTCCGGTTGAGTTCGCGAAATCTCATCCGCGACCATCTGAAGATTTCGCGGCGTGAGGTTCCTCTTGAGGACCTGTGGTCCCGACTCGACGGGGCGTTGGAGAAGCAATTTTTTGAGATCGATGAGAGTGCGCTTCCGGCCGAGGCCCTGGAACGGAGCGAGACCCGCGAACTAGTTTCGATGACCCTCGCGGTGCTTCCGGACCACTATCGTGAAGTGCTGGACGCCAAATATCTCGACGAACAGACCCTTGAGACCATCGCAGCCTCGCGCGGTGCCACCATTGATTCGATCAAATCCCTTCTGAGGCGCGCCCGCGCCGCTTTCAAAGACACCTTTCAAACCCTCTCAGACCCAGAGATTCCGTCATGAAAACCAACGACAAAAATTCCCACTCCGATCCCCTGGAGGCCAACTTGTCCAAGCTGATCTGCAAGGACAACCTGCCACCGGTTCCCACCGATGAGATGAAGGCCGCGATCCTCGAAGGTCTGCACTCGAAACAGGCGATGCTTTCCGAAGCGAGCGCCAATAAATCTAAGCGCTTTTTGTCTTCACCACTCGTCCTCGGGGGATTGGCTGCCGTCGCAGTGGTGGCCCTGTTTACGACGATGTTTTTCTATTTTCCTTCAAGCGATGGCGCTCAGCCGATTGATCTCGGGCAAGCTGATCCAGAAGTCGTGGTTCCGATTCCAGAAAAAGAACCGGAAGCGATTGCTTACGAGGCCACGGATCAGATCCGGCGAATCGAACTGCGCGATGGCTCCACCGCGATTGCGCAGCAGGGCACCCGCTTTACCGAAGTGGCCCCTCGTCAACTCGATTTGGAGGTCGGCTCGCTCTACCTCTTGGTCGCAAAAGCGGCCACCCCGCTCGTAGTGGTGACTCCGCAAGGAAGGGCGCTCGCCCTCGGGACCCGTTTTCTGGTGTCCAGCAAAGAGGCCGGCACCCGTGTCGCGGTTGCCCAGGGAAGCGTGAAACTGGTGCGCGCTGCTGCTGCTGCTGATGATGAGAATCTCGTGCTTGCCCGGGGGGAAGAAGGCTTGCTTGCTCCCACCGAATTGACGAGACGTCCCGCTCCCCGCCTTTCCCATCTGGTCAGTTGGGCCCGTGACTCCCTGCGCGAAGCGGAGGATATTGGCGGCAATGACCTTAAGCTCCGTGGCGTGGTCGTGATCGACCCGCAGGGGCAGGAGTCCCGCCTCAGCCTGCGCGAATATTCCCTCGATATCTTCATCGAAAACGGAGTGGCCCGCACTACGATCGACCAGACTTTTTTCAATCACTACCACGCCAACACCGAGGGCACCTTTTACTTTCCCCTCCCACCCGGGGCGGCGGTGTCTCGACTGGCGATGTATGTCAACGGCGTGCGCAACGAGGGGGGCATGGTCGAGCGTCACCGTGGCCAGCAGATCTACAACGACATCAAGTATGCCAACCGTGATCCCGCTCTCCTTGAGCAGCTTGAAGGAAACCTCTACAAGCTCCGGATCTTCCCTCTCGAAGGACGCCAGGAGAAGCGCATTTTCCTCAGCTTCACCCAGGACGTCGATGAGCTTTACCGCACTCTGCGTTACTGGTTCCCGATGGATCACACCCAGGACAATGCCGGGGTGGTCAAAATTAAAGTGCGTATCAAGCACGGTGGGGAACTCTTCGAGGCGGAGTCGAGCACCCACGAATTTATCAAGAGCATCGAGGACGGCGATCTCGTGCTCTCCTACGAAGCCAACGACATCAAGCCCGACCAGGATCTCTTGCTCAAGTTGATCCCGAAGTTCGAAAAAACAGAGCTGGCGGAGACTTCGGTTCTGAAACGTGGTGAGCGGAGCTTTCTGCACACTCGCATTCGCCCCGAGTTGAAAGGGCAAGTCGACCCGCAGCCTCGCCAGTGGTTTGTTCTCAACGACACTTCGGCCTCGCGCTCGGCCGCCGATCTAAAAGCCCAGGCACACATTGTCGAACGGCTCCTTGCCGAAGCCGACGACGAGGACCGCATTGCGATTGCCAATCTCAACATTGATGTCGAGCGGCTCATGGATGAACCCGTGTTCTTGCGCGATAAAAAGGCGAAACAAGCGGTGGAGAAGATCCGTGTTGCCAGAAGAATCGGGGGAACGAATCTTGCGGCGGGCATCACTGCGATGCAGGACTGGATCGCGAGCTCCGGAGCCACGAATCCCCACCTCATCTATCTCGGCGACGGACTGGCCTCGGATGGCGCGGTAACCAGCGTTGAACTCGCCGCCCTCCTCGATCGCAATGTTCCTTTTCTGGGCGTTGCCGTCGGGAAAAAAGCCGATCTCTCGTTTCTTCGAGAGGCCGCGAATGCGACCGGCGGCGGAGCCTATCTCATGAATCCCGATGAGGATTTGAACTGGCGCGTTTTCGACATCCTGGCCTCGATGAATACGCCTCGACTCACCGGGTTGACTTGGGAGTTTCCCGGAAGTCCGGAAGGTGTCACGACCTATGGCGACCGTCGGACTTTGTCTGCGGGGGAGGCACTCACTCTCGTGGCGGCGACCGATCAAAAGCTCCCGACAAAAGTCATCATTCGGGGGAGGTTCCAGGGAGAACCTTGGGAAGAGACGATTGCGCTCAAGCGGGCTCGGGAAGACGCCGGGTTTATTCCCCGCTTCTGGGCCCAGCGGCATCTTGAGGAACTGCTCAAGGACGGCGAGAGCCATCGCGAAGAGGTGGTCCGTCTTTCCAAAAAGCACTACGTCGCGACCCCCTTCACCAGCCTGATCGTCTTGGAGAACGACAAGATGTATCAAGACTACAAGGTGGAAAAAGGGCGCACCGATCACTGGGCAGCCTATCCGGCACCCGAAAGAATCCCGGTGGTCCGCGAACCCATCGCGTGGCACGCCCGTTCCTGGGGTCAGCCATCGAATGGGCAGGTTGATGACAGTAAGATCGTGACCGATCCGAAGACCGCCGAGGAGATTCTCGATACCCTTTTGCCGCCCGCTTACCGCCAGCCGGGCAATGCCACCCCGTTCGTCATCGGCCAAGTAGACCGCTATCTCTACAAGGGCGAAGGCTTTTACGATCTCGGGATTTACGATAAGGCCGAAGAAGAATTTAAGAAGGTTCTCCGTATTGATCTTTACAACAAAGCGGCCCGTCGTTGGCTGGAGCGTTGTGCTGCCATCAAGTCGGACTACTACCGTGCGGCCTACGATCAGACGAGAGCTGGGATGTTGTGGCGTGTCGACGAAGCATGGGAACTAGCGGTCCCTTCGACGAGCGCAAGGGTCCCTCGGACCGAATTATGGTCAAGTCCCCTTGACCGGAAGCCGTCATCGATTGGGGGCGGAGGTGCACAGATCAGAGGCAGGTTCGGTTTGGACAAGTGGGGGTGGATCTCCAATTCTACGATGTCAGAGAACGAGCGTGTTCGCGGTAAACTTAGATTCGCTAACGAGGGATTCTACTCATCGGCTTGGATGCCGAAGAACAATTCCAAGTTTCCTCAACGGAAGGGGGACGCTGGCTTTGGCCTTGTTACCCTTGATTCGGCTCTTAGTTTTAAGCCGTTCTATGGTCGGGTGGTTTATCCAGCCTTCGTAGAAAATTTCACCACCGCGATTCCGGCTCTTGCGACTGTTGCCAGCGACCTGACCAGTGCGGTCGAGATGAAGCTTGGACGGGAGAAGCGCGGAAGTATTACCGATGAGGCGGCGGCCTTGGTTCGTGCCGCAGAAGCGAAGCGCAAGCCAGTTCGTCTCGATACGACGATCATCACTCCCGATGGCCGGGTGAAGGGGAGCGAGACCTCGCCGATGTATCTTGCAGAAGAGAGCCTCTCGGATGGCAAGAGCTGGTTCCATATCTACCGCGAACTTGGGTTCGCGACCACGCGTCCGGTCACCCCCACCAATCTTGCCGTGATCCAGTCCAGTGTTCCGCATTGGCCGCCAAGTCTCAAGGAACTCGAAGCCCGCTGGACGGTTACCCTCACGGCGCAGAATGATGACAGCTTCGTGCTCGTCCTCCTTGATCCTGATGACGCTTTACGGAAGCTTGTCATGAAGATCTCGACCGACGGGCGGCTTCTGCGAGTCAACCAGTGGAAAGGCGCAGTGCTGATCAGTTCCCGGAACTTCCGCTATGAGGAGCAGACTGTCATCATCACAAACGAGTTGGGAATGGTGCGGCGTTACGAAGCGGTTGAAGTGGAAGTCGCCGAGACCCTCTTTGCTCCTGATTTTGAGGGACTCATTGTGTTGGATTTGCCACTTCGAAAGTCAGCGTTTTACGAGAAGCAGCTCGCAGGAGTGGCGAAAGGGGAGACCGAAAAAAAGAAACAGCTCCTCCGGCACTTTATCTTCTCCAAACTCCTCGATCACCGCGTGATCGCACCGCCGGTTCAGGTGCCGGGATCCGCGGCTTCGAAGTCCACTCCGCTGACCGCGAAGAGCGCGTGGACCCAACTGATCCAACTGGGAGCCGGAAGCACTCCGGCATTTGATCATGGCACGCTCGCGGCTGCCGTCGACATCGGTTCGTTGGCCCCGGAAGGGAGCGATTTCCTGACCCACTTCAAGGAAGTTGCGACCCTCAGTGTGATCGGTTCGCTCCCCTTGGGGCGAGTAGAGGCATTTGTTCAAAACTGGCCCGAGTCACCCTATGTCCTGACGATGGTGCAGCGCTGTCACGATCTACGAGCATGGATCTCTTTACTTGATCTCCCAAGTTACCGGTCCCTCGCGATCGCGCAGATTGCCACCGTAGCTGGAAAGCAGGCTTGGCCTGATCGTGCCGCCCTCGCGACCCGTATTGCTGATTTCTTGATCGCCGATACCAAGGCGGGAAGCCCAGCCGTGGTGACGCGGTCGGTCGCCCATTTTCTGGGACGCGAGCAGCCGGAGAATGCCAACTGGATCAGGCTTGTTGCGTCCTATCAGGAGACTGCCGGAGACCTTGCCGCGCTTGATTCCTACAGTGTGACTGCGATACTCGACCTCGCGATCAAGGAGAAGGATCAGGAACTCGAGCGGCGCTGCCTCGATCTGCTTCTAAAGACGATGACCGAACCACGGGAGACCGTCATTCTCGCGAACATCTTCGGCTACCATGGTCGCCATGAACAAGCCGTCGAGCTTTACCAGAAAGCTCTCGTCGGCATCAAGAATCCCGATTCCGTTCTCCTTCAAAAGGCCTCGCTTTCCGCGCGGCAAGTCGATGAGAAACTCGCGATCACCTGGCAACACCAGGCTCTGAAGAAAATGAGTGAATCAGGCCAGGTGACGAATAAGAGGACTCTTTCGCAGCACTACTCGGCGCTCCTTGACCGGGCCCTCGCTCTCGGAGAATTGGGGGTTGCGATGGACCTGGCTTTGGTGGGATATGAACTCCTTCCCGGGCAGCATGTCCTCGTGACCAAGCTGGCGACCTCCTTTCACGAACGGGGCCAGGAGACCGAACGCTGGCGCTGGCTCTCCACCATCATCGACCGGAATCCCAAGAACGCCGAGGCCCGTGGCGCGATCGGAGGGTGGTATGATCACAAGGAGATGCTCATCAAAGCGGACGAGATGTATGCTGAGGCCCATTCCTTTGATTCCGCACACCCCCAATGGCTCGTGAAGCGGGCCAGCGCGCTCTATCGCGCGGGCAAGTTCGAAGAAGCCGACGTGATCTACCGTGACTTGAGAAAGACGACATGGGCCCACCAGTTGAAAAGCCAAGTGCCGGCGATCTTCGGCCTTTACCTCTCTGATCCCGGCAAGATCGGATTGTCTACCAAGGAAGAGCCAGGGGAAGGATGGACCGAGCCGGACTTCGACGATCGTGATTGGGAGAAACGAACAACGAGATTTAATTCGAATGATTCGACGTCACCTCTTTGGGATTCGGTCTTCTACACCCGTCAGAAATTCCAGGTGAACCGAATTCCGCGACAGATTAATTTGCAGGCGGGCGTCCATGGGGCCGAGTGCGAAGTCTACCTGAACGGGATCCTCGTGCATCGCTTGAAAGACAAGGGGACACGTTCCAAGGGCGGGGATACGCCCCACACCGTCACCCTGTCCAAGGAGATTGTCGGTGGTCTCAAACTCGGTGAGAACGTTCTCTCGGTCCGATACAAAAAGGTGGGAAAGAATCCCCGGGCCTATTTCGAATTGATGCAGCTCTTTGCTCCTCCGAAGAAATGATCGTCTTGTCACCGCAGTGGGGTTTGGAGAAAGGAGCCGTGGCGCCCTCGCCACTTCGGTGGGCGCCCCTCAACGGTGGGAAAGGAGTAGAATGGGCGTCCTGCTTGTTTTTTAGAGGAAGGGCGATGTCGCCAGTCAGGGGAAATAGGCGGGACGCCCGTGCTACCTTCCGCACTCGTTGTTCGTCATTTTGTGGCCATCGTTTGTCTCAATGTTGGAAGTGATTTTAGCGATTGGCCTTGGAGCTTTGAAATGTCTTTATAGGCCCATGTTACAGATAGTTTCTCTTTGTTTCCTCGTGTTGATGACCACCGGGTGCACCCGGAGTTCGGGTTACCGGCAGTCGCCGGAACTCACTTTGGAGAAGTTGAATCCCCGAGTCTCCTTGGGGCATGTCGAGATCGATGATCAAGGGGAGTTGATTAGCTTTGATCAACTGAAGCGGGTCACTGCGAAGATTAAAGAGGAGTCAAGTGAGCCCATCCTACTGGTCGTTTATATCCACGGTTGGAACTATAATGCTTCGGGAAAATGGATTACCGGAAACGGGAATATCACTGATTTCCGAAAATTGCTGATGGAGATGAGTGAGGCCAGCGGCACGAAGATGATGGGAGTTTTTGTCAGTTGGAGGGGGAGGTCCTTGGCCACTTTTCCGGTTGGAGTTGATTACTTTCATCGGCATGCCTCTGCTCGCCGGGTCGGGGGGGTGGCCGGAACCGAGGTCCTGCACGAGATCGGGGCCGCGGCGCGGGGGGCGAATTCTCGGAATCGCATTATTATGCTGGGGCATTCACTGGGCGGCGCCATCCTTGAAAGCGCAATGGCCGAGTCAATTGCCGCGAGAGTGGCGATGGAGACGGCGGTTGGAAAAAAGCTCAGACGCAAGGACTTCCCGGCCGATCTTATGGTGACGATTAACTCTGCTGAATCGGCGATCTATGCTCGCCAGCTGTTGGCCACGTTTAAGAACCGTGGCATTACCGAGATTGAAGGAGGTCCGCTTTTGGTCTCATTGACGAGTAAAAGAGATTTTGTGACTGGCCTGCTTTCCCCCATGGGGAATCTCATGGGGCGCTGGGTTCCCGGGCTTAATTTCTTTAATACCGGGGTCGCCGGGATGTATCGAAGGGATCCCGTCGATGATAGGTTACGCGGGGGGCAGGGCGCGGCCCATCGTTCTACGGTGGGGCATTTTAAGCCTCTCCTCAGTCATCGCTATGAGAAGGTGGGTGCGCAAAAAAGGACGCTCAAAGCCATCATGCAGGATAATAAAAGAGCCGCTCGGGGAGAACGCTTTCTCGTCCACGGGGAGAATGAGACTTACCTTTTTACACGACCAGCGGAGCCATTCTACAATGACACCCCGTATTGGATCGTTCCGATCCCCGGGTCGTTTATCAAGAACCACGACGACCACTGGAATCACAGTTTCATCGGGTTGATGACGGCGATGATGTCGCTGGCGAAATAAGGTTTTTCCTTTGGAGTCAAAGTCCGAGAATGCCTTCAATATTAAGACTCTTCAGTTGATCATCCGTGAAGTTGTCCCGGATGGCCTTCTGAATTTCTTTATTCCGGAGGATCGCGGCATAATTCCCCTGATCATAGGCTTCCTGAACCGCAGGGTCGACCGGGATGGCATCGTAGATGATTTCGCTCCCTTGCTGAGACGTGATTTGGGCAAACTTTTCCTGGCTGCTTTCTTTCACGATGGCGAGCTTGGCGGCATTGGTCTCGACGGGGTCGTTTAGGAAATCAATTTTCTGATGCCATTCCCCGACCTTACTTTCGTCGATCCATTTTTTGAGCTTGGCAAAGAGGGGCTCATTGCTGGAGGTCTCGATTTTCCCGCTCACGTATTGCGAGAGGCGATCGAGTTCCGAGAGGGTGCCGGCGTAGCGAACTCCGGTGAGCATGAAATAGGCAAAACCGCCGCCGAGCAGGAGACCGAAGACTCCGCCCGGCATCCCGAAGCCTCCAGAGCGGGCCTGGCTTCCTTCGCCACTTTTTCCCGAGAGAAAGCCGAGGATTTTTCGGATCACGACGATCGTCAACACGAAGGCTGACACGCCCAAGGCAACGGACATCCAGGGCTGGGGCTTTTCGATGGCTTTTTGCGCAATCGTGAATCCGTTATTATAGGCCCAAAGTCCGGCAAGGACTCCGAGAGCGAGAGCGATGAGGTTAAAAAAGAAGGACACAAAGCTCTTGAGAAAGCCCAGAATCGTAAAGAGGCCAATGATGAGGCCGATGATGGTATGGGGAGAGAGCTGATCCATGACGGTGTCCTAGGTGAGTTCGGCCATCAGGCCGTTCATGGCGTGACCATATTCGACGTAGGAGGTGTAACATTGTTTCCAATCCGGCTCTTGTCCATCGGTGGCGTGGAAAACCGTCGCAACGTGGGGCTCGATGGCAAGTCCGCCTTTGTAGCCGTCTGCTTTGAGCTCCTTGAGGATTTCTCGGACTTTGGCCTGACCGTCACCGGGGAGGGTGTATTGCGCGGGCTCGGTCTCATCGGCCGGAGGGTTGAGGCAGTCCTTGATATGAACGTGGACGACATGTTCCTTGACCTTCTCATAAAATTCCATGGGGTCCTGCCACGGGAAGGGTTCACTTTTGGAACGATCCCGCTGAAAGACTGGGTTGGCGGTGTCAAAAACGAGCTTGAGACCGGGGACTTCTTCCACGAGGCGCAGGGTGTGGTCGGGCGAAAAGCCCCCCCAGTTCATGCAGTTTTCGTGGATGGCTTGGATACCAGCGTCTGCGAAGCGGGCATAAATTTCGCGGAGGCGGCGGAAGCGTTCTGCTTCGTTTTGATCGTTTCCCCAGGGCTCCTGGGCATAGGACATGACGCGGATAAGCTTGGTGCCGAGGCGCTGCATACGCGGAATGGCTCGTTCAATCTCGGCGAGAGTGATTTCGAAATCAGAGGAGATTTTCTTCCCCCAGTTTCCAATGAGAGACCCGAACTCAGGGATGGTGATACCGGCTTCATCGAGTTGATTGGCGATGAGATCGAATTGAGATTCCGGGAGTTCATGGATGTTGGTGCCATCGACACCGCGGGCAGAGATGCGGGTCCAGCCAATCTCTTGAGTGGCTTTAATCTGGGTGGCGAGGTCGCGCGCTGCCTCGTCGGCGAATCCGGTCAAATACATCATGGCTTGATTTAACCCCAGAATGGTGATTGGGAAACCCTAAAACCGGGATGGATTTCGGGGCTAGCAGGAATGGCATGCGGTTTAGGTTCGTTCTGCGACTGAGGGCGCTTGGGCAATCAATCCTGAAGCGCCTCGTATAGCTCACCCCCACATTTCTTGCACAAAAACCCAGGGCGGCGGTCGTGTCTCCCTCTGCTGCCAGGGGTTGCTTCTTTGAGGCTTAGGGGATGATCTGGGGAGGCCGTGAACTGGGGTCTCAAAATCAGGGTGCTGAAGGCACCGATTTCCCGACCTTCAGTTGGGTGGAAATGTCAGCGCAACGCGGTGCGCTGATTTGAAGAAGGTCTTTTGCGGAAAATCTCCTGAATCGAGGGCCCTTTCGGGCTGAAAAGACGTAATGAGAAATCTTTCTTGTGGTAATGCGACTGAGTCTCATTAGCGTTAAACCATCAAAGCGAAGCTGCTTCATCGTCAATCGGGTCGTTTGGACTTTGATCTTTGGCATATTTTTGGGGCGCCCGGGGAGTCCGGGAGCTGGGCTGATGTCGTGAAAAAATCCTCACTCCATCTAATTCTAAACCAAAAAGGTGAGGGGTTGGTGATGGCTGCCGGGACCCGTTTGACCTTGCTTCCTAACTCGACCGCTCTTTTTACGACGGCAAAGCAATCGGGACTAATGTCGGCCACGCGTTTTGCGTCGGAAGGTGGGCATAATTTTCTGGTTCTTGTGATTCCAGTGGAGTCGGTCGAGGGGGTTTTTGGACCGGTAGCACCGCTGATGAGAAAAAATTTGGGAATTCTCCGTCGCTGGAGTAACCGGGAGACAGAACTGACCAAGGATCTTTTGAAGCCGCCCATTCAACCGGCCGCCGAGAAGCCCTGGTACCTCGCGAAGACCCTTGAGATTCTCTCACTGCATCTCTTCCGACAACCGCAGGAGGAGCCTCGTTTTTTTTGCTCGATGGTGAAATCGAATGCCAATCGTTACGTTCGTGAGGCTCTCACTCTTTTGGAGGGTCGGTTGGATCAGTCCCTTGATCTGCAGAAGCTTGCGCGGGATGTGGGCTGTGCTCCCCCTTATTTGAGTCGTTTGGTAAAACAGGAAACAGGGAAGACCCTACTCCTGCATCTGAGGGCTTTGCGGATTGAGAAGGCGGCCGAGATGCTTTCCACCAATCAACTGAATGTTACTGAAGTGGCGCTTGAGGTGGGCTATCAATCGCTCTCTCATTTCTCCAAGGCTTTTTCATTAGAGAAGGGCATGACTCCCTCGCGTTTTCTAAAGCGCGATTCATAAAAGATCGTCAGAGAACCGCAAGGGAGCGCGAGTATCTCACGTGGGAGCAAGGCATTGTGATGCGGTCTCCAATCGTGCTTATGGCTTTTCCACAATCTCCCCCCGTTGCTCAATCTTGCCGCAGCTATTTTGACCTCGTTCTGTCATTCCCGCCGCGGGTGATCCGGAACCGTGTTCAGTATCGCCAGAGTCTCCTCCAGGTTCAAGAACTTACGAAAGAAGGTCGCGAGCCTGGTCTCGATGAGCTGGAGTATCTGGCGTTGCTGCAACTTCTGATCCGCAAGTTTGAGGGGCCAAAGCCCAAGACTGGTCCCGCCGCTCTCTTGAGTGATCTCCTCGATGAACACCGACTGAGGATCATCGATCTTTCCCAGATTCTGGGGAGATCGCTCCCTCTGTGTTCCATGATTCTGAATGGGCAGAGACGTATTACGCGGGCCCATGCAGTGCGACTTGGACAATACTTTGGCAAAGGCCCCGAGCATTTTCTTGCCTAAAGTTCACCTTAATCGATCGCCTATTTATGACAAAGGGCCGCAAGTCGATCTCGATGATACCGGTTATCTTACCACCCCATCAACCATGAAATCATTACTCGTTTCTCTCACCCTAGCTGTCCTCCCCCTTTCTGGATTCGCTGATACTCAAATGTTCTCGCAAGACCGGGCTGCTATTCTAGCAATGGCTGGAGGCTTTGAGGTCGAGTTTTACTTTGCTGAGACAGTCGCTCTGGCCGCTGGATACGAGCTCAAGAAGCCTTATTCGGCAAATGCTTTCGAGTTAGTGAAGGTTGCTGAGGACCAAGGATCGCGCATCACGCTCCAGCATCTTCTCGTGGTGGATGATGAGGATGGGCCGGCGGTCATTAAGCATTGGGCGCAGATCTGGAAGTATGAAGATCCCCTGATTCTGAACTACGAAGGAGGTAAGACTTGGTTGCCGGTAAGGCATTCTCCGGAAGAAACCAAGGGGACTTGGACGCAGTTTGTTACCCAGACCGACGACAGTCCTCGATACAAGGCGCAGGGGAAGTGGTCTCATCTTGGTAATTCCTCCACTTGGACTTCCAAGCTTTCGACTCGGCCACTTCCTCGTCGCGATTACTCGAAGCGGAAGGACTACGATCTTTTGGTGGTGGTAAACAAGCACGTCATCACGCCGGGTGGCTGGGTTCATCAGCAAGATAATCGCAAGCTCGTCTCGCGAGAGGGGAAGCGACAGTTTCTCTGTGTGGAAGCGGGGCTCAATCGCTACCAGCGGGTCACTGATGAATCAGAGAATGAAGGGTTTAAAATTGCGGAGGCTCATTGGGCGAAAACTCATGGCTATTGGCAGGAAGTCCGCGCCACTTGGGCGTCGGTGATCGAGGAATCAGAGAAGCCTGTCCGCTATGCCGCTCGTCTCGATGGTGAGCGCCTCATGTCTGAGATTAACGGACTGGCACGGAAGGTCGAGAAAGGGGAAGTGGTCGCGGGCGATGTCTCAGCTGAAGTGATCCGTAAGTATCTCCGCTAGTTTCCAAGGTTGAATTTTTAGCATGATATCATCTTCCCGGCGCGTTTTCCTAGTTGCTTTAGCCATTACTTTGAGAACGCCCGGGGAGGTGCCTTTGCTACCGGAAGTCAAGGTGACGGCGAAGGTAATCGTGGAAGATGAGGAAAAGGGTAGTGACTCACGTCTCAAAGCGTCAGAACTTTTGAAGGGGGGTGCGGTGACGCTTCAGGACGCCTTGCAGCGAGAGCCAGGAGTCTCGGTGCCTCTCGATATCGCGGGTGGAGACGCCTTGGTGCCCTACCTGGAAGGGGGGAGTAACTCGATCAATATTAGAGGCCTGCAAGGAAACCGGGTTCAGGTATTGGTCGATGGAATTCCGCAACCCGATGACTTCACGGCCCGTTCATTTCAAGGGGCGGGTGGACCGGGTCGCATTTATTTTGACCCCGCCGTCTTTTCGTCTATCGATTTATTGAAGGGGGCCTCGCCCGGAAGTGGATCGCTCGCTGGGGCAATCGCGGGCCAGACGGAAAGCCCCTTCACCCTTCTTGGCGATTCGTTAGTGGGAACGGCCTTCAATGGCACCACCACTTACTCATCAAATAACCGCAGTTGGAATCAGCGGTTTGCGACTGCGTGGGGCATTGGCGACCTTGCTAGCAGTCTGGTTTACAGTTATCGCACTGGCCATGAACTGGAGAACAATAGCGATATCCCAGCCAATCCCAGTGATGGCGATAGCCACGCGGCGGTGTGGAAACTAGTGAGACGAAATGGAGGACTCACCCTAGCGCCCACCCTCGATTATTTCCGCGCAACTGGGTTTACCGATCTCAATAGTATCGAGATTGATTCACTCATCGGCCGGACTTTGAATGCCACAAATTCATCTGACCGAAAGCGCTTTCGAGCGAGTCTCGATTTCGAATATGAGCCTGTTCAGTCGAGCTGGTGGGCGGAGAGTTTTACCGGAAAGCTCTACTATCAGTCATCGATTTCGGAGAACCTGAATCAGCAAGGAATTTTAACCCCGGTGGGCGATGCCCGAGATCGAATCAATGATCTGAGCTACCAAACGGATCGGGCGGGCTTAAATCTCAGTGCTTTTAAGGAGCTGGGAAATCACTTTCTTACCTACAGTTACCAAGGGGCGCGCAGTGATATCTCGGGTTCTTTGAATCGGCAGGATGGTGCGGCTCCTCCCGTCGACTTGCCAAACCTCGCACCATCGATTGTTTGGGATCATTCCCTTTCAATCACTGACGTAATTAGCTTTGGTGACCGCTGGACGATCACTCCGGCAGTGCGCTTGCAATACTATCAGGTCAATCCGACCAATACCGCGGACTTCTTGGCGCAGTCTGCTCTCCCAGTTTTCGATGAATTTGGTCGCCTGATCGGGCAGCGAACCGTCGAGGCGGTGGACTATGAAAATACCTTTGTCTCGCCCAGTCTTCGTCTTGAGTTCGCGGCGACTGATGAGCTGTCCTTCTTCGGGAACTACACGCTTGGATATCGGAATCCGACTGCGGAGGAACTGGCCGGAATTTTCGTTCATCCCAATAATCTCTCGATCTCGCTGCCCAATCCGGCCTTGGAGGCCGAGGACTCCCATGCCTTCGAAGTGGGTTTTCGGCATTTGACTGACGAGTGGAATACCGTCGTGAGTGCTTACTACAATCGCTATGGAAATTTTTTAGAAAGTAATGTTCCGACCGGAGAAGTCGTCGATGGCTTAAATGTTTTACGAACTCAGAATACCCAAAACGTTGATGTCTACGGAGTCGAGTTGAAGACCGAATGGTCCTCAGATCAACTCCGCATCGGGGGAAGTTTTGCGTGGTCACAAGGGCGGAGCGATCTTGGGCCGCTGAACACGGTCGAGCCATTGAAGGCCGTTGCCTACTTGGGCTATGACGCTCCAGAGGAACAGTGGGGATTCGAGCTTGCCGGGACCTATGTCGCGGCTAAGTCCCAATCGCAAATTACCGGTGACATTCCAGGATCTGAGGACTTTTTTCTTCTCGATCTGAACGGCTACTATCAGGTCTCCGAGAATGTCGTGCTGCGCGGTGGGGTGAGAAATATTCTTGATCAGGAATACATTCTCTGGGCTCGCGCCAACCGTGGGGGTGGACATGGTGGGGGCGGGGGTAATGGACTCGATACCCAACCCGGGATCAACGGGTTTATCTCAGTTGAGGTTACCTTCTAATCAAGCAACTCGCCGTCACAGAAATGCAATCGGGCGGCAGCGGATTTGAAGTCGACGCCCTAACCTAGTGCCCAGATGAAAATACTGTTCGTTTCAATGACGTTGTTTGGGCCGGTTTGTGCGCAATTTATTGAGCCTTCATGGCGTGGCGGTGAGATGACAAGTCACGCCGAGTGGGATGTTTTTACGAAGGCAAAGTTTGAGCCGAATTCACCTGATGTCGCCGCAGATGATGCCACGATCACGTGCTCGACCTCGAGTGCCTTTCTTACCAGCGCGGGAAACATTTATAGCTTTCAAGCGCCAACTTTTTTTCAACTCGATGACACGACTGAGTTTACCGTACGCAATATTTTCATCCAAATTGCGGCTCTCGGTTCAGGGGTCGATGTTGGCAGTGCCAAGCTCATCACGACAAACGTGGCTGGAGAGACAGTTTCACTCTCGGCTACGAAAACCTTCATAGCCAGCGAGGAAGAACTGACGGGAGAGAATGGCGGAATAGGAACATTCTATGGATTGCAATGGGATCTCACCGCGATGCCAATCAGTGGAGGCTACACCATTCTTTTCAATGCTACTGAATCTTCACTGAGTCTTGGGGGCGTGGCACTTGATACTTCGGTGGACTATGTCGAGATCCCCGCACCTCAACCGCTGACGGTAAAATCAGGGGGTGACGAAATAGAGGTTCGGTGGTTCGGTAGTCGGCAGTTGCAATCGAGCACAAATCTCGCATCGGGTTGGGTAGAGGTTCCTGGCTCTGCGGGAGTCAATACGATCACCCTTCCTCGCGCCAATCGGGCAACTTTTTTTCGCTTAGTGCAACTGACCGTCACGGAATAGTAATGGCACGCTAGTCTCAAAAAAATAATCGACCTAAACTCTCACATCGTATGAAAAAAATCGTTTCCCTCTTAGCTCTCTCGATGGTCCCTCTTTGCGGAGCTACCGTTTGGAAGACTGCTCCAAATTCAGTTGCTTCGGCGTCTTGGGATGTCTGGACCTTCTCAAGCTCATCGCCTGCATCGGGGAGTCAAGGAGTCCCCCAAGGGACTACCGGATCACTCATCAATATCGCAGCGAGCGACCTGACTACCCGGGTTTTTGGGCCTCTTAATCCACCCTCCGGGCTCTATGGTGGTGGGGAGCGCTACTACATCCATAATGGTGGGTTTCAATGGACGCCCTCTGTTTCCCTGACCCAAAATGCCAGTCACGTCCGTGTCAGCTATTCTCTCGCCCAAGCGGGAACGATCTTTGACGTTGCTCCCGATATCTCAGGAGCGACCTTGCTGAACTCGGGTGTCTATCTCGCTGATGATGGGCAGAATGTCTTCTTTCGTGATTTCGAATTGGCCTCTCCTACGAATGTCATCACCACGAATGCCTTCGGGAATGCTGATAACATGCCCGGCGGTTCTCGTTCTTTTGACAGCCTTCTTGTCGAAGTCTTTGATGCGGCCCCCATCCCCGAGCCGTCTTCGGTGTTGCTTTCGGGCTTTGCGGTCCTCTCCCTCTTAAGGCGTCGAAGGGCGTAGAACCTTCTTTGTTGATGAGAACGATCTCTCGCGAGAGTCGTTCTTTGAAAGCTGCCCAGGGGGAGCCCCGGGCAGTTTTTTCGTCTTAAACGTTACGCCTATGTTTCTGTGCACCTCTCCCAATCTGCCGTTATACCGTCTCGACGAATACCGCAAAAAAGGAATCGTGGCGGGTAGGTTTACCTGATTTTTGTGATTCAGTGCGTGAAGTCGTTCACGGCGGCGAGGGCTTAGTTGCGAGGTGATCTGTCCGGCCCCATCAACTGCGAGAGGTCTTCTTTGTCGTTAGGTGACTGGTAGCTAATCCTTTGCAACTGAGCGTTAGTCGTGCGCGAGCTGCTAGGTCAAGTTCCTCAGCGAAACATGATCTTACGCCCGATTCTTCTTCCGCTATCTTCCCTTGCCCTCACCGTCAGTAGCCTCTCTGCCGCAACCTATCAGGTCATCTTCGATCTAGAGACGGTCGCGGCGACAGCCGGCGCTGAGCTGGGTGGCACTCCTTCGTTTCTCGATACCGTGATCGCCGAGGGCGATAAGGCCTACGCTTTTATTCGTGGTAATGGGGGAGGTGCGATTGTGGAATACGACGGGGCTTCTGAGAGCTATCGCACGGTGATGGATAACGCCACTTGGGGAGGCACGAGTAGTGCTCTTCTTGGTGGTTTTTATGGCGCGGCCGTGACGGGGGGCGGCTCAAGTCTGACTTTCGCCAACACCTTCGATAACCAAGCCTACTCGGTTGATATAACAACAGGATTAGTGACGACACGAGTCACTTCAGGTGTCTTTGAGGCCGCGACTGGCGGGTCGGTAAATCTTACCGCCGCCAGTCATTTTACGTCTCTCGGAAACGGCTTTGCCTACGATGGCTCAAGCGACTCCATCCTCGGAGTAGGGACTGATGACGCGGTCTCGGTGGTGGTGACTTCAGCCAGTCTCACTGCTCTTATGGGGAACGATACCGTGAGCGCCATGATGGCCACGAATGGGATCCTCTACATCGGGAGTAATTCTTCTGACTCTCTCTATTCTTGGGATTTGGCGATGAACACGGGCTCGACTTTACTGACAACCGCTCAGATCGAAAGTGTCACCGACGACCAAGATGGGAGGGCTGGTTTTGTCAGCATTTTTTCCGCTCCCGATGGGCTAACCTACTTTTATGAAAACGATTCTGACTCCATCCTATCGATGGATCTCAACGACCCGATTAATTCGCTCTCGGTCGTGTTGACTGAGGATGATCTGATCAACGGTCCCGCCGGGAGTGATTCCGTCGGCCAGCTGACTTGGTATGATGGTGAAATCGCTTGGACCAATCTCCGTCAAGGATTCAACGCAGTGCCTGAACCTTCTTCATCTCTCATCCTTGGAATGGCGGGATTGATAGGGCTTGGCTTCCGCCGAAGAGCATGAAGTCCTTCTTTTCAACGCTGACTTTCGTCCTTCTCGGAAACCTTATTGGCGCGGTTGAATTGACGATCATTGGTGATCTCCCCGGAGGGCGCAGAAGTGCGTCCGCTCGCGGAGTGAATGCCGACGGTTCAATCGTGTGCGGTGCTGCTGAGGTTACGGTGGACCCAGGTGGGGCAAATGAAGAAACGGTGACTGGCGGTTTTGTTTGGACGTTGGAGGGAGGCATGGTCCTCTTGCCTTTCCCGCAAGATACGCCGGGACGTCGGCGGGCTGTGGCAAGGGGCATCTCGGATGATGGCTCACGGATCGTGGGAGAGGCTCGTAACTTCTTCGGCAAAGATGAGCCCGCTCTTTGGACCCGCCAAGCTGACGGGACCTACGTGATCGAACTTTTGAGCCCACCTTCTGGAAGTTCCTTCCTGGCCAATGTCTCCGCCAATCTTGATGCGCTCGGTATTTCTGGCAATGGCACGGTGGTTTGCGGCCGTGGTCAAACAATCCCTGGGGAATTCGAGGCTTGGCGTTGGACCCGCACGGATGGACTTCAGCCAATTGGCAACCTTTCCGGTCCCCTCGTGAAGTCGGGTCGAACGTCCTATAGCTCGGCGATGGCTCTCAGCGGTGACGGTTCCCGCATTATCGGTCGTAGCTGGACCGGGGTGACCGCTTCCGGTGGAGTTACCCGGGAGGGTTTTCTTTTTGAAGACAGCGTGATGACGGCGCTGGGCGATCTCCAGACGCCAGCTCTCAGTAGCGAAGCGTATGCGATCTCTCAAGACGGCTCGACGGTGGTGGGGAGGGCGCGCGATCCCGAATACGGGTCGGTGGCCTTTCGGAAAATTGGCGGAAGTCCTATGATGTCGCTTGGCATTCTCCCTGCGACGGCCTTTGCCGTGAGTGCGGATGGCTCTGTGGCGTCGGGCTGTGCTACGACCGCGATTGGAAGGGAAGCATTTGTTTGGACTCAGTCCGGTGGAATGGCACTGCTCTCTGAGGAAGTTACGATTCCTAATGGGCGTCTTGAGGAGGCTTTGGCGATCTCTGATGACGGTCTCACCATCGTGGGAACCATCATTTATCCGGGTGAGAATGGGCAAAATGACCGTGAAGCATTCCTCCTTGTTCGTGAAGGTGTCGAATTCGATCTCGGAACGCTTGTTGATCAGGTGGATCTCACTGTCGAGATCGTGGGTGGCTCGATCAGATTGGCCATGACAAGCCCCCCTGAGGGAGTGGTCTATACCTTGGAATATTCGCGAGATCTTGAAACGGCATTTACGGCACAGGTTGAGTTTACCCCTGCCGGCCGCGAAGTAAGGGATCTCTCATACCATGGGATCTCGCTGACCATGACTCCACCGTCCGAGGAAATCCCAGCGGACGAGACAGGATTCTGGAGAGTTCGTCTTTCGCAACCATGAAGAAATTCCCCGTCTTGGTATTGGTCGCCTTACAGCTGGTAAAGGCTCAGGAAAAGGATTTCCAGGTTCTCGAGGAGGTTCTCGTGACCGCTACGCGTGACGAGAATGAGAAGAAACTGGACCCGGAGAATACGGGTTCACGGAAACTGGATCGCGAGGAGATCGAGGCGCTCGGGGATGCCTCGGGTGATCCTAACGAATTATTGGAGATTCTGCCGAACATACAATTCGATCAGACACGAGGACGACTGAATGCCGACACCGCAGGAGATCTATCGCCCGCCGAGGTTTCAATATCCGGAGGGCGTCCCTATGAGAATAATTTCATAGTAGATGGGGTTTCCACGAACAGCTTGCTCGACGTTGTCTCCCAGCGGTCATTTGACAATACCGAGGGCGATACTCAGGCGGTTTTTCTCGATGCCGATTTACTCAAAGAATTCGAGGCAATCGACTCCAATGTCTCGGCCCAATATGGCCAATTCTTGGGAGGGGTCATTCGTGCCGAGACCCGTGATCCGCGCGATCAATACGCGATCACTCTTTCCAGCCAATATTCCACAAGTGATTGGGTGCAGTATCTCATCAGGTCGGAAGATAAGACGAACCCGCTTCCTGGTGAGACGCAGTTCTCCCGGACTCAGAATCGGATTGCATTAGATCTGCCTTTCACTGAGCGAATTAGTGCGCTTTTTGCCTACACACGTGCCGAAGCGGACGTCACCCGCGGTGCCCTCTCGAGCGCTTACTTCGCAGGGGAACGGACTCGGACGACGATTAAGGATAACTATCTTTTTAAACTTCGCTTCGAACAGGACGAAACTTCAGTCTTCACCGTGCAAACTCTGCTCACTCCGTATGAAAATCAGTATTTCAGGACAAATGTCGGTCGTCAGTTTGGAGGTGGTTCGTCGAGTCGGTTCACGTGGGCCAGGGAACTTGCGAATTCCCAACTCGACTTCTCTCTCTCCTACACCACGGCGGAGAGCTCGCGCGAGGAGGATCCCAACCACTTCATCTATGCCAATACTGCGAGCATCGATTGGGTTGCCGACGTCCGGAGTTCGGCCTCTCGTGGCGGCTTCGGAAATCTCGATGTGACCCAAGAAACTCTCCAACTTGACGCCAAGCATATTTTTGAATTTGAAGACTCAAGATTCAGCTACGGCCTCCAAGCCTCCCAAACGAGTGCGCTCCGGTCGCGAGGTCAGACCAACTTCGGCTACCGTGGAGCGATTGAAACTTCCGGGCTTCCGATGGTGGGAGGCGATTCTAATGACGGTTCAATTATCCAGAACGAGCAGTTCCTGACTGAGCGTAACGACTACCGTTCCTTCACGGCCGAGGCTGAGATTGTTCAGTTGAGTATTTTCTCAGAATATAGCCACGACTTCGAGATCTCAGCTTGGCTAACCGTGGTTCCTTCAGGGGGCCTGCGCTACGAATATGACGATTTTCTTGAGAATCATAATTTCGCTCCTCGCACGAATGTCCGTTTCGATTTGCCCAAAGGCCTCTCATTGACTGCTGGCTACAATCGCTACTTCGGGAAGAACCAACTCGCCTATGCACTGCGCGAACAGAATCCCGATAGTTTCGTTTATCGACGAGCTTTTGAGTTTGATGGATCGCAGTTTGTTCTCGGTGATTTTGCTCTGGACCAGCAACGACGATTCACGGCCTTCGGAAGTAGTGAGTTGGATACTCCGTATTCCGATGAATTTTCACTGGCTCTCACCTTGCCAGTGTGGGAACTGGGGGAGTTTAGGATTAAGGCGATCAGCCGGGATAATAAAAGCGGCTTGGCCCGATCGGAACCGATTGCAACGACCGCCACAAACGAGCTAGGGGAGGCTTTTGCCTTCGATCGTTATGAACTCACAAATCGCGGGGCGTCCGAGTATCGGTCGCTTTCGATGGAGTGGAGTAAAAAGTGGAAGAACCATCGCTTCTCGGCCTCAACGACGCTCTCGGAGAATATCGTGGCTCCCGGGACTGATACCTTCTTTTCGAATACTAATCTGGAGTTGGAAAACGAACGGGTTTTCTACAAGGGCGCGCTGATCGATTACTCGGCTCTCGATGTCGAACGTTCCAATTTCAACATTCCGTTCTACCTTGCCTTCGGTTGGGTTTCCACTTGGATTAATGATCGACTCCGCATTGGCTTCCGAGGCCGCTGGCGTGACAGCTATGAGACAGTCAACTTTAGTGGCGACACAGTGGACGCTAATGGGAATCGCGGAGGAGGGTTCGACCTCTATGAAGATGTCGCGCTGAAGACTCAGTTCATCATCGATAGCACGGTGAACTATACTTGGGAGACCGAGCGGTTCGGAGAGATCAGTCTGGATCTCAAGATCGACAATGTCTTCAACAGTAGTCCAAACGTCCCGGTCAGCCTTTTGAATCCCTTTCAGTTGGGACGTGCCTTTTCTCTCGGTGCCAAAATAAAATTTTAATCATGATGTTTATTAAGAATCTCTATCTCTTCGCGGTGACCTCCGTCATCGGTGCGCAAGCAGTCCCGCTCGATGTTGCGGGTGGCAATCATCACACCTTCATTCTCCGCCAAGACGGGGTCGTGCTCAGCATGGGGCAAGATCTGCATGCGCCGGAAAAAGGGGGGGCGAGCTACCTTGGAGGGAAGCTTGGGCGTGAGATTGAGGCAATTGTTCTGCCGGGGGCCGACAGCGAGTCCCTCGTGGCTCAGGCCAATTATAATCCGGGACGGGGCAAGGTTCGCGGGCTTGATGGCGTGGAGGTTGTTTCGATAGCGAGTGGGCAAAATGACGGTGCCGCCATCACGGTCGATGGACGGCTTTTCATGTGGGGTCCGAATAACCGCGGACAACTAGGGCTCGGTGATCGCAGGCAACGGCGGCAGGCCTCGCAAGTGGCGATTCCCGGGAGGGTTGCCGAGATCGCGATCGGCTCCGCCCATACCTTAGTCGTGACAGATGAGGGCAGAGTTTTCTCGATGGGGATCGGTAAGACTGGCGTCCTTGGGCATGGAGATTTTGAATCCCACAACCACCCTAAATTGATTGAAGCACTTGCCGGAGAAGTTGTCACGCAGGTTGCCGCGGGCCAAAATACCCACTCGCTATTTTTAACGAAAAGCGGACACGTGTATTCCTGTGGATCCAACAAACAGGGGCAACTTGGACGATCAAATTCCAAGTTGAATCTCCCGGTTAAAGTGGAGGGAGAGACACTGTTTCAGTTCGTGGCAGTCGGGGTCCATACGAGCTTCGCGATTGATCGTAAGGGCAGGCTTTGGGGGTGGGGGAGCGGGGCGAAGGCCCACTTTCCTCGGCCCAAACTTGACCGTCTTGAGAAGGCAACCCTTTTCAAGAGGGCTCCTCTTAACCTTATCGCCGCTGCGGCAGGATCTCGTCATACTGTCGTGTTGAACCAGAAGGGTGAGGTTTTTACGTGGGGCCTTCATACCATGATCTCTGGGCAGCTTGGGATTGGATCTCTCACTAAAAGTGCCACTTATCTCACTCCTCAAAAGGTCAAAGTTCCCGGGAAAGTTCTCAGGATCGATGCCATGGCGAATAACACCTACGTCACGACTGCGGACAAGGTCTATGGCTGGGGACCGACCTCACATGGCCGTTTAGGAATGAAAGCAGACGGCGCCCATCAGGTGCAGGACGCCAAGGGGCAGACCTTCAATATTGCGCATTCTCCGGTTGAGATTTTACAAACCCCAAACCCTCCCAAGGAATGATTGCATCGCCGTTCGAATGGAGAAAAAGCGCTAAGATCTCAGACGGGTTCTTCGTTTAAAAAGAATCATGAAAGCACGCCTTCTTTTTCTTTACGGTCTCGCCGTTTACGCAAGTGGCTTTGGACGGGTTTTCTTTTTTCCGGGTGGGGAAAAAGGTCTTTATTATGGCCTCGTAATGGGAACACTCGCGCTTCTAGGGAGTTTTTTCCTTTCGAAGGGGCATGTGTTACGGGGTGCGGTTTTAGGTGGCCTGGCCATTGCCTTCACTGGGGGGTGGTATGCGTGGGAGTGTTTTGTGATTCAGGGATTCGCCGATGCTGAGTGGCGCCAACTCATCATGATTGGCGTTTCGCTACTCGTTGCCGTGCTTCTGACGAAAAAGGGTGGCGCTGACAAATCGGATGAAATTAGGGTTGGATGAAGATGCCGGTAGCGTTGACGAGCATCTTTGACTGAGTGGAACTTTCGGCGATTTTTCCGGTGACCGTAACCTCACTGAGTTCTGTCATTCCTGCCAGTCCTTTGAGGCTGGTCTTGATTGGCTTGCCCGCTGAATCGACGACTTGAACGGTGAGGATAGACGCGTTGATGACGTCTGGATCATCACAGCAAACGTCCCAAGGGGATTTGCAACCATCGCCGTGGTGGAGATTGCAAGAGGTCAACTTTTTTGGGTCCCCCATGATCATGACGGCCCGACCACGCGTGAAGGCAGGGTTTTTTCCGAGGATTTGACCGGTGAAGGTTACGGTGTCGCCGGGAGTCCCTGATGTCCGAAGGGCGGCAATATCTTGGGCGTCTTTAGGAGCGCTGGTGAGGACGAGTGAGGTCAGGGCTCCTGAGTTATTTTGAGATGGAATTTCTGAGGTCTTTTTCGTTCCTGAACAGGATGTCAGAATGAGGGCGAGACCGAGGGCGAGTCGTTTTGTTTGTTTCATGATTTCGTTTTTTGGTTGATGATTCTATCTCGCCGCTTCTTGGACCTGCTCTAGATTTTCAAGGTAGGCTTCGAGGTTTGAGTCTGTCTTTAGGGCAAGGGACTTTTTAAGAGATACGATCGCTTGGTGGTAGCGACCGGTCCGGACCTGGAGATTGGTGAGGGCGAGCCAGGCGTCGGCGGCGCTGCCTTCGACGGCGGTGGCGCGTTCGAAGTGGATCGAGGCGCGATCGTTGTTGTCAGTGTCCGCTTCGTAGTGACCAAGGGCGAGGAGGGTGGGGCCGTCGATGGGGTTTTCCTGCAGCAGGGTGGCGAGTATTTTAGCTCCTTCTTCCGGGGCCTCTCCGGACTGGATGGCAAGGATTGCGGTGATACGGCGGAGGCCGATCGGGGAAGCCTCTTCTTGGGGTTGCGCAATGGTTAAGAGGGATCTTGTGAAGTGATAGTCCTTGAGATGGAGGCCGGTGGCGGCGAGGCTGAGAGCGCGGTCGAGGGAGGGTTTTTTTTCAAGAGCGTAGGCTTCTGCGATGATGGTGGTGGCGTCGGCGGGGCGATGGGCACGGAGGTGGAGATCGGCGAGGAGCATGAAGCTGGCGGCATCAAGAGTGCCGAGTCGACGCGGAAGTTCGAGGGCCTTTACGGCGTCTTCGCTGCGGTCGAGATCGAGCAAAATAGAGGCTTGCAGAACGGCGTATGAGGCTTCCGCGGGGCGTGCGTTGATCACTTCATCGAGGAGGACAACCGCTTCGTGGCTGGCATTGAGATGCTGCAAGCACTGCGCGGTCCCGGCCTTCCACTCGATGGCGTCCGGCTCGCTGAGCTGGGCCATGCGATAGGCTTGGAGGGCGCTGGCCCATTCCTCGCGTTGGAGGCGACAGTAGCCGAGAAGGCCGTAAGTGGCGCTGTCTTGATCGCCGAGCTGCATCGCTTCGATCAGATGGGGGAGGGCTCCCGCGAGGTCGTCTTTTCGGACGAGGGCGAAGGCAAGATTACGATGGGCGCGGCGGAAGGAGGGGAAGTCAGCGTGGGCTTCTTTGAAGGCTTTGATTGCCTCATCGGTGTCGCCATTTTCGAAATGGAGATTGCCGAGATTGAACTGGAGGGCCGGGGACTTTTTGAGAAGTGGGCTGGCTTCGATTTTCTTCAAGGCGTTGCTGCGCTGTCCCTTCGCCATGAGTTCCTGCATTTCTACGAGGAGACCACGTTCTTCGGTGGAGACGTTTGGCTCGATGCGGGCCTGGATGCGGTAGCTTCCGTTGAAGCTTTTTTGAAAGGAGGCTTCCTGCCAGTAGGATTTTGAAAGGGGCAGGGGTTCGTCCGCCATGGCGACGGTATGCAAAAGGATGGGAAGGAGGAGCTTGGCTAAGAATTTCATTATCTTTGGATGGTGACAGGCCAGCGCATGATCGCTTTGACCCGCTGGCCCTTGCGGGTGGGGGAGGTGAATTTTGATCCCCGTGCGACTTTGCGAGCCGCTGCAATGAGTTCGGGGTGGGTTGAGGAAACGACGCGGATGACCCGGACTGAGCCGCTGGTGCTGAGTTCGACCTCGAAGACGACGGTTCCTTTGGTCACACCCATGCGGGCGAGGCCGCGCGGGAAAGCAGTCCGGCCGGTGCGGATGCGGCGCGGGGAACCATCAAGTTCGCTGACTTCGTAGTTTGCTTTTTGCCGAACGGGGATGGGCGCTGGTTTGGGCCTGTTTGTGGAAGTCGGGGCTTTGCGCGGAGTGCGTTTGGCTTGGCGGGAGGTTTGTTTCTCGGACAGGCGCGGTTTTGTATCCGGCCTGGGCGCGAGCGGGGAGACTGCCACCTCGGTGAAAAAGGGATCGACGGGCAGCGTGATATCGAGCGGGGTCTTCGCTTTTGGGATGGGGACACGGCTTGGATCCGGGACTTCGCTGATCTCGGTGAGTGCGGGGGGTGGAGGTGGGGCGTCGGGCGGTGGTTCACT
>Ga0222650_1000275_pt1 | contig 43295 bp, 35 predicted proteins | sample AntAcemetagen367_FD_179820 | JGI IMG/M metagenome (GOLD analysis project Ga0222650, IMG submission 179820) | Saline water microbial communities from Ace Lake, Antarctica - #367 | ecosystem: Environmental > Aquatic > Non-marine Saline and Alkaline > Saline | place: Antarctica: Ace Lake... | reverse complement strand
ACGCATCAATCTGAGTATGAGAAAAGCCTACGGCTATCGAAGCTTCGAATTGCTCCGGATCTCCCTGTTTCATACACTTGGTGGTCTTCCAGAACCCAAATTCACCCACGAATTCTGCTGAAGAGCCTCTTTGCGAATCATTCCAGGCGACTTTGTCCGCAGGAGTTCCATTCCTAGGGTTGTCTTGATATCGCGAAATCTCACTTCGATTTTCCAACGATGATGGTAGAGCGAGGTGACTTCTTCGGCGGGGTATTTGATAGGATCGAGCAAGGTGGTAAGGACGTAGCGCACGCGTTGGTTTGCTTCCCGGTCGGGGCCTTTGGCGCGGATGATTCTGACTTCCAGAGTGGCAGGCAAGGCTGCCCATTGTTCTTTGGTGAGCCGACTGAGCTTGGGCTGGGCACGTGGTTTTTTCAATGTTTGCAGGCGATCGTTTGGGCCAAGCTTCCGGCCTTTCCGGTAGTCGATCTTACGAGCCTGGTGAGGTCTGCCGATGGAGTGGACGCCTTTTTTAAGGTGTCAGGCGATGATTTCGTAAGAGCTGTAAAGACGGTCGCTGACGTGGATGTCGCCGGGTCCGAGGTAGCTTTCCAAGGCGTCATGCCCACGCCGTTCGCTGGTTTGAATTTTGAAAAGGAGAAGTCCTGCAAGCCTCCGTCCCCGAGATCGATCAAGCATCCCAGTCGGATGACGGGGTGTCCGCAGCCGGGCTTGGAACCCGGTGGATAAGGATATGCTTTTCGAGAAGTTCCGGGCTGATTTCGTCACGGAGTTGCTGGGCGATATCAAGCATCGAACCTTCATGGAGAGTTCGTCGTTTTCCAGCGAGAAGGTCTTGATTTTTACGGACCACCCGGCCAAATAAGTGAGTGGAAAATCCGGTCAGGAAGGGTGTTTTTTGTTTCACATCAACCAATACCTGATGGCTGGGTTTTCCGCACTTCTTAAGCAAAAAATCTAACAGATTTTTCGGAGCCTAAAGTGACCGAGCAAGTGGCTTAACCGAGCGCCATACGTCCTACTCCCTTAGTTGATAATCAGAATCCATATATTCAAAGATTCCCAAATAATGCAATGGCCTGGAGAGATCATCTGGCCGGCCAGGATTTAGCCGGCTCGACAGTCCGCCGAAAATTATCGGCGGTTTCCTCGCTCTTTGAATATCTCTGCGACAAGAACCTGGTCACTCACAATCCCGTGGCCGGAGTCGAACCGCCGAAGAAGGAATCTGGTGCCGGAAAAACTCCCGTGCTCTCTGATGCTGATCCTCGTCTTCTCCTCGTCTTCTCCTCGTCTTCTCCTCGATGCTCCCGACCCGAATTCGATCTTGGGGAGACGTGATCGGGCCATTTTGTCCCTAGGAGCTTATGACGGGTTGAGGGTTTCCGAGGTGTGCTATTTGAGGATCAAGGATTTGGTGAGAGTCCAGGGAATGACTCACCTGCGCCTCAAACGGAAAGGCCAGAAAGAGCAGATGCTTGTCCTCGCTCCGGTCGCTGAATCACGCATCAATGAGCCTCTCGATCTCACCGGACACGAAGCGGATCCTGATCGTCCCCTCTTCCTGCCAACGAGGAGTAATTCGCAAGCGAATCGAGAGAAATTTCGTCATCTTCACTCAGACACCTTGAACCTGATAGTGAAGAAATATGCCAAGAAGGAAGGAGTCTACAAGCACGGGCTTTGCTTTCATTCTCTCCGTGCCACAGCCGCGACGAAGGCCAACGAGGTCGGAGGCGACATCAAAGCCGTTCAAGAAATGCTGGGCCACAGCTCGATTTCGACCACCGAAGGATATTGCCGCAACCGCTACGACGGTGAAAAATCAGCCGTTCTTAAGGTGAACTCTCATTAAGCCGGTTGTGCTGATCATTTGAGGACTTTCATGGGATTGGGCCACATTTGCGTTGTTCGACCCACCTTGGGATGAATTTCCGAAGCTTGGGACGGTCCTGCCATGGGCTGAATTCCACCACAATTGAAGGCATGATAAAATACATTATCATGCCTTCAGGATGGGGAGAGGGGGCTTGGATTTTATGGTCATGGGCCGGATAGCTATGACGCTTGAGGTTCACCGCACGAGAGTGCGGTATTTTTTAGTAGATTGTGGCTCCAACAAAAAAGCGCCATCGAGTATTCTCGATGGCGCTTGAGATTTGGAGAATTGCTCTCTGTTAAGACAGTTTCTTTTTTGCCTGCTCGATCAGATGATCCGGCCCACTAAGTTCGACCTTCGATGCACCATCGTATTCGACCTTGAGCCTACGCGACAGAGTCGGCCCCAGCTTCTTTTTGACACCATCTTCAGCAGCCTTCACGACTTGCTTTTTGAGGTCTCGCTGGAATCGCCTCATATCCGAGGCTGATCCTAAGTTGTAATTGGCCATAGACTTAGCCTTTACTTGAGCGTGGATCATTTCCGTGACTATCACGGTCACGAATCTGACCGTTAGGACGGTGGATGAAGAGCTCACCTCTTCCGGCTCGGGATGCTTCGCGACCACTCTCGGTCGCAGCAGTCTGAGTCGGGGCGATGCCTGATACACGTGAGGAACCCTCACGTCTCCAAGCCCATTGGTCACCATGTGGAACCACATGGATGTTTTTTGGATTAGCCATAGCTATTTTTTTAGAGCCAGCTTCATCCTTGACGTGCCAGCCACCATGGCTGATAAGAACTCAAGTCGATCGAGACTGAATCCCCGCACGCTCCCATTGAAGTTGGAGTTGTTCGGGAGAAATGGGACAGATGTTAGAGCACCTGTCCTTTTTTCTTGGTTGGGTGAAATTTACTTTTCAATTTGAAGGACCGCAAGAACAAAGTTCCCGTTTTTCAAATCTTTTCTTTTAGAGTTCCGGAATCTGTGGAACATTGCGTTGTCGAATGACCATTCTTTCGCGAGACAAGATAGACAAATTCCTCCGTAAGCATGCCAATGCACGGTCGTCTTTGATGTCTTGGCTCCTGATCGCAGAGGAAGCGACGTGGACCTGCCCTCAGGATATCCGCGACCGTTTTAACTCTGCTGATTTCCTCTCAGGGAACAAAATCGTCTTCAACATTGGAGGGAATAATTATCGTTTGGTCGTCCTCGCCCACTACCAAAACGGCATCCTTCTGATTCAGAAAATTGGGACTCACGCGGAATACGACCGCTGGAATCTCGACTAGTCATCTCCAACTTCTCGCTACCCATGAAAATCATCAAAACAAAGAAGGATCACGCCCTCGCCCTCAAGGAGGTTGAAGCATTGATGCTGCGTGGTGACAACCTAAGTCAAAAAGAAATAAACGAATTGGAAGTGCTCAGCTTCCTCATTGAGGACTACGAAAAGAAGACCATCAAACTTCCGGAGGTCACTCCCGCCGAGGTCCTCCGCTTCATTATCGAGCAGCAAGACCTCACTCAGAAGGATCTGGTTCCCTTTATTGGATCAAAAAGTCGTGTCTCCGAGGTTCTTTCAGGAAAGCGTGAGCTAACATTAAGAATGGTTCGAGCCCTCCACTCCGGTCTGGACATTCCTCTCAATGCCCTGATCCAGGAAGAAAAAGCTGAACTACCAGAGCGCATCGAAGTCAGCGATTACCCTGCAAGTGAGATGTGTAAGCTTGGTTATTTCACATCCGCCCTCGATGAAACGTGGATGAAAGTCCGTGACCGAGGAGAGGAGCTCCTTCATGAGTTCTTTCGAGGACGCCAGAATGACCCCATGGCGGCTTTCAATAAGCAAACAACGTCCAAAAAATCCAAAGTAAGCCACCTTTCCGTGCACGCTTGGCGTTGTCACGTCCTGGACCAGTCAGAAAAGCAGAAACTGGGGAAATACTCTCCAGACAGTTTAAATGAGGCACTCTTTACTCAGCTCAAAGGATTCAGCACCCTATCCAATGGACCAAACCTGGTCTGCGAACGGCTTAATGCAGCTGGAATTGCAGTCGTCATCGCCAAACAACTTACAGCAACCCATTTGGACGGTGCTGCTCTTTGGCACCCCAAGGAATACCCCGTCATAGGAATGACCCTCCGCCACAATCGCCTCGATAACTTCTGGTTCGTCTTGTTCCACGAGCTGGGGCACATCAAACTTCATTTGGAGTCTCATAAGGAAGGCTTCATGGATGCCGATATCGATTCAACATCCGAACTAGTGATTGAGCGACAGGCCGATAAATTCGCCTTGGATACGGTCATTTCACCAAAAGAGTGGAAGCATCTTGAGCAGCTCAAAACTGCCGATGAGATTCGTAAAGCAGCAAGTAAACTGGCAATTCATGAGTCAATCATTGCTGGTCGCCTGAGACGCGCCGCCAAAGACTATCGCAAGCACCGGACCCTCATTGGGCAGGGAAAGGTCAGGCCTCTCTTCGGCCTCGAATAGATTTCACACTATTAAACAATAGGCTGTTCATATGAACAAGAGATTCCGCATTAGTAATATTGTGTGAAGTTAGAAATTTTTCCCTTTTACTCTTTGATCAGAAGGGGTCGTGAGTAACCCTTTTCTTTGTTATGCCCACTGCACGACTGATTATTGAAGAGGAGAAAAATAACCTCGACCCTAAGGCTCTATCCGAATTTTTTTCTCTGATCGAAGGTTGCGTAGTTGCGGCAAGTGACATCGGTATTGAGTGGAACGGGTCTGGTGAGATACCTAATGAAATTACCAGCCGCCTCAAGGCTGTAAGTCCACTGGAATGGAACGGATATTTCGACCAACGTGCCGGGAGCCTAATCGAAATCCATACAATTTCGAGACAGAGCCCTTTGGAGATTACTCTCATTTGTGCAATCAGTTTGGTCACCATCGCAGTGGTTCTATCCGGAGGAAAGATCAAGATTGGGAAAGACGGCTTAGAAGCAGAGTTACCTCCTCTCGGTAAGGGAATCAAAAAGCTGAAAGAAGCATTAGGACTGGGAGGAAAAGTCACTTCGAGTTATTCGATCAGAACAATCACGATTAAACTCAACAAGGAAGAGCTTGACCTTCTTATGGTCCAAGATCCAACCCAGAAGAATAAGGGTGGATTTCAGAATTTCTTGATTGGACTTCAGACACGAGTGAATCGAAACACTCGACAACTAATTCTCAGCGACGTGGATCTTGAGCGCATTACTCGCTATAAAGCGAGCCCCAAGAAAGGTGGATTTCAAAGTCGATTTAAAAAGATCTTCGGGCGTCATTTTCCTGATGAAACCTCCTAGCCAAACAAAGATTAGAATTAATTTATCCTAACTTTTGTATAAAAGTTGGGGAGTGAGAAATGAGGATCTATCCCTTATCCTACCAGCCCTCTTTAAAAAGGAAATGGATTTTCAGCCCGTTAAGTTATGGGGTTATAGCTCTAAAAATTAGGGAGAAAAATCTGAATGCAATCCAAACCACCCGATTGTAGCAATATCAGTCCGAAAGTAGTGCCCGCATTCTTTTCCCTCGCTCAGTAAGAGAAGCCGAAAGTGGATAAGAATCGACAATATACGGAGCTGAATTTTTCCAGTCATCTTGATCTCGAACAGAAACCTCTGGAGGATCTATGACCATAAGTCCATGGGCTTGGTATTGTCCACTACGGTCAGCATCTAGCGAGTCCCAGTCACTCTGAACGAACTCAACCAAATCAGAGTTATTTAGGCTGGTTAGGATACTCGAGAAGATGGAAAACTCGTGAAAGTTTATTTCTCTCTCTAGAAATTTCTTGAATAAACGGCCGAGATTTTCAGCAACTTGCTTGTCCTCCGATCGTTCTACGAGGTGCAAAATCTTCTCGCCAACATAACTGGTATCCTCTTCCGATTGATTTACTCTCTGAATAAGGGACTGCCTGTCCTTATCGGAGCTTGGTTCAAGCTGATGCAAGAAGCTCCCCAATTTTCTCATGAAAAGACGATCTCGCACAGATAGAGCTGCTTTTCCTAAACCAAGCAGTGACCCAATCATGGGGACGTCCCGTATGACTCCTGGTTCCGCAAAACAATCCAACGCAATTTCCCCTAGCGAGACCGAAACCTCTTTAAGCGATGAATCGCTAATTGTGTCCTGGATTACTTCTGGCAACGTCTTTTGCTTGTTTTTCACAAGAGCAATTTGACCACAATTTTGGAAGGCGAGGCAATTATTCAAGAGGCTATATCTTGTAAGACCTCCCTTATTTGGGGGATATCGTGATTGGCTTCAGTGGCAAAGGATTACAGGGTTATCGCAGGACTAAGCATGCGCAACCTCCGGGCCACCACTCCCTAAACACCATGAGGCAACTCCGATTTTGTCTCGGCTCATCCTTCGCTCGCAGCCAAAATCCTCGAACCTCATCCTGTTCCCCCCGCCCCGCCAATTCGTGCCTTTGAACTCCGCTCCGCTGGAATTCAAGATTCCGCCAAATACCGAATCACGGTGCTCTTCGATACACCCAAGGCAGAAGAAATCTCTTTGAGCTTGAGGCCTTGCAATCGAAGAGCGCGAGCTCGCATAGGATCTCCTTTGGTCGTGCCGGACTTGCGCCCTTGGTAAACGCCCTTTTTCTTGGCGACCGCGACTCCAGCCGCTTGGCGTTCGCGAATGTTCGACAACTCAATTTCACCCAGCCCCAGGAGCACCGAGGCCACGATCTGACCGACCACCCCGGAGAGGTCGATTTGCTGGGTTACGGAAACAATACGCACATTACGACCGCACCAATCGGCAAGAAGGGTTTCCCCATCGCGCTTGGATCGAGCTAGGCGATCCAGTTTCCAAAGAATCACTGTCTTTACCTTCCCTGCGAAAATGTCCTTTCGCAGATCATCGAGGCGCGGCCTCGAGCTTTTGTCGCCGCTGATGCGGTCTTCATACCAGATCACGTCCTTGATGCCTTGAGCTTTTGCCCAAGCTCCGATTTCCTCCCGTTGGAGGTCTGGATTTTGGTCTTTGGTTGAAACCCGGACGTAGGCGGCGATCATGGCTCTGGTGTCGCATCAGTCGAGTTACGGAGATCCCGCTCACGGCCTTCGATGAGATACCAATGATCCTTGATCGTGTCGTAAAGCTTCCCGATCTTGCTCCATTCTTCGGAAAACCCATCGGCGGATGACAGGTCGGAAGCAGCTTCATTGATTAATGGGTCCAACAACGCAAAGGTACAAAAAGTTCCATAGGAGCCAACGTATCCTTGCGAGACCATACCGGGTTCTGGATTCCATCAAGAAAGACCTCCCCAAGCCTTCAGAATCGATGCTGGAGCGGTTTTGACCGATCCAGAGGGACATTCATATCCCAGGGAAGAACCAACAGAGAGGGGAAGATACCAGCCCTCCAAGATTTTAAGTGTTTCAGACGCACGATTCCTGGGACAAGAAATCGTCTCTAGCCCCCCATTTTAGGGCATTCCAGAGATTTGCTGTGGAACTTTTTGTACCTTTGCGTCGTTAGACCCTAATAAGGTGATAGTTTCTAGGTCATTCTTTCTTCATCAAAGATCCTTAGAATAATGTATGGCTATCCTTATGGTTAAATACTGCTCCCTAAATCTATTCCACTCGACTTGGACCGTAAGCACGATTCTCCTCACTAAATGATTTTGAGAACAGCTTTCCTTAGAGTGGTGTTACTACTATCCATTTCGGTTTGGGCAGAAGCTCTTGAGAAAGTTGAACCTGTCCATTTTTCGATAGAGAGGGGATACCACAAGGCCCCTTTTGTGGTTGAGTTGTCAACAGAGACTCCCGGTTCCAAGGTCCTCTACACGACGAATGGAACTAAGCCTTCTCCTCAGAATGAGTCGGCAATCTTTGGAAAATCAGGGGCTAAGATTAAAATCTCCGAGACGACTATTCTTCGAGCAATTGCCCTCAAAGAAGGATTAGAGGCAAGTCAAGTAGGCACGCACACCTACCTCTTTGAAGAGGATATTCTGACGCAGAAATCGATCCCTACCTGGTCAAAGAAAATTGATCAGGGCATGGACCAAAATTCGTTGAAGAAACCCGAAATTTTGACCAAAGCCAAAGAGGCTTTTCAACTTGTTCCTACGGTCGTAGTTCTGGCTGATCCTGACGAACTTATGGGCGAAGAGGGCATTTATGTTGATGCGTCGAAGACGGGAAAGGAATCTGAGCTGGAGGCATCGCTGGAATGGATTGATTCCAAAAATGAAAGTGGTGCGCAGGTAAATTGTGGCCTTAGAATTCAGGGAGCAGGAAGCCGTTCTCAGTCACTCAAGAAGAATTTTCGCCTTCGCTTTTCCTCGCAATATGGAGCCGGCTCTTTTCAGGCACCGCTTTTCAAGGAGGACGGGCCAACGGAGTTTGAGAACCTGATTCTCCGAAATCCGACCCATGACTCTTGGACAGTCTTGAATCACTCCTGGAGAAATAATGCTCGCTATGTCAACGATGCTTGGGTTTCTCAAACTCAACGCCTGATGGGGCATTTATCAGCCCGTCAGAGGTGGGTGAATCTTTTCCTGAATGGCCAGTATTGGGGGATTTATGCTTTGACCGAGAGGCCGGATGAGCACTTTGCCGCTTCTCATTTGGAGAAAAAAAGTGACGAGATGATCGTGTTCAATGGCACAGAATTGAGAAACGGAACGACAGACCGCTTGGACCAGGCGAAGACTTGGGTCACTCAATCTCTCGCCAACAATAAGACCTCTTTTTTTGAACTGGAACGGCATTTGGATGTCGATGCCTTTATCGATTACTTCATTCTCAACATTTACGCCGCGAACGTCGATTGGCCGGATCGCAATTTTTGCCTGATTGGTGAAGAGAGCGAAACTCCGGGTTTTCGTTTTGTGAGCTGGGATGCTGAAATGGGATTTTTTCAAAAATGGGATGGGTTGCGGAATCTAAACTCTGCAGACGCCCTCGGATTCCAGCAGCTTGGAGACAACAAGATGCTCTTTGATCATTCTGGAGCCGGATTTTGGTATCGAACGCTCAAACGACATCCTGAATTTCGGATGAGGTTTTCGGATAGTCTCTATCAACACCTTTCTTTGGGGGGCTTCCTAAGTCCCACGCAAGCCTCTCTCCGATATCGCCGTCATTTAAACGAAGTGGAACCTTTGCTCCTTTTGGAAAGTGCGCGATGGGGTGACGCCATTAATAAAAAAGTGCCATTTGGACCTCATCATGAGAAATGGAAAAAGCTGACTTCGCCAGAGAGCTGGCTCTTTGAGACCTTCTTTCCAAATCGTTCACGGGATCTCATGGAAGATTTTCAAAGGGACCGGGTTTTTCCCGAAATCATGCCCCCCAAGCCGGGAAGACCTCCTTCTCGAAGAATTCAACCCGGCAAGAAAATCGTTCATCTTGTGAACCCCAATGACACCGGAATTATTATTTATACCACGGATGGATCTGATCCACGGGAAGCATGGACCGGAAAGATTCGGGGAAATGCTTACCGTGAACCGATTTCTCTAAAGCGTGGGGAAGTCGTTAGGACACGAATTTATTCAGAGCGTCGTTGGAGTGCGCTTGCGGTCATTCCTCGTATCGTAAAATAAGTCATTTATGTTTGGGTCTCTCTATTCTAAGTATTATCATCTTCTCGAAATGAAATTGAAACTTCCGATAATCGCTTTTTCTGCGGTAACCCTCACCGCTTTTGGTCAGGAAAATTGGGCTGTTAAACCGGAAACAAATGAGGTTCTCGAATCGAGTGTCGTTCTTGATAAATCGACAGTAATTCAGGGGAATAAGACCTTAAAAATAGAACGTCTGAGCACTCCCGACGAAAACCTCCTGAAATCACTCGAGCAAGGAGAAGCCGTAAATGAGGAAAGCCCTATCCAGCCTCTGCCTGTAATCGCTCTAAACCAGAAAAGCTATTTTGTTTCCGCCCAGACGTTTGACCATACTTTTACTTTGCTCAATTTCTGGTCCCTGAGCGGAGGTGTTCCAGTGAAGGAAAGTGTTTGGAGCAATATCACCTCCTGGAAAGAGATCGCTTCGAGTCCTAGTTTCATCGCTGGAAATACCCAATACACGATGATGATTTTTCCTTCATCGGCTCAAGTGACCGACGAATCACCAACTCTTCCGACAGCTCTTCCTAGTTCACTCGAAGGCGGTGCCTATTTCCAAGAGATCGGAGAACAATCTTTGAACCCAGAATATTTGAGCTTTCTTGAAAATCTGCATATCCACTACGAATTGAAAAAGGACAACATTGTGCAAGCTCATCAGCAGAAGGTGACGGAAGCCCAACAAAAGGCCGCAGCGAGGGAGCAGGAAGCTCTTCAAAACAAAACCGTAACCTTGAGGTTCTGGAGACAGGAAGACAAACCCGCCGAGACCGGGTCGGCTCAACCTGAATAGCCAACAATCCCTAATACCATGAAAAAATTTCTAGCACTTTTCTTTATTTTGTTCCTCCAAGTAAATGCCGAGGAAGATCTCCGGTGCTCTCAGTTGTCTGGGAATATTTATCAACTGGAATGGAATGGAGTTCCGGGACGTTCGTATTTCATCGAGGCATCTACGGACAATATGCTCACCTGGAACTACCTTCCCGATATTCGTTTAGGACAGGGGCAGATTCTCAGACTTGGTTTTGAGAAGATCATCGACGGGATGTTCTTGAGACTCCGCTACACGGATTTCCCGACAAATAACCCAGATATCGCAGACTTTGACGGTGACGGGAGAACGAATCTTGAAGAACTTGTTGTCTATGGAACCTCCCCTTTCCAATACGATATCAGTGGATCTAATCCTAGTGGGGGAAGTCAGCCCTCGGGAGGAGATCCTGATGTTCCTCTCGCGCAGTTCGAACTCCAGGTCATTGAAAAGGAAAATGGCATTCTCTATGACCCAACAAGAATTCGATTGGATGCTGGGTTTAATGCAATTACCAATGGTGGATTTTACGTCGATGGCGGTGTCCCTTCCATCAGTGTTTCAAGAAGCAGTGATGTGGTTACCGAAATAAAATTAATCGATCTGACAGGAAATAATCAGGGGGCCACTTTAAATTATCTTCAACTTCAAAAGGATAAACACCCAACGGACCCAGCTCAACCTGACATCACGAGTATGGTAAACGGGTGGGCTTTGACACTTCCCTTAGCTCAAGGTGAAGTAATTCCAATTCCTTCTGTGTCTATTACGTTAACGGGAGACCTTCCTCCAGCAGAAGCCGGATCTACGACTGATTGGCTTCTTAAGCCAATGGATATCACAGCCGTTTTTGGAATCGGAGCTGATGGTGGATCACGAGAGTATTTCACGCAAAAATTGGAAGATATGTTGGCAGCGGAAAGTCCAGATCCTCTTCCTGATGAAATTTTCAACGCAGGAAACATCTGGGGCGTTCTAGGAGTGGCTCCTCGTCCTGAAGCTAATCCTAACCAAATTGTGCCAAAAATCTACGCAATTGAGATTGTGGACTCTGCTGACCCCATGGGAAGATCATTGCAGTCGAAACAGCGAACCGTGATTTTTGACGGTCATTCAAATTTTGGAATGGGGCCAAATTTTGTGAAAACACCACTTAAAACGATCTCTGACTTTACTAATTACGGAGTTGGTTACACGAATATCCTGACAGAATTCTATGGAATTGAAGGTGAAATGGCCGATTTAGTTCCTTCGGGGGATTATTTTGATTTCGATGATCCGGCAACAGGGCTTCCCGATTTTAAGTCTGAAGGAGCCGCCGCAAACGGTAGGACAGGTGCTGAAGGATGGGGTTATCTCATTCTAGAGCCTGGACCTAACCCAGGAGATATCTCTCCTCAACTACGAGGAGATGTAATCAATTACATTCCGCTTGAGAATCTTAATCCCGCTCCCAATGTTGGGCTAAGATTTCCAGGTTCGGGAGTCGGAAATCAGGGAACTTTGAGCCGCCAAGGAATAGATCCAAACTTTTTTCACTATGTAGGTAATATAATTGTCGATGCTCCAGAGAGCGATCTCCCTCCTGCTATGGGTTATAAATCATTTTTTTACAACGCATGTGATACAGGGCGTGATTACATTGAAAATTTTCAACATGGATCTTTTCTTTATACAACTCAAACTTGTGAAGTGGATCATGCTACTTGGATTTTTGTCGAACAAGCACTCGACGGAAGAGAAGTTAATTTCATTAAGCATTTAATGAATGATACTGACGGCCTAGGTGGGCAAAATGATAATATCGACTATTATGAAAGTTACATTTTTCCTAATTAATTTCTTACTATCCTGCTCTGTGTTCGGCTTTCAGCCAACAGAAAGAGACTTGGAGGCTGCGGAAGCTATTGCATCGGAGGTCGGAGATCTCTGGGACTTTTCTTTAAAAGATTATGCTCTTTCTGATAAATCGCGACGAGTCTTAGGTGAGTATTCTCCAGCCGAAAGAATTCGCGGAATTGCTTCTCTTGTCTTCAAAGAAGACAAAGACCCTCGTAAGGGTAATAGAGCCTCAACAGGAAAGGATTATTTTAATATAGTTTCAAATAATAGAGATTTTTTTCAAGATGTAAACGAGAGCAAAAGATTGCTGATTACTGAAGACTCGCCCAGAGGTGTGTTTTTGATGACGATTTTGGCATCTAGAGTATCCAAAGAAAGAAGATCTGAACTGATTCCTTTATTATTTAATTCTTTATTTATGGATGGTAAGGTTACCAAAAAAGAGGGCGAATACACCCGAGATTACTGGGATGACATATCGAAATTTTCCTATGAATGGATAGTTTCCAGATTAAAGAAAGAGAATTCGGGGTATCTTTCTCTCGACCCTGATAAAGCGGGTATTATTCCTCATGAATTACAAGTTGACCACTTAGCTCGTTGGCTGATCGCTAACTGGCCGGGTTGTGAGAATTATACTCTATCTGATCAGAATGTTCCTAGTATCCTTTCCAAGAGTTCGTCCAATAGGGTTAGGAAAAAAGGAGCAGAAGTGGAAAAAGAATTCGGAGGACATCGATCTGACTCAGATTTTTCATGGCCTGTGATATTTGTAACTATTCTCCTAGTCGCCTCATTAGGTTATTGGGGATTTAGGAGATATTCTAGGAACTAAGTGCCTCGCATTCCTATGTCCGAGTCTGTTCCATCAAGACCCGAACACCAAGAGGCCACTCCGATTTTGTCTCGGCTCATCCTTCGCTCGCAGCCAAAATCCTCGGACCTCATCGTGTTCCCACCGCCCCGCCAATGCTAGCCTTTGAAATCCGCTCCGCTGGAATTCACATCTCGGCCAAATACCGTTTCACGGTGCTGGTCGAAACGCCCAGGGCAGAAGCGACCTCTGTGAGCTTGAGGCCCTGTGATCTCAACTCGTGAGCTCGTGCAGGTTTCGCTTTTGTTGTTCCGGACTTTCGGCCTTGGTAAACGCCTTTTGTCTTTGCGACCGCGACTCCGGCCGCCTGACGTTCCCGGATGTTGCTCAACTCGATTTCACCGAGGCCCAGGAGGACGGAGGCCACGATTTGACCGATGACGCCGGAGAGGTCGATCTGCTGGGTGACGGAAACCACTCTTACCTTTCGACCGCACCAATCAGCCAGGAGAGTTTCCCCGTCGCGTTTTGATCGTGCGAGGCGATCCAGTTTCCAAAGAATGACCGTCTTCACCTTCCCGGCGAAAATGTCCTTCCGGAGCGCATCGAGGCGGGGCCGTGAGCTTTTGTCGCCGCTGATGCGATCTTCATACCAAATGATCTCCTTGATACCGTTGGCCTTCGCCCACGCACCGATTTCCACCCGTTGGAGATCGGGATTCTGGTCTTTGGTCGAAACTCGGACATAAGCGGCAATCATGGCTCAAATAGACTACACCCTATTTGAGCCAATGTGAACCCTCAGGGAATCCCATGAAATGGGATCAAATGCCGCCATTTTTCAGACCCACCCTATTTGAGCCATTTTACGCGAGCGGGGGAGAATATCCGAAAGCAAGGCCAAGCATGATCAGAAGAATCTGTGATGACTTTGACCCTTTCACTTCACAAGTTACTACGCGATCCGATACCTTTTGATCCCCCAATAGCTTCCTGCGAGTGCGAGAATGCCAAGGCAAAGGTAAAGCCATTTGAGTGGGGCAATCTTCCCATCGCTCTCCGTTTGTTGATTGGCTTTACGGTCCTCTTCTGCGTTTCGTGTTCGCTCTTTTTGGGTGGCTAGGCGTTTCTCTCGGGCGCGAACCCTCTCGATCTCGGGCTGCACTAATTCAATGTAATCTTCGCAAATCCCCCTGATCCTTTCGTCACGGTGCTGTTTGGCCCATTTGCGGACGAGGGCGTCAATTCTAGGGACATAAGTCCCCTCAAGCCCCACGATGAAATTTTCAACATAGGTTTCATTGTTTCTATTAATATCGGCATCTTCTTTCATGAGAAGATCAATCATTTCTTGAACGGTTTCATCATAAATTCCCTCGGGAACTAGGTCCCGGCGATTTTTAAAGATGCGTAATATTCCATCGAATGCCACCGAGCGTCCTCGTGCTCGCCCGTAGTTTGTCATGTGGGAGCGGATGAGTTGAAAATCATTTTGATCGAACTTGTAGGTTTCGCTAAGATTGCCTGCCATGTAACTTGCAACGCGTTCGCTACCATATTCTTTAACCATTTTCTTTTTTAAATGGTCACTCCATTCTTGGAAAGGAGGCGGGCGATGATGTCCGAAAGCAACGCCGAGCATAGCTAGAAAAATCGTGATAAAGTTGATCATTTCACTTCACTCCTTTCACAGTTGGGTGTTTGTAGATCTTAGTTTCCTGATTCAGCGAAAGGCGGCGGCCAAGAACAGCATCTGGTGCACCCAAATAGGGAATTGGGGTCATCAGATTTGAGGCCTTATCATCATGTTGTGCTTTTTGAAGAAGCAAATGGCCCACTTCATGCTCGATCACGAGGTCCGGTAAGTTAGTCACCCCAACAATTGCAGTATTTTTATAGCGACCGACGATGGGGCGGTCGCTGGAATAAGCTATTCCAAAGGTTCCAGCCTCAATACCATTTGCAAGGAGTCCTTTTTTGAAGGATCTAATATAAACGACCTCAATGACGTCCTGCTGGGGGTCGGTGAACTTTTGCAAGAGGTTAATTTCATCTTGGGTCATGATGGAAGGATCGTTGCCATCTTCCCCTTGCGGGAGTTCGAGATTCGTGAACTTCCGGTAGTCTCCAGCAGGCGTTTCCACGACCTTGACCTCCACGACCAGGCCGACTTGAGCATACCGTTCCTTAAGATGTTTTTTATGGAGATCGACAAGAGTTTTCGGTGCAATCAACCCACTACTCTTCTTCGGGTTGATCAAACGAATTTTGACAGTCCGCCGAGCCTTAACCGGGAGGCTCAGTTTTGAGGTGAAAACCTTTGCTCCGATTTTCACGTTAGGAACAAGGACCTTTCCACCAAGGGCGATTTTATGAGAGGGGTCAAAAGTTGGTTGGTCATCTGGGCCGATCTTTCGGGTGTCAATATCCGAGTTTCCACCGCTTGCTTGCGTGTGGTCATCATCGACATCGTCTGCGGCGAGGAACTGAAGTTTCGATAAGTAGGCTTTCCCGTTGGTTTGTTTGAAGAGTTCAATGGTCTGCACGTCATCATCATAGGCCGCCATTTCCTTTCCGTTTTTCGTGCCAAATTTGATGAAGACCTTGCCATTGTTAGCAACTTTAACAGGCCCAAGTTTCACTTGGAAGCGGTCGATATCAGAATGATAGATGAGATCTGCCTCGACGAGGCTTCCTCCTTTGAACTTGGCGATCATCAACTCCTCTGCAGTTTCAAAATCGGCGTCAAGCCCACTCCAACTTGGAATCTGAATTTCAATCGGCACAACTAGTGCGTCGAACGTTGAACCGCCTTTGCGAGCTTGGATCAGAATGGTTCCCCCGTCGTTGATGTCGATGAGTTTGGCGCTCGAATACCCTCCTTCGGAGTATCCGGGGCAGATCCTTCGGAGCGAATAGAATTCGCCATCGAGCCAGACCTTTCCGTCGGAAGTTATTCCAAATCCGGATTGACTCATCTTGGTGACCCGCTCCAATGACTCCGCCGGGACCCATGACCCTTCCTGATTGCGCATCCATGAGGTATTGTCGTCGTGGGTGGAGAGAAGGAGACGCCCGGAGGGTGTGCGGCTCATGGCGCGAAGATCAGCATTATCGAGGGGGAAGCAAGCCACTCAAAGCGCTCTCCGCCGAACTCGTTCGCCCCTTCCCAGCAAAAATTCCGAGAAAATTCTCCGGGTGGGGAGGCTCCCATCGCCAGGGCTTTCCCATCGGTCATCACTGCGCGGTTGCCAATTGTGGTCCCTTGGGGAAGGTCGATGGTTCCTACAGGGATCCTCCCTTGATTGTCGTCACTCCAAAGTACGATTCGCGCGTTCCCCCAATTGTTTGGAGTGTGCTCGCCGAAGACTGTTCGCGTTACAAAATAACCATCTCTGGCACCTGCGATGGTTTCGAGGGGGCGGACGCCCCCCGTCCATAATGGTAAATCTGCTCCGACATACTGGGGGACGGCATCCCGTGAGTTCCAGATCACGGCGGCAGGCCGATCTCCGGAAACCACTTCTTGGCCTAGAGTGGCCGTTCCAACTAGCTTGCCACGATCAGTGAGAAATCTAATCCCATGCCTCCCAGTGTAGGGATACTCGCGAGTTGTATAGCTCCCATCCGGCTGGGGGATTCTAAATTGGTAAGGGACTGGAATTGGATTGACTTTTTGCCCTTGATTGAAATGCCAGACCTCGTTCTCGAATGCAACGGCACCCTCGTTGTTAATGTTTACGGGGGCTCCGGGATCATCCGACAGGCTTTCGATGGGAATTAGGATAAACTGGGGAACTCCTGGCTTGGCTTTCCAATCAACGAGGCGATCACTGATGAGTGCATCTTCATGATCCAAGATGCCGTCGCCATCGTAATCACCTTCGTCTGAAAAACCGTCGCCATCACTATCTCCAGAAAACGCATCGGTCTCGCCATCCTCAAACTCCACCCAATCGGGGCGGGCGTCGCCGTCGCCTGAGAACCCCCAATCTGCGACAAGGCGATACCAACCTTTCTGCCCCACTGGGCGATTTAGAGAAACGCTCGTTGGAGAGCTGACTTGATCAATGACTTCCTGCGTCATTGCGGGCAAACTTGCTGTGAAAGCAGCGATTACTGCGGCATCCTCCGCAGAAAGGGGTTCGTTGGGCGGTTGAACTGGGCTTTCCCCATCTGCGATTGTCTCAGGGACGTGCATTATGAAAAAATGGTAGTTCGGCTGCTTGCTGGCAAAGTGCAGGACCTGATGCCACTGCGGGGAGAGGGTTTGGCCGGGAATTTCCCACCTCACGGATTCTCCGTTCCTTTGAGAGATCCACGAAAGCCCCAGTCCGTCGTCTTGCCTACTTTCCATTCGGATAGAAACCAGAGGAAGTGGGAGCTCGGTCTCCTCCGCCTGGGGAATGTCAATATTTGTTACTTCTTCGCGGGTGAAAAGAGTGACCGAAATCTCATGACCTAATCCATAAAAGCTCTGAGCAGTGGTCCAATTCTCCAAGTCGGAACTGTGTTCAAGCTGATAGTTAACTCCGGCCTTGGTCTGAAACCACAATACTTTGGCGGTATCGCCATCGTCTAATGGCTCGTCACTGACCCGCCAATCCGTCTTTGTTCGATCAGCAAGGGCTGGGGCGAACAAGGACAGGGCGATACCTAGTCCTATAAAGTCGATTTTCCATCCTGAATATTTCATGTTGATACAATCGAATTTTAGCAAACTTTTGATGAGAATCAAAGGCTACCTTAAAATATAAGACCCATTTCGCTTAATCAAACCGCAAGCTACTAGATCGCTTTGCAGGGGGAGCTCGGTAAGCTTGCAGAGGTTTCTCGGAAAGTTTTTCACTTCCTTGGCCCAGCCCGAGGCACTGGAGGAATGACTCACGCTCTCCATGTTTGCGGGCGGGGAGGGCGAGCTGGAAGCTCGCGTTAGTGCGCTGCCCGGCAGCGTTCTCTCGTTGGGTGCGATACCCAGCCAATTAGAAGCCGTTGTGCCGATGAGAAGTTGAAGTAACGGCGTCGCCGTGGGGTGGCTGGCTATCGTATGTCTGAAAGGGAGAACGCTTGTGAAAGTAGGAGATCTCACGGGGTAAGATTACTCGGGACGAGTGCCTCGCGAGAAGTCAGAGCCGCCATAGTAGCGCTACCAGGCCATGGAAAATCACGTGGAAAGACCACGACCATGGAGCGAATCCGGTTAACCACCGGAACAGTGAAGGGCGACAGGAAAGCAAATGTCAGAGAAACCCGAAGCATGAAATCCAGCCAATCGAGTTCCCTGCGGGATAGACAGGAAGGACCGTCCCCATGGCAAAGCTGTGGGGTTCGGTATACCGAAAGGCTTGAAGACATGCTTATCACCCGCTCAGAGATGAACGGTCAGAGAAATTCCTCTGGAGAACCACGGTGACGATATCTGAAGTCTGCCATGGGTATTGAGGAAAGTCTCCGAAAGCTAGCAACTTGCTTAGTGGAGATTTGGATGCGGGAGATCCTCGAGGGTCGCTTGGATAACTTCGCACAATGAAGGATAATCCGGAGTAGAAGGGGCTAGCCCTTCGATCCGGTCAAGGGTCACGGTCTCCCGAGCCTCCCTCGCTTTGCTCAGTGCGGCCGCCGTGCCTTTTCCTTGACCGTCTCACACCCCGTCTTCGGCCAGAGGGCAGGATTGCATGAGAGAAGAAGTTCCCCAGACAGGAATTTGCATTTTAAGGCGCAGTTATGCGTAATGATGCCAACTTGATTTTTAACCGTCCACGAAGAGGAGACTCCCGGAACACTTTTACGCGACCGCCGCTCCTCCTCCGACATCGAGCCAAGCGCCTCCCTAATCAAATCCGCAATTTCATCTTTTTGCATCTCACTCTCGCTCTTTGATTTCCTCCTCTTTTTCCTCCTCTTTTTCCTCAATCAAAAGCCCGTAAGCCACCTGCCTCAGTCCGGCCGCCGCACCCGCTTTGATGATCCTCTGCACATATTTGAACTCCCCCTTTTTTTCAGCCTTGATCATCAGGACGCCACCCTCTCCTCCTTCTTTCGCAGCCACCTTCAGCGCCGCTTGGAGTGCTTCCTGATCCAGCACCTTCCCCTCAACCTCAAAAACACCACCCTCTCGGACCACCACCTCAATCGCGGTCTTGCTCTTTTTGCCCCCCGGACCTGCGGTCGGGATAAGATCCGGATCAATCCGAATCGTCCCCATAAATCCAGTAGTGGACTAGCCGCTCTCCCGTCTCCTCATTCATGACCGGAGAAGGGATCCGCAAACCACGAAGTGGCTTTTCCAATAATTCCGCACCGACGGGCCAAGCGATAGGATCAGTCCCCTGATCCTCCGGACCGAAACCCAAGAGGACACGAATATCTGGCAATCTTCCATCCCACCCTGCTCCGACCTTAATTGTCTCCTCCCCATTCGTCCAGACTCCCAAAGCCCGCTTACCTTCCTTCTGATCTTCCCCTTTCTCAACCAAAACCCACCCCTTTTCAGGCACCACCACCTGTCCCTCCAAAAACGCCGTCCAGACGAAACAACACCAAAAAACCTTCATCTCGCCAGTCTATCCTCCCCACCTTGGGGCGTCACCCCCTTCTTTCATCCCTCCCAGCATCCCCAACCTCAGCCCGTTCAAATCTCACTGTTCGTGCTCAGATTTCAAATCTCTCACCCTCCTCCCCCAGAAACCTCTCCTCCCTCCCGTTTCACTCCACTCTTTCCTTTTCCCCAAAACCCCTTTATCCCCGCGCACGAAGGACTTCAAAAGCCTTCACTATTCACCACTCACCATTCTCCCCCATGTCCGTCGAACTCACCCGTAACTTCTCCATCATCGCCCACATCGATCATGGCAAAACGACCTTGTCCGATCGCCTCATGGAGGAAACTCAGACCATCACCCAGCGTGAGTCGCAGGCCCAACACCTCGACTCCATGGATCTCGAGCGCGAGAAAGGGATCACTATCAAATCCCACCCCGTCACCCTTGCTTTCAAGTCCAAGGATGGCAAAACTTACAAGCTCAACCTCCTCGACACCCCCGGCCACGTCGACTTCTCTTACGAGGTCTCCCGTTCCCTCGCGGCGTGCGAAGGCGCCATCCTCATCATCGATGCCGCCCAAGGCGTCGAAGCCCAAACCATGGCCAACGTCAACCTCGCCATGGAACAGAACCTCGCCATCGTCCCGGTTCTTAATAAAATCGATCTCCCCGCCGCCGATGTTCCCCGCTGCCGCAAGCAGCTCGAAGACATCCTCGCCATCCCCGGCGAACACGGTATCCCCGCCTCCGCCAAAATGGGCATTGGCATCCAAGACATCCTCGAAGCCGTCGTCGAACTCATCCCCCCGCCCGTCGAAAACCCCGATGGTCTCCTCCGCGCCTCCGTCTTCGACTCCCTCTACGATCAATTTCGCGGCGTTATCTCCTACGTTCGTGTCGTTTCCGGTGAGATGAAAAAAGGTGACAAGATCAAGCTCTTCCACACTCCCAACAACTACGAAATCAAAGAGACCGGCATCTTCACCCCCAAAATGAAGAAGACCGACGGACTCAGCACCGGAGACGTCGGCTACATCATCGCCAACGTGAAGTCCTCCGCCGAAGTCAAAATCGGCGACACCATCACCCACAAGGACAAGCCCTGCCCAGAGCCCCTCCCCGGATTCAAAGAAATCCGCCCCATGGTCTTCTCCGGCATCTACCCCATCGACACCTCTGACTACGAGGCCCTCAAGGTCGCGATGGGCAAGCTCCAGATCAACGACGCCGCCTTCACCTTCCAGACTGAAAGCTCCACCGCCCTCGGCTTCGGCTTCCGCTGTGGCTTCCTCGGCCTTCTCCACATGGAGATCATTCAGGAACGCCTCCGCCGCGAGTTCGACATGGACGTCATCTCCACCTATCCGTCTGTCATCTACGAGGTCACCAAGACCGACGGCGAGGAACTCATCATCGACAACCCCTCCTACCTCCCCGAGCAGCAGATCATCGCAGAAATCCGCGAGCCCATCGTGCGCATCTTTATCATGGTTCCCGGAGAATACATTGGCGATGTCATGAAGCTCATCATGGAGAAACGCGGTGAATTGGAAAACACCGAAACGATCGATGAATTCCGCGTCATGCTCACTGCGAAAGTCCCCCTCGCCGACATCCTCGTCGACTTCAACGACCGCCTTAAATCGATGAGCAAAGGCTACGGTTCGATGGACTATGAACACGCCGGCTACCGCGCCGCCAACATGGTCAAAATGGACATGCTCATCGCCGCGGAACCCGTCGAGGCCTTCTCGACCATCGTCCACCGCGACAAAGCGGTCCAGCGCGGCCGCGACCTCGCCGCCAAACTCAAGGAAGTCATCCCCACCCAGATGTTCGTCGTCGCGATCCAGGCCGCGATCGGAGGCAATATCATCGCCCGCGAAACGATCTCCGCGATGCGCAAGAACGTCACCGCCAAATGCTACGGCGGCGACATCTCCCGAAAGCGCAAGCTCCTCGAGAAGCAGAAAAAGGGGAAAGCAAAAATGAAAGCCTTCGGCAAAGTCAACATCCCCCAAGACGCCTTTATTAAGGTGCTGAAGTCGGGGGATTGATTCGACACCCCCAGAGAAGGGGGCCAGGGTCTCGATAAGTTACTACTACCATGCTCACTCGTCTCAAAGTTTCCGGCTTCAAAAACCTCGTCGACGTCGATGTGAGGATGGGACCTTTTACCTGCATTGCCTGAGTCAACGGAGTCGGCAAGTCGAATCGCGCTACTCACCGACAAAAGATTGCTCTCAGCGATCTTTTCAAGATCTCATGAAATCGAATAACACGCAGGCAATCCCGAGGCAGGCAAAACAGCCGGTCTGGAGACTGGTCCTGATCTGGCTGAGCGTTTGCGCCGTGATTGCCGGATGGTTGACCTGGAAATTGGCGGATCAAGTTCACCCTTGGGAGCATGTCCTTCATATCCCCAATGGGATTACTGATGACCCCAAGAGCGGGAGCGCTATTGGGGCCGAGCCGGACTTCCTCAGCATTAGCCCTGATGACACCACCGTGGCCATCGGGCGGGCCAATGGTGACGCCGAAGTCTGGAACCTCAACTCTCTCAAGCGCGTCAGCACTCTCGACCTTCCCGAACCCGCATCAGCCATCGATCCCGAGTGGCCTCATAAGACTTCACCACGTCATCTTCAGCACACCGAAAACGGTCATCTTTTTCTTCTCGCACCAGAGTCTGGCCTCTACGAATTTAACGACGTGGGGCAGCAGCGCCACTCCTATGAACCGGGAAACTCGTGGGCCCGCGCGCTCGCGATCTCTCCCGAGGGTAACAAGATCGCCTATTCCACTCCTTCGCCCCACATTTTCAACTGGCCGGAGGGAGGAGACCAGGCCATCCCGAACTTCGACCACACGAACGGCGGGCGACAAGGCTTCGACTGGATGCCGGACAACAAGCGCTTCCTTTTCAATGATCATCTTTCGGTCTCTCTGATCAATACTGAAGACTTGTCGCTACAATACCGGCACTACGGTTTGAACGAAAAGCTCCCCCCGAAGCGCGCCTCGAACGATGATCACCGGGGATGGTCTGGGTTTCATCTCGACTCCCGTTTGGTCATGAATGGTTCCCGCTTCGTGACCGTTTATCAGAGTGATTCCTTTTGGGATGTCGACAATCCCGAACACCAGAAACTCCGGTTCTATGATACCGAAACTGGCGTCACTCTCGCTGAACATATTCTACCTAAGAACCCGAGATCATTGCGAGTCACTGATGATGGCCTCGTCGTGGTTTTGATGGTGGGAGATTTCCACAACTTCATCCATCTCTTCGATGCCGAAAGCATGGAGAAGATCGGCGCGTTAGACTTCAAACTCATCAATAAATTCCCACCTCGGATCGAGGTCTCTCCGGATCATCAGCATCTTCTGGTTGAAAGCAACCGAAGCTGGTTAGTCGATCTCACTGATGTCGCGGCACCCGTCAAACTGAAGGAATACCCATCAAACACCCTGTTGGGACGCTTCACTTCGGAGAGTAAAACCTTGGTCACGATGCAAATGAATCTGGACGTCGATGTTTGGAAAAAGCGACGAGACCTAAGCCCACTTGGAGCGATGGTGCACTGGGAATACTGGGGCATTCAAGCGGTCGGAATCGTTTGCATGTTTGGGATCTTCATTCAAGTCGGCCGTAGTACTCAACGACTGAGAGGAGAAGCTCTCCCACTCCTGCTATGGGGTGCGGTTTTACTATTAGCCCTTGGCATCGGCCAGCAATTGGCCGGCTTGTTTTTAGATCCCATTCTCACGCGCGTCTGGGGGACGGACTACGGCGTCAGTGTTGGAAAAACAGTCTGGAAGAGCCTTGGGATTTTGCTTTGGTTTCGGGTTCTCATCGGACTGGTGAGACTCGAGACGGCCTGGCGGAAAGTCGCCCTCGTTCTAACCATGATTGGTGGCATTCTGATGATTGCAATTACAGGGTGGCTCGGATGGCTTCTGAGCCAAATTCCCGGTGACCTGATCCAAGCGGAAATCAACAAGCTCGTCCTGACCAATGGATGGAGGCCCAAGTTTTCCAGCATGACATCCCTTATCTGGTCGGGTGTATCAGCGAACGGTGTCGCGGCAATCTGGTGGATCTTATTTCGCGCACCGACTCGCAGGATCTTTGTCGCCTCGGTAAAGACCAACCCACTTGCTCCTTCTGACGACTCACGCTAACCATGAAAGCTCTCCTTCTCACCTTCATCATTCTCCCCGCTGTGGGAAAGACCGTCACCCTCTCTCCGGACAGCAAAGAATGGTTTGGGACCCTCCGTGGTCTGTCACTTGCACCGGGGCTCTCAAATCTTCGTTCCCGGCTTTGAAAAGACAACATGATCGTGGAAATGAAAGAGATCGTCGTGTCTCCTGAAGATCCAGCTCCGTCTCCTAGTCCACCTCCACCCGCAGCCAGACCTTGGAAAAATCCTGCTGTCGCACATCGTCCTTATACGCCCAGAAAGAGAAGTTCCGGCTACCAAAAATCTCGGGTGCCTCTTCGACTTCCCTTTCCTCCATCTCGTATTCAAAGAGCAAAAACATCTCGCTCTCTGCGGCCTGAATTTCTTCCAGGTTCGCCTCGTCGGCCCGATCAGGATCCTCTCCCATGATCAGTTCACGACATCTGAAAGCATAGAGCGCTCCGTCGGCAGCGCCAGAATACCCCCCGATGTGTCCGCTCGAAGCCCCTCCCTCGTCATCTTCGGGTCCCGATTCCAACTCCTCCATCAACTCATCGGATAATTCCACCTCTTCGAACAAGGGATGATCCATAAAAGGGAGGGTCTCTCCTTCCTCAAAACTGAGAGGCCGGGCTTTGAAGACAAAGCCATCATTCAAATTTTCAGGTCTCTCGGAAACAGCGGTATCGCAACCGAGGGTATCAGGGACCCATACGACCTTCCAACCTGCCGCCTCCGCGAAGTCAATCCCCCATGGTCCGTTTTTAAAATCGTAAAAAAAGAGCAAGACGCCATCGCGCGGAAGCCAAGTGTTGAGAGCAGGCAGCTCCTCCAAATAAATGGTCGCAAGAAGACTCAAGGAATCACCATCAAATTGTGGCCACTCAAATTTCAACCCCTCGGGAGGCAAGCCCCCGGTCGACGACCGAAGCCCTCCCGGCACTTCCTTCATTCCAATGGCAGATTGGGCATAGGACTTCAGTTCCTCTGGGACATTTCCAACGTTGAACATTCCAACTTGTATTCGACGACTTGCTTCAAGCAAGAGTGAACAGATTACAAACTTCATACGGCGCCCTCAATCATACGCCAGTCCGGTCAGGGTGATTCGCGGAATGACGGGGAGGCCTTCCTTTGTTTTGGGGATGTGGAGGATGAACTGCAGGGCCAACTCGGGATCTTGCGGCGGGTGACCAAAGATTCTGGCGGCCAGAGCGGGGAGCTTGGGGAAGCGGCGGGGCCTTTCAAACGAGGAGAATTTGCGAATAGCACTGAGTGACAGCGTGGTCATCGTTTTTCCCCACTGGGACCAGTCCTGGAGATTTATTGTTTCTGACGGAGATATTTTCATGCTAGGTTCTTACTTTAACTTAATGGCCCCTGAGGCTGACTCGACACACACACACCAATCATGAGAACCAAACAATCTCACCTCGCAAAGTCCCTTCTGATCTCCACGATAGGGGCATTTCTCTTTGTTGCTCCGGCGACTGCCGAACAGGTTATTTTTACTGAAATCCAATACAATGCCAAAGCGGGCGAGCCCGACTTCGTGGAGGTAACCAACAACACCGCCACCCCACTGGACATGGGGAAGTGGTATTTTTCCAATGGCATTGACTACACCTTTCCTGACTTCAATTCCGCTGACACCGGTGCCCATATCTTGAAGCAATTCGAGACCATCCTGATCTCACCGGTCGATGAGGCCACCCTGCGAGCCGCCTATACCACTATCCCTGCTTCCACGAGGGTTCTTGGCCCCTACACCGGGGCTCTTTCCAATTCAGGAGAAACTCTCACCCTGCGTGATAAGAATGGTATCGTAATGACAACCGTCGATTACAACGATGGTGGCAAATGGCCCGCCGCCGCAGACGGCACGGGCCACACGCTGACCCGCATTAATGCAAACCTCTCGAACGCTGAATGGCGGAACTGGGAAGCCAGCGCAGCGCCCGGTGGCACGCCGGGCCGAACTCCTGTCAGCGAAGACGACCTGCCGACCACCACCACGCAGATCGCACAAACCACAGCGGTCTGGAAATACGATCAGAACGAGGCCAACACCGACCGCGGCACCGCCTGGCGTGAACCTGAATTTAATGACAGTGGCTGGGCTGAAGGCCCGGGTCTTTTCGGTGTCAATACAGGGGACCCATTCGCGACCCCGTTGACGACCGGTGGACGGATCACCTACTACTTGCGCCAGGATTTCCAATTCAACGATTCCTTTTCCAGAGCTACCATCGACATTAATTCCCACTTGGACGATGGCATCGTCTTCTACCTGAACGGCCAAGAGATCACCCGCTTTAACATGCCGACCGGTGAAATCAACTACGATACCCCGGCGAGCAGCGGCCGCGAATGGAACGATCTCGCCGAAATCGCTTCCGGCGTTGACATCAGTTCCGCCCTTCAGACGGGAATGAACGTCCTCGCCGTCGAGGTCCACAACCGGGCCGACGGAAGCTCGGACATCGCTTTCGGTGCGGAAATTAGCATCACTGCGACCGCGCCACCCGCCGGAGCCCTGCCAAATCTCCTCATCAGTGAAATCCACTTCGGGATGGACGGAAATATTGATTGGATCGAGCTCCATGCTCCCGGAAAATCCTCCGTCTCGGTAGCAGGCTTAAAACTCTCACCCACCCGTTCTCTCACTGACACGGTTGATCTTGCCGGAAGCATTCCCGCCGGAGGCTACCTCAGTTTCCCTGTCACTTTAAGCGCTGATGAAAACGGCGACGTCGACCTCTTCCTCATTCGAGGCAGCACCGTCGTTGATTCCGTTCGCTTGGACCGCGACCGGGGCGAGGAAGGGTTCCAGTCTTATCCGGTGGGCCAGGAATGGTTTGGAGGAATGGGGCACACCCGTGACGAGCCCAACGATCCGGCCTCACGACAAACCAATATCGTGATCAACGAAATCATGTACGACGCGCCCTCCGACCATGGAACGGCCGAATACATTGAACTCTACAATCGCGGAGCTGAGGGTGTCGATCTGACCGGTTGGAAAATCTCGGATGGCACCAGATTTGACTTTCCGGCTGGAACGATGATTGCGCCAGGCGGTTACCTCGTGGTAGCGGCCGATGCCGATTGCCTGACAAAAGCACACGGTGCCATTCCCGTCATCGGAAATTGGCGTGGCGGCTTGCGAGACGGCGGTGAATTGCTCCGAATTGAAGATCAAAATGGCAACCTTGTCGACGAGGTCGACTACTTGCCCGAGGGCGACTGGCCAAACCTCGCCGATGGTGACGGAAGTAGCATGGAACTGCGTCACCCCGATATGGACAATAACGTCGGCACCGCCTGGGCTGATAGTGATGAGAGCCAGACCTCCACCATGCAGACCTTCACCTACACGGCTGATTTCGAGCGCTCTACGTGGCTGCCGGTATCCTCCGGGCAGGAACTGCACGCCCACCTCGTCGGAGACGCACATGTTGTCCTTGAGAATATTTCCGTGACGCTGACCAACTCAGAAGCAAACCTCTTGAGTAATCCTGCCGTCATGTCATCGACTGCCGCGAGCAGCCTCGGCTGGGTCTGCCAGGGAACCCATTGGCAAAGCTTCATGGATGGCGGAAAGCTCAATATGATCTCAACCGGTCACGGCGATAATAAGGCCAACCGGGGCGAAGTTGATTTTGCCACCTCGCCGATCGTCGGTCAGAGCTACACTCTCTCCTTCGATGGACGATGGGTGAGCGGAAAATCCAGAGTTATTTTCCAAACCCTAGACCATGGCTTTGGGACCAGCTTCCTTCTTCCCATCCCGGCAAATCTGGGGACGCCGGGAGCCTCTAACTCCGCACTCCTCCCCTCCGCTGCACCCACTGTTACCGGAGTCATCCATAGCCCCGCAGTGCCAAGCACCTCAGAGCCGGTCACCGTGACTGCCCACGTTGATTCTGCGAACGCCCTCACCTCGGTCGATCTCGTTCATCGACGCGATAATGCCAGCGGGAGTGGAACTTGGATCCGCACTCCCATGACCAATGATGGAACCGGTCTCTACAGCGCAACCGTCAACCAAAACACCTCTCAGGCCGACGTCACTCAATTCTACGTCGAAGCAACCTCCGGCACGTCATCAACCGCTCAACCACGCTTCGGAGCAAAGCGCCCGGCGATGTGGATCGTCGATAGCCGCACCATGCCAAGCCTGCTCCTCCGCGAGCGCTTCGTCGTCTCACTCTACGATCGTCAGGCCCTCAATACCGGTATCGGTGGCGGCGCAGCCTTCGATTACAATTTCCCCCGTATGTCGAATAACTTCTTCAATGCGACCTTCATCGCCAACGAGAGCGAGATCTACTATAATGCCGAGATTCGAAAAAGCGGAAGCCCCTTCACGAGAGCAAGCGATTCCAATATCGCCCACGGCAAGTGGAAGCTTCCCGGAGATCGCCTGTTCCGCGGCCGTCGCCGTAGTGTCATTGATGCCTCCGGCACCTCCGAAGGAAGCGGAACGCCCCGATTTTACGATGACCGTATCGCACGCTACTTCCTCTACCAGCTCGGCCATCCGATCAACGAAATGGAATTCACCAATACTGTCATCAATGCCGATTCTTTCAAAGTTCGCGAGAATCACGAACCCATTTCAAATGATTTCCTGAAGCGCAACTTCACCGACGGTAACCAAGGCACCTTACTTCGCATCGATGACGAATGGCGCTTCACCAGCGACGACGGAGATTCCCGAAGCAGCCGGAATGCCGACTGGTCCTACAAAGACACCGAGAACCCCACCGCCTATCAGAGCGAGTGGATCATGCGCACCCGTGAGTCGGACCACGACTTCGGAAACTTCATCGAACTCACCCGTCTTCTTGATGAGAACAAGACCGATGAAGTTACTCTCAATCGCGTTGCCGACAGCAACATGCTTGCTCTCAATGCGGTGGTCCGCGGCTATGATGCCGACTGGGACACCCTCACCGTCAATCGGGGTAAAAATGCCTACCTCTTCCGCCCCAAAGATGGCAATGGCTGGATGCTGATTCACTGGGATGGCGACCGTGTTTTCCAAAATACCGACCAAGCAATCCTTGGAGGCCGAACCGGTGTGAGCAAGTATTTCGCGCGTCCATTCGTGAGGCGCCAGATGAACTACTACATGACCAAGCTCCTTGACGAACACACCAAGGACTCCGCACGCACGCTGGCATGGATGGAAGCGGAAGCCGCTGCGGTCGCAGGAACAGGCGTCACGATGACGACTTCCCACTATACTAGTTGGTTCAATAACCGGGAATCACTTGCCCGGAACTTCATCACCTCCACCGTGGCCAACACCACCTTCGCGGTCACCACGCCAAACACCGCCACCTCGGATGACCTCATCACCCTGGCCGGAACCTCACCGCCCTCTGCCTTGGAAATCCGTGTCGTAGGACAAACTGGAACCACGCTGACCTGGCCATCGCAAACTGAATGGGAACTGGACGGAATTGTTCTGAAGGAAGGGTCAAACGTCCTCATGGTGGAAGGTCTTGATCACGACGGAAACATTGTCGAGCAGCTTCAATTCACGATCAGTAAAACGAATAACGCCCCACCCGTCGTCATCGTGAATGCTTCGCCCAAATCGCTCCACGTCCCATTGGGAGAAACCTTGAACCTCGATATCGCCGGAAGTTTCGATCCCGATGGAGATGATGTCATCTACAACTGGGAGGTTTTACCAACTTCAGGAGTGAACTTTACGACTGATCAGAATTCCGTAACGGCAACGTTCACGAACCCTGGGTTCTATGTTTTCACGGTCCAAGCAAGCGATGGGAACGCCAATACCACGACACAGTCAGTGGGAGTTTCGGTTCACCTTGACCAGTATTTCTCGACTTTCGGCAACCCCACCCTGGAGAACTATTGGACCAGTTTTAAGTCAGGAAAGCATGGGAACGCATCAAGCGGTGCTCACTACTCATTGCAGGACCATGAGGGCCGACTCACCATTAATATCCCCGTCAGCCAGGTTCCACTCGGGCTTCCGGAACGAGTCCTCCCACCGGCGATCAACTACATCGACTTCGGATCGACCTGGAAGTATGACGACTCAAACCAGGAACTCACCGGGACCTTTGCGCAACCCGCTTTTGATGACTCAAGCTGGAGCACGGGACCGGGATACCTTGGATTTAACGAAGCGGGTCTTCCCGCTCCCGGTCTGCAGACGGACACTCTACGTCGGGACAAGGACGCCGGCCTGTTGACCTACTATTTCCGAACTGAATTCGAATTCACCGGAGACCCCATCGGCGCAAAACTCTATCTCGATCATATTGTCGATGATGGTGTGCGGTATTACCTCAATGGTCAGATCCTCGGATCAGTCAGGCTGCCAAGTGGCGCCATTGATTCGAACACCGAGGCCACCAGCCTCCCCAGTAGCGAGGAAGACATTATTGAAGAAGATGTTCTGGTCCTTGATGTTTCAGGAGCAATCGTGAACGGAACCAATATCTTTGCCGCGGAGGTTCATAATTCCAGCGCTGGCAGCTCCGACCTAGTCTTTGGAGCCAGGGTTGATATTGCCGCCAATACTGTCGTTACCGGACCACCCAGCCTTGATGAAGCCCTCCACCCATGGGTGAGGCGCTCACTTCCTGCTGGTGATTGGACACTTGAAACTGAAGTGAAGCTCGAGAAAGTTCAGTATGGGCAATTCTACGCCGGACTCCTTGTTGAAGCCGATCAAGATGGCAACTCTTTCCGATACGCGATTGGCATGAAAGACGGTGACAGCATTGCTGCGATTCGAGTCAATCCTTCGGGCTCATCTGAGACCATGAATAGCATTCCCGCCCCTGAACTCAATGAAGCAGTCCTCCGTCTCGAGAAAATGGGCAACCTCCTCAACTTCTTTTTGGGAGAAAATGGCATGTTTACCCGGGTCCAACAAGTGAACCTCCCCGAAGGCACCACCTTTAGCGTCGGCGGGGTTTTTGCCTCCACCGAAGTCGAACAGTCACTGGAAGCCAGCTTTGACTATGCCATGCTGATCGGATCGAGCGCGGACTTCTCCTCATGGATGATTGCCAACGGATTCACCGATCCAAATGCCACATACCAAGACACCCAATTGACGAACATCCTCGCTTATGCCCTAGGCCGGGACTTGAGCCCTCTCGTTTCTCCTGCCATCACCACAGGAGGAAACGTGATCGGATTCACTCACCGTCAACGGATCATGGCAGGACAACTTGTTTATCAGGTTGAGACCTCGACCAACCTCGTCGACTGGGAAATCGCGGCCGACCTCACTCCGGATGGGGTTCCTCAAGAGAATCCAGATGGTACCTTTACGGTGAACCTCCTGAGTGATCTTCCGGCCTCAAACCGCGAGGAAGTCTACTACCGCCTTCTTGTGCGACTCCCGTAGTTGAGGAGCTTCACTCTAATTCCTCGCAATTTGATGCGACCCAAATGGAATCCCCTCGGGGATTCCATTTTCTTTGGAACGATGAACCAGAAAGGGAGCCACCATCAATCGCGATGGTTCCAACGCCATAATGTCGGAACGACGAGCACACTGAGGGTCATCGTCAACAATACCCCAACTCCACAAAAGATTCCCATCGACTGCAGCATCTCATTTGAAGCAAAGGCAAGGGAACCAAATCCCACGACCGTCGAGAGGCCACAAAAGAAAATCCCCTTTCCAACCCCATTCCAAACCTTGGCCAAATCCCCTCCACTACGCCGAAGGGCAAAGATCAGGTGGATACTGTAATCAATTCCAGTTCCGACAATGAGTGGGATCGCCATGCTGCTCAGGAAATTCCATGGCTTTCCCGTTATAACGACCAAGGCATTCACCAGAAGGAGCACCATCACCAGAACACCGGCGGTGAGTAAGGCATCTTTCCAGGACCGAAACACGATAATAAGCGCACCCAGTAGAACCAAGGTCGCAGGAATAAAGAGGAAATAGAGATCCTGCTTCACTCGCTTCAGAAGAATGAGTCGGAGAAGCTCCCACCCTGCCACCGTGACGCCATTGTCATTGAGCACCTGGACCTGCTTTGCACTTTCTTCAGTCACCCGCTCCTTCAATTGAATACGGCCGGAAAAAAAACCATCTTCATGGTAGAACATTCGTGCAAATGGATCCAGTTCATAGGTCTGATCACTCAGGTATTTCAAGACCAAAGAATCAAGGGCTCTCCCCTTCTCATTGAAACCGGCCTCTTCCATCGTGGCAAGAATCTCATCCGATTTCGTCGCAACTACTTTCCATAAGGGCGCATTTTCAATTCGAGCCTCAGGATTCGGTAAAACCTCGACCGGCCATTCCGATCGCGTAATCACCCCGGCCTCCATCAACTCTGCAATTCGTTTCTCTGCGAAAGCAAGTGACTCTTGGACTTCATCAAGAGAATCACCCCGGGCGATCAAAGAAAGATTCTTCTTCGACCACGCCGGAAAGAGTTCCTGAATGATTTCGAAGGTCTGCGCGGCCTCGCTCACTTCGGGTTCAACCATGGACACATCGAACTCGATCTCGGGTGGACCATTGACCACAAAAACCCCAACCGCAGCCATCATCAGTGCACAAAAAAGAAGCAAGGCTGTTCTGGCCTTGGGGAATGGAGGCTTCAAGAAACGGCGCGCCGGCTTTTGAGGAAACCGCTGTAGCGCAAGCGGCATGATCCACAAACAGACCATCGCGCCAGCGACAAGCCCGATCAGGATAAGGCCACCTAATTGCTGAACTCCCCTGAACGTACTCAGCATCAAAATTCCAAATACCACTGCGGTCGTCAGTGCTGCCCAAAGAATTCCAGGCGCCATTTCACGGCGCAAGAAAGCCGCTGATTGTCCGGGTAATGACTCACGAGCGATGACAACGCCATAGTCGATCACAAGACCCAGCAGAATGGCCGCGAAGCCAACACTGACAAGATTTAGGGTCCCAAAAATCCAACCTGCAAGTCCAAGGGTGATCAAGAAAACCAAGCACAAGATCCCCCCTAGAACCATCAACTGCACCGGGCTTCTTTGCGTGAGCAGGAATAACAGTCCCACAATAATTGAAGTGATTGTCATTGTGCCGGACATGTCTTTTTCCATTCCGGCCCCAATCTCCGAACTGAAAACAGGCCCTCCCGTAAGCGTATGGGTAAAGCCCTCCTCTTGCCATTCCTTCGTCGCCTCACGAATTCGGTCCACCCAATTGGCATGATCCCGATACCCCAATCCAAGTTCTGAATTAGCGATCATGAGCAGCCAGAGCTTCCCATCCTCACTTTGATAATTGAACTCATTCCCCTGCAGCTGCGTGACGGCGGGATGATTCAAAAAGCCGAGAGGATCGTATGCCGCCATAGTGGCCTCACCCTGATCCAGTGAGAGCGCAACTTTATCTTTCGTTTCAGCAAGGAGCGACCCCAGCTCATCCTTATCGCCTAATCTCATCGTAAACTGCGCAACCTCCTCGGGGTCTGCATCAGCCCACATCCTCGCCAAACTCTTTGCAAAGCTCTCAGGATCATCCTCAAAACGAGGGCGATATTGGACCCGAGCTTCGGGGAGCTTCTTTCTCAGAAAATCCGAAAGTCCCGCAGCATCCTCTTCAAAAACCTCATCTTCGTGCCTAAGAAGGAGAATGACACGATGATCATCATCAAAGTATTCCCGAAATACCTGTAGCGCCTCCACCTCGGGAATTCCAGCCGGTAGAATTTCCAAAACATCAGTCGCAAAACTGAGTCGGCGCAAACCGGTGATTGAAACGATGAGAATAGCCCCGATGATGATGAAAAACTGAAGCGATTGGCGCACTGCGGGAGAGTGCCTCATCTTTTCGAAATATCGACTTCCGAGATTGAGAAATTTCTAAAAGGGTCAATCTTATCACCATGATACGCGTTTTCTTCCTTTTCTTCCCTATCTTCCTATTTCCATTTGGACTTTTCGCGGACGAGGCCGCACCCCTCAAGGAGGCACTTAAGAAACAGGCCAAGCATGAATCAGTGGTCGTGGTTTTCAGGCAGACCAAGAAGGTCCCCACCCTTGTTGCCGAGATTAAAACCATGGGGAAACTTTGGTTGATTCCAGGGGAGGCTTTTCGCTGGGAACTTGGCGATCCGACGAAACAGACGATCATTTACAACGGCGGAGACGTCCTCGTCCTGGACGAAATCAAGAAAACGGGGGAACGGCTCCCGAAGGATCACAAGGCCATTAAACCCCTCTTCCTCACTCTCGGTATGGGACAGGAAGCGTCTTTTGAGGGGCTCTCCAAGATCTTTGCGATCACGGGCACAAGCCAAGCCAAAGGGCGATACCTTGCAACTTTTTCGCCAAAACCCCGGGCGCTCAGAAAGGTCATCAAGTCCTTACTCATGCAAGTAAATCTTGAAACATCCTTTATGGAGCGCATCGGATGGGTCCAACGCGACGGAACCGAAGCAATGACCGAATTCTTCAAACCTACCCTGAACGGGAAGATCCCGTCCACGACATTCATGGTCAAGGAGGACGCCTACACCTGGGAAAAATGAGAGGCTCCCAAGGCTCGCCTAGCGCTGTTGAATGGCAGCTTCGATGAAACCAAGAATTTCTTTCCGACCCGCCCTCGTGGTTATTGAGCTTTCGAAGTAGACCGATGCGCCATCGCTGAATTCCTTCATTGCTTCGGTAAACAAGGCGATATTTTCCTGAACGACCTTCGCTTTGACCTTATCCGTCTTGGTAAAGATGAGCGCAAAAGGGAGTCCCGCTTCTACAAGCCATGAGACGAACAAAAGGTCGATTTTCTGAGGGGAATGGCGGGAATCGACAAGCACGAAGGTTCCGCACAAGTTCTCTCTCTCCAGAAGATACTCTGAAACGAATTCGTTAAACTGATCACGCTGGGATTTGGAGACCTTGGCATATCCGTAACCCGGGAGATCCACGAGATTCCATGAGTCATTGATCGTGAAGTAGTTCATTTCACGAGTTCTTCCGGGGGTCTTGGAGACCCTTGCGAGACCGCCCTTATTTGTGAGGAGATTAATCAACGATGATTTCCCCACGTTTGAACGTCCGATAAAGGCGAACTCCAGCAAGGAAAAATCCGGACAATCGGCTAGCTTAACGGCACTTCCGGCAAATCGCGTCGTTTGGATCTTCATGTCGATAGATTAGGTCGGGAAGTTCGCTTCAAGCAACACTTCGATTTGTTCATTGATGGGAGTTTGTGTAGAACGACAATTAAAACTGACCCCCAACGACAATTGTGGAACATCCTCACCCGGAGTCATTCTTTCCCAACACAACCGCAGGGAAGGCCCATAACGGTTGTGTTGGGAAAGAATGACCTCCTCCACCCCCAAGCGTGGAACAATCCATTTTGTAATTGTCGTCGGGGGGCAATTCTAATTGTCGCCGCACAGCTTCACCTGAGAATGGCGCACCACCAAAAGTGCAACTTTCGGCTACCGTTCTCTCCCGGCGCCGCCGGAGGGGACGGGACTTCGCTAAGATACCTCTGAGAAAAAATATGATTTATTCCTACTCCGTTCCTTGTTGTCGCTGGTCTGCGAGAGACTAGCGACGACGACGTGCTACGAGAGCAAGACCTGCGACTACCGTAAGGAGGCCTGTTGAAGGTTCGGGAATCGCAACGGCAACAAGTTGGATACCTTGAGCAAAATCGAAATCGGGGTTGCCGACTGGCTGGGAATCAGGACGTATGATCCTCCCATAAAGAAGATCGCCATTTCCCGGAAGAACATCAGCAAGCGCGACCCCGGCTCCTAATTCGTTTTCCTCTTGGAATTTGGTATTCAGGCGAAAAACTCCAAAAAGATTCGAATCGGCCAGACTTGACGCATTTCCAAAGAGAACAAAAATATTTTGATCCGCAAACCGGCTTTCATTTTCAAAAGGAATACTCCCATTTGTCGAGTTCGGAGCTCCGATCAATCCTGTGAACACAAAATCATTGAGTTCCTCACCAAATGGAGTCAGCCCATCTCTCACCTCGGTTGCTGATTGGCTAAAGTCGAAATCATTCTCATAAATTCCGACAGCATAGCTTCCGTTAATGGGTTCGCCAACTGCCCCCAAAATGGGGAAGCCATCTGTAAATGAGACAAAATTTCTCACCGTTGCAGTAGTAAAGGCCCTCGATGTTGGTATTAGCAATACAAGAATAACAGTAAAAATAATATCAAATCGCACGCTGAATTTTACTGATGTAACAATTACTGTTCAAGATGATTTTTTACTTTTTAGGAGTTAAGCCAGAATGGAGGATAGAATACTCCTCCCTCGACCGTTACAAATTTGCGACCAGTCTTCGCAAGACACAGATGCTTTAAGTGACTCTGTCCATAAGTAGTTTGGGCTATTTGACCCTGATTCAACGAAAGATCTCGCGTCGGACAACCTTGTCTTTTAAGCGTATTGGTTAGCCTATCGTGCCACAGGAGACTTTAATCCCACGTCAGCGCAGCTTGATGGGCGTAATAAAAAACAACTGCTTTCCGAAGAAAGCAGCCGTGAGAACAAAAAGTAAAACAGTTGCTGTTGCTGGTCTGCGAGAGACTAGCGACGGCGGCGTGCCACGAGAGCAAGACCTGCGAGTGCCGTAAGGAGACCTGTTGAGGGCTCGGGAATCACACCAACCGCGACAAGCTGAAGGCCCTGCGAAAAGTTCAAACTACCGTTTTCAGGAGGCTGAGAAAGTGGGGCAATCACGTTGCCATAAACAACTTCACCGTTGCCGGGGAAAACGTCTGCAGCGGCAGTTCCAAGATCAGCAGCATTCTCGTCTTGGAATTGGCCAGCGACTTTGAAGACACCAAACAATCCAGAGTCAGCAAGGGTCCCTTGATCACCGAAGAGAACATAGACGTCCTTACCAGAGAAAGGAGAACTCCCGTCTTTATCGATCGTATCACTCGTTGAATTGGGAGTACCAATCAAACCAGTGAAAACGAAGGTGTTGAGTTCGCTCCCGAAGATGTTGAAGCCGTCACGAACAGCAGTGCCGTCCTGAAGGAAATCAAAGTCGTCGGCGAAGTATCCTACAGCATAACTACCGCTGATCGGAGTACCCGTGTTGTCCAAAGTAGGAAGTCCATTCGTGAATGAACTGAAGTTCCGGACAGTAGCAGAGGTGACTGCGCTTGAAACCACCACTGAGGAGGCCAAGATTAATGATGATAGTAGTGTTTTTTTCATTTAATATAAGGTTTTCAAAAATTTTTATCAGCACCAATCTACCTAGAGACCAGCGTAGAAAGATGGAGCAGATGCTGCTGCGTTGTTGTCGTTCGCGTCATTCACAACGATAAAGGCACTTGGAAGATCGACGGTCGTCGCATCAACGTCTGCACCAGTGTCAAAGTTTGCCCATGTCGCAACACCACCGTCGTAGTAATACTTGGTGAAACCAGTTGCAGTAGGGGTCCAAACTTGGTCACCACCAGCAGCGAAGAACCCGCCGTCGAGTCCAGCTTCATTTGAAGCACCGAAGAATGACGCCAGGGTAGCGCCAACTGGGTAGATGGAGCTGAAGTAGTTAAAGCTACCGCTTCCGGCAAGCCCGAAGGTCGTTGCTCCAAGCTTCACAGAACCACTAATGACGAGGCTCTCGGTCTCGCCAGTGTCGACAACGATCAAACCATCAGTGTAAGGAAGTGTTATATCTGCACCAGAGACAAGAGCACCAGTGTCGAAGTTCGCCCATGAAGTTTGGCCATCATCGTAGTAATACTTCGTGAAGCCCTGTCCTGCAGGAACCCAGACCTGATCACCACCAGCTGCGAAAAACCCGGTGTCAAGTCCTGCGGAGTTGTTTGCACCAAAGACAGAAGCGATGGTTGCGGAAGGACGGAGGGTGAATTCCGACTCGGCTTCGAGGTTATCGGAAAGGTCGTCAGAAAGAGTCAAGGTGTCTAGAGCAGCGTCGAACCCGTCAACAAGGACAGTTGCGCCAATCGCGTCACCCGAGGTCACTTCGAAGATATAAGTCTGGCCAGCGGTCAATCCATCGGCGATCCCATCAGGAACAGTGACAGTTACGCCAGCAACGTCTGCGACGACGCCTGAACCGGTCGGAGCTTCGTGAAGACGGAGTCCGACGTAATTAAATCCGGTTGCAAGATCGAGAGTCTCGTAGCCGACGGGCTTGGAGACTGATTCTTGTGCTGCGGCGCTGCCTGCGAGAAGGGCACCAAGCCCGAATGCAGCAGCCACTTTAAGTGTAGTTGTTTTCATTTTGTTTTCGTTTTTTTATTTGTTGAAGTCCCACCAACACGAAGTCGATGAGTTTCCGCAGGCAATCCACAGAGAAGGTATCCCTGAGGGACGCGGTTCGTCAATCCCTTTTTCTGAAGTTTTTTTGCTATTTTTATTTACTTCGGACATTTTAAGAGAAACGCCGCCAAGGCATCTACGAAGAGGGATTGAGGGGTTCATTGCCACCGTGAGATCTCTTCAAATCGCGCAAGTCGCTCCAGAAATTGTTCTTTTTTTGCGACTTCGAGGGATTTCGTGGAGAAATTTTCGCAGGTGAAGGAAGCAAGAATTGATCCGTTCACAACAGCTTTCTTGAGCTGGGCGAAACTCGGCTGAGTTGTCTCCTCGACGGCCAAGGTTCCAATCAACCCTCCGAGGAAAGTATCTCCGGCTCCGGTTGGGTCTGCCAACTCACGGAGGGGCCATGCTCCACAGCGAAAGAAGGCCCCATCCGGCCCAAAAAGAAGCGCGCCAAACTCTCCAAGTTTGATCACGACAAACTGCGGACCTTTTTCGAGCAGACGTTCACCTGCGAGGATGAGATTATTGAGACCAGCGAACTCCCGAGCTTCACTTTCATTGATGACCAGAAGGTCGATCTTTTTTAAGACCTCGTGTAGCTCCTCATTCGCTACGGTGATCCAGAGATCCATGGTATCGGCCACCACGAATCGCTCTGCGGCATGACATTGGGCCAGCATCTGGAGCTGATTGACCGGTGCCATATTTGCAAGGACGACAAAGGAAGCGTCCCCCAGATCTTCTGGCACTGAGACTTGCCAATCCTCGAGAACATTGATGGCGACATTATGAGTGGTGCGATCATTCATATTCTCGTGATATTCTCCCGTCCACGTGAATGAGGGCTGGTCGGACTTTTCCAGTCCAGAGAGATCAACTCCCTCAGCTGCCAGCATGACAAGATGCTCCTCTGGGAAGTCATTTCCGATGATCCCGATGAGATGGACTTGTGGGGCAAGCTTGGCAGCAGCGAGAGAAGCATAGCTGGCTGATCCTCCGAGCAAGTTCCTTTCATTTGCAACGGGGGTCTTTACGTGGTCTATGGCGACTGATCCGCCGACGAGTATTTTCATGTGAGTTTTTGAGTAAGAGTTGTCGTTTCTTCTTTGGGATTTTCGGAGGTCAGGAGATGGGAAACGACCACGATGCGACGCGCCCCTGCTTCTCTCACCTGTTCGAAATTTTCCGGCTTAATTCCCCCGATACAAAAGGCTGGAATTCTTGAGCCCACCTCAACCTCCATAAACCCAATATTTTCGAGCCCGATACCCGGGCGACCCTTTTTTGTGGGTGTTGGGAAGAGTGGCCCAAACCCGATATAGTCCGCCCCTTCGGCGAGCGCCTGGCGGGCTTGTTCCAGCGAGTGAGTGGAGCGACCCAGAATAGTATCGGGGCCGAGGGCTTTTCTGGCAGAGTCCAGTGGTCCGTCATCTTGGCCGAGGTGAAGTCCATGAGCTCTCGATGCGACAGCCAATGCAAGATGGTCATTCACGATAAATGGCACCTCGAATTCATCGCACAGCGTTTTAAGCTCTTTGGCGAGCGGGACCAGCCCAGCCGGGTCATGCCCTTTGGCTCGGAGCTGGAGAATCCCGGCTCCGCCTAGCAAAAGCTCCCGTGAAACGGTGAGCGCGTGCTCTTTCCTCAAATACCCAAGGTCACAGATGCCATAGAGGAGTGCTTTTTGAAGAGCTGCCCTCACTCGAGTTCTTTTTCCTTAAGGTAATTCGCGACCCAGGCGATATTGTATTTCCCGGCGATAAAATCGGGATGGTCAATAATTTCCTGCTGGAAAGGGATGGTCGTTTTGATCCCGCGAATGGTGAACTCAGAGAGCGCACGCTTCATGCGGGCAATCGCAACCTCCCTGCTGGATGCGTAGACGATCAGCTTGGCGATCATGGAATCGTAGTAGGGCGGAACGGTATATCCGGAATACACGTGGGTATCGACGCGGACCCCTTTCCCACCCGGAGCATACCAAAGATCGATAGTGCCCGGACTCGGGGTGAAATTGTTGTAGGGATCTTCGGCGTTAATCCGACACTCAATGGCATGGCCGCGCGGCTCCACGTCGAGAACGTGCTCGGAGACCGGTTCACCTGCCGCGATCCGGATTTGCTCTTTGATGAGCTCGCACCCCATGACTTCCTCTGTCACCGGGTGTTCGACCTGAATCCGAGTATTCATTTCCATGAAATAGAAGTCCGTTGCCTCGGCGTTGACTAAGTATTCAATGGTGCCAGCATTCCGGTAGCCGATTGATTTGATGAGACGCACCGATGCTTCCCCCATACGCTCACGCATCTCTGGAGTCATCAGTGGGCTCGGGCATTCCTCAATGATCTTTTGGTTGCGACGCTGCATGGAGCAGTCTCTCTCACCAAGGTGGAGGTAATTCCCGTGATCGTCGGCCAGAACCTGAAATTCGATGTGGTGCGGGTTCAAAACTAACTTTTCAATATAGCAGTCACCATTATTGAAACAGGCCTCGGCTTCCTTGGAGGCCGCTTGAAATTGCGATTTAAACTCATCCTCGTTCATTGCCGGGCGCATTCCGCGGCCGCCACCACCCGCAGTGGCCTTGATCATGACGGGAAAGCCCAGTTCTTTGGCAACTTTTAACCCCTCAATGGCATCCGCTACGATGCCATCGGAACCCGGCGTCACCGGAACACCATTCGCCGTCGCCGTCGCTCGCGCGGTGTTCTTATCACCCATGGTGCGAATAACATCCGCAGAGGGCCCGATGAATTTGATATTGCAACTGTCGCAAATCTCCGCGAAACGCGCATTTTCAGAAAGGAAACCGTATCCCGGATGAATGGCATCAGCACCGGTGATCTCAGCAGCCGCGATGATGCGGTCAGGCCTGAGGTAGCTCTCCTTACTGGGGCCGGGACCAATGCAGACCGAATCATCGGCCAGCTGGACGTGCATGGAGTCAATATCAGCCTCGGAGTAAACCGCAATGGATTCTACTCCCAGCTCACGACAGGCCCGAATGATTCGGAGGGCGATTTCGCCACGATTGGCGACGAGGACGCGCGAAAACATGATGGATGGGATGGATTATTGAACCCGGAAGAGGGCATCGCCATATTGCACGGGCGTTCCTTCATCAACACAAATTTGAGTAATCGTTCCCGATCGCTCAGCCTTAATCTCGTTCATCACCTTCATCGCTTCGATGATACAGAGGGTTTGACCCTCGCTAATGGTGTCCCCGACATTGATAAAGTCCGGATCATCAGGCGATGGCTTCCGGTAAAAGGTTCCCACCATGGGCGAAGAAATCTCGTCACCCGCAGGACCAGCGGGCTCCGATGGCACAACAGGAGGAGCACCCAGAGCCTGGGCCACAGGGGCGAGAGCCGGAGCTTGACCACCACAAGAGGGCAATGAACTCAGCAGTTTCTGAATCTCCTCGAGGTCAGTGCCCTTTTTGAGTTTCAGGTTAAAATCTTCCTTCTCGAATTGAAACTGTGACAAGCCATGCTCATCCATCAGTTTCATGATTTTGCGAATTTCAGTAAGGTCCACGGAAGTCTTTGAAAGGTTATTGAGCGACTGCTCGCGGGTGACTATGACGAAATTGTAAGGATGGGCAACTCCGAACCACTCCGGTTCTTCAGAGAGGTGAATTTACAATGGCCATTTTCGGCCTTTTCATCTTCACTGTTTTTCGACAGATTCCGCTCGAACTGCCAGTAACGATGACGGTTTTCACACCTCCCGCCCCAAACCAACGTAGCCAGTGCTCGAACTGAAAGATGTATGCTTTACCATCCAAAAAGATGGCGAACCTTTAAATCTCGTAGACCGCGCCAGCCTAAAAATCCCTCGTGGCCACTTCATGGCCATCGTGGGCCCTTCAGGTTGCGGCAAGACGACCCTGCTCAAAACCGTCGCCGGCCTCAATCCGGAGTCCGATGGTTCACTCTGGTGGAATGGCCGCAATCTCTCTGAGGATGGTGACCTCGAACCTTGGGAAATCGGTTACGTTCCTCAGTTCTCCATCGCCTACGATCAACTCAGCGTGGACGAGTCCGTCGAGGCCGCCACCCGTCTTCGGGTCAAAACACGCGGAGCCGCCGATCTCGACGAGCGGATTGACCGGGTTTTGGAAGAAACCGGCCTTGCTCCGATCGCCGATCGCCCGGTCAGCGTCCTTTCCGGCGGGCAAAAACGTCGCCTTGGCCTCGCCATGGAGCTCGTCTCCCACCCCAAGCTCCTTCTGTGCGACGAGGTCACCAGCGGACTTGATCCACGTTCAGAACGGGAAATCGTAAACCTTTTGCACGATATTTCGCGCAAGGAAGGACGCATTGTCCTCTCCGTCACTCACTCGCTGGCCCACCTCGAGCTTTACGATTCCATTCTCGTCCTCCACGAAGGGCGTGTCGCCTACCATGGCTCTCCCGAACAGCTCACTCATTATTTCTCCGTGGATCATACCGAGATGGTCTACCCCCAACTCGCCAAACAAGCCTCTGAAAAGTGGCGCGGATCCTGGCTCAAACACTCCGGCACCTACTACGAGAAGCTGGCAAGAAATCGCCAAAACCTTGTTGATCAAGGGCTTTTGGAGCTCCCGGCTGAAGAATTCGAGGACCCCGACGGTGAAGAATCCCCCATCGCGCAGGAAGACGAGGTGAGATCACCCGGCATGTTCAGCCAGTTCAACACCCTCCTGGGGCGGCGGATGCGCATCTTTTTCCGGGACCGGGGTCAGGTCTTTCTCCAACTCGCTATCCTCATTTGTTTTCCCATCCTCGTCATCCTCTTTTCGCCCAGAGCCAATGAAAACATGCGGAAATTCACGGATGCCTCCGGAGCAAGCGAACGACAAAAGTTCGTAGAACAAGTGGGCGTTCAGGCCGATCGGCTCAAAGTCGGCTCTGCCGTGTCAGGAATCATTATGTTCCAAGTCGTCCTCCTCTCCTTGATGGGGTCAAATAACGCGGCCCGTGAAATCGCGGGAGAACGACAAATCCTCGAGAAGGAAAAATTCGGGGGAGTGAGTCCCATCGCATACCTCATGAGCAAGGTCGTCTTCCTCTCAGGACTCGTTCTCATTCAATCTCTTTGGATGGCGGGGTTTGTGGAATTATTTTGGTCCTTTGAAGGCAAATTTCTCGAGCACGCCACCTTTCTCGTCTTGGTCAATGCCGCCATGACCTCGGTGTGCCTCGGGATCTCCAGCCTGATGCGTACCGCCGAGAAAGCCTCCCTCCTCTCGGTTTACCTCGTCGGTTTCCAACTTCCCCTCTCCGGGGCAGTCCTCGCCCTTCCAGAGAAG
>Ga0222650_1000274_pt1 | contig 43326 bp, 47 predicted proteins | sample AntAcemetagen367_FD_179820 | JGI IMG/M metagenome (GOLD analysis project Ga0222650, IMG submission 179820) | Saline water microbial communities from Ace Lake, Antarctica - #367 | ecosystem: Environmental > Aquatic > Non-marine Saline and Alkaline > Saline | place: Antarctica: Ace Lake... | reverse complement strand
AGCGCTACCAAAACGACTGCGGTCGGAAGAAGTCGCGAATTCCGCAAGCTGTGACGGAGGGCAAGGGAGGGTTTTTCGTGATGAAGGAATAGCAGCGCTCATTTCACGATAAGGAAAAACATACCGGGCATTTTTTCCTTTTTCCCAAGAAGGGCGATTTTTGCCCCAAACCTCCCCAGCTTATCTCATTGTGAAACCATCGCTATCATTGGGATAGCGGGGATTCTCTTTCATAAAATGCCTGGCAGATTAATTGCTAAGGCGCACTAAGGCGCAGCACCAAAACCACCTGACCCGCTCCGACTTGAATTCTTAAGATGATTGGAATCTTGAATCCGCCCTAAGTTGCCCAGGTAGAGAGAATTTTCGCCTTTACGGAATAATGGTGCACTAGCGTTGTTCTGACGAACCTACCCTTTGGAGGGTGGCTTTGCGGTAAAAGACAATTGCTTCGCTCATCGCCTTGGCCAAGGTCCGTTGATATTTGGGATTGTGAATGAGGTATTTTTCCTTCGGGTGGCTCATGAACCCGCCTTCGAAAAGGATGGCGGGATGCTTCACTCCGGTCAAAACGCTGTAGCGCGCGCGGCGGATGCCCCGGTCGGGGACGTGCAGGCTAGCCTTGCTGAGCAGCTGGAGGCTGCCCCAGTGAATCGCGGTCGCGAGCGCAATATTGGCGGAGTCCTGGGCGTTGCCCATTCGTTCAATATTGTCTGAACTCTTTAAAGACCGGCCGTAGTGGGCCACTCCGACAGGCGACAAGGTAAAGGTTTCAATTCCACGGGCTTCGGACCGTCCACTGGAGCCCGCCGCATTGAAATGGATACTGATGAAAATGGCGTTCTTGTATTGGTTCGCCAGCTTGACCCGTTCCTGAAGGGTGAGGTAAACATCGGATTTACGGGTCATGACGACTTTGAAACCAGCGGACTTGAGATTGTCGTAGAGGAGGAGGCCCACCTTGAGGTTGTATTCCGACTCGGTCCCGAGCGAGTTGACGGCACCGGCGTCCCTGCCTCCGTGGCCGGGATCGATGATGACGGTGTCAAACGCCTTGGCTCCCTTAATTTTGAAAGGACGCAGGACCGGATCGATGACTTTCTTGAGGTCAATGATGGAGAGGTGGTAGGTCCCGAGTGAAACGACAGCGTGACTGAAGATGAATTTGACATTATTCATCAGGACCTCTTGGCCGCCGGCCTTAAATTTCAAGGCGATTTCGGTGTTTTCCAAGGTGATGTAGCCCCCCGAAGTGGTCATGCTGCTGAGGCCGTAGAAATCCTTCACCTGGGAAAGCGGAACATATCTGTCGCCGCGATGTTCTTTGACCTTCCACACTAACCTCTCAGCGGTTGCCGGAAGGATCGCGAGAAAAAGGAGGAGAAGAACGCTTCTTCGAGTGCCGGGGGATCTCATTGTGGGATAAGAAAAGTCAGGAATTAAGATGTCTGAACAGGCTAGGATTGCCTTGACCGCTTGCCAAGGTGAAAAATGCTCTGGGTTTGCGCTCGGAACACAGCGTGGAGTGAGGAAAATGTGAAACGAGGATAATCTGGGATTGGCAAGGGCATGGTCGGGCATTATGACCCCTCTCCATGGAGCCCATCTACGAAGGCAAGGCAAAGCGACTTTACACCACCGATGATCCTGAGGTTCTCCGTATGGAGTATAAGGATGATGCTACCGCTTTCAACGCGCAGAAAAAAGCGCAGTTTGAGAACAAGGGGAAACTCAACAAGGCGATCACCCTGTTAATGTATCAGATGCTTGAGGAGAAAGGGGTTCCAACCCATCTCGTCGCTGATTTGGATGAGGTGAATCTCCTCGTTCAGAAGGTGGAGATCCTCCAGGTGGAGGTGATTGTGCGTAATCTCGCTGCTGGGAGTTTCTCGAAGCGCATGGGCGTGGAGGTTGGGACGCCGTTCATAATCCCGATCGTGGAGTTTTCCTACAAGTCAGATGCTCTCGGCGATCCGCTCATTAATGACGACTACGCCCGGGAAATGAAGCTCGCGACCCCAGATGAGTGTGCCTTTTTGAAAACCCAGGCCCTCGTGATCAATGAGGTCATGGAGGGGTTTTTTCTCGAGTGCGGGATGAAGCTCGTTGATTTTAAAATCGAGTTTGGCAAGGGAAGTGATGGCAAGATTGTTCTCGCTGATGAGGTGAGCCCCGATACCTGCCGCCTTTGGGATGCCGCGACTGGCGAGAAAATGGATAAGGACCGTTTCCGCGAAGATCTCGGCGGCGTGATGGCGGGTTACGAGGAAGTGCTGGCACGCGTGATTAAGGCGCGGTCGTAAGTGCGAGTTGAAGAAACGGGGCCGGACTAAATCATGGCGCTTGCGTAACGCAATCGTCTTGAGGGTGTGGAATCTCGTGGAGGAACGGTGCGAATCGGGACGTGCTTAAAATGCCTCAGAGAAAGAATCTCATTTCATTTCCGCGCCATTTTGGGACAGATCGAACCTAGGAAGCTTTGGCAGTGTTACTACTGCGTTCATTTTGAATTTTGCGATGGCTTCGTGTCCACCACTCTTTGAGAACTGGCAATTCGTTAAAAATGATCTGGTGATCATCGGAGCAGCGCTTGAGGCGTATCAAGAAAGAGGGGGATCGTATCCGGCGGATGACTTTTATGACCTCGCTTCGACGGAGGAGGAATGATTTGCGGCCAATCGTGGGGATTCACTCCAGGCCAGTGACCGTGAGCGGGGGGCTCTCTAATTTATGACCCATCTTTTTTTCGCTAAGTTCCTGATAAAGTCGGGAATCCGGCGTGATCACGGTGACGTCGCAGCCCAGGTATTCGGTCATTAAGCCACCCGCGGTCGGAGCGAGTAGGTAAAAGCAAATTTCGTCTTCTTGATCGACCTCAACCAAGGCACCGGGCCCGACTTCGTCGTTGAAATCGTAGGCCCGTGGGTCAAACCGCTTAAAGGTCGCGAGTGATTCCTCGGCGAGAGCGAGTTGCTCCGCTTGGGCCTCGGCAAGGTAAGCTGCTTCGATGGCGCGGGTGTCATACTTGCCCTCGGATTTTGTCTCGGCTCCGCTAGCGCTTTCGCTTGATTCGGCGAGCGCGGATTTCGTGACGGCGATCTTAGCTTCCAATTTTTGCCGCAAGGCAGTGACCACATCGTCCTTGTTCATTTTTGAGTGCGACGATCCCGGACGGCCTGAGCGAATGCTTTCAGGACTTCCTCGGTGGTTTGCCAATTGATGCAGGCATCGGTGACCGATTGCCCGTAGACCATTTCATTTGAAATCTTTTGGTTTCCTTCCACGATGTTTGATTCGATCATAACCGCGGCGACGTCCTTGGCACCATTGGCCATTTGTTCGCAAAGATCTGAGGCGACCTTGGGCTGATTACGATAGTCCTTACTCGAGTTGCCGTGGGAACAATCGATCATGAGTTGCTCGGGAAGGCCGAGCTCACGAAGCTTGGAGCTCACGGACGCAACTTCCTCACGCGAGAAATTCGGTCCGCTCTTGCCGCCGCGCAAAATGAGGTGGCAGGCATCATTCCCGGTGGTGGTGACGATGGCGGAGACGCCTTGCTTGGTCACACTGAGGAAGTGGTGGGGCTTTGAAGACGCGCCGATGGCGTCGAGGGCGATTTGAATCGAGCCGCCGGTGCCATTCTTGAAGCCGACCGGCATCGAGAGACCGGAAGCAAGCTCGCGGTGGACCTGTGATTCGGTCGTGCGGGCGCCAATCGCGCCCCAGGCAATAAGGTCGGCAAGGTATTGCGGTGAGATCGCATCGAGAAATTCGGTGCCAGCGGGAACGCCCATTTCAGCGAGTTGGAGTAGGAGTTCGCGGGAGGTCCGAAGGCCTTTGTTGATGTCAAAAGAATCGTTGAGGTCCGGGTCGTTGATGAGACCTTTCCAACCGACGGTCGTCCGTGGTTTCTCGAAATAAACTCTCATGATGATATGCAAATCATCGGGGTAGAGCGCGGCCGCATCCTTAAGACGCCCGGCATACTCGAGGGCAGCCGAGGGGTCGTGAATGGAGCAGGGTCCGATCACGACGAGAAGGCGATCATCCTTTCCCTTGAGGATGTCTTCGGCTCCGGTCCGGGCAGATGATACAAGCTGTGCTGCCGTTTCACTCAGAGGAAGTTGATAGGAAAGGACGGCAGGAGAAATGAGAGGGTCGATGCGTGCGATGCGAAGGTCGTCTGTATTGGTCGTGGCCACGCGCCATTCTTTCGGCTTTTTTGAGAAATTCAAGAGTGGAGGTTTGTCAGAGGGTGAGAATCGGTCCAGAATGTGGGCCATGTCTGACAAGAGAGAGAAACAGCCACCGCTGCACCGGGATTTAACCGCCGGAATGGTGCCTGATTCAACGTGTCAGTTTATCGAGACCACCGGGGACAAGGAACTCGATCAACGAATTCTCGATCTCGCCAAAGCGGTAGGAGGAGGCGGGGACTATTGTCTTCTTGCCGAGATGATTTCCACGGCGGTGGGAATGGCCAGAGGCACGGCTGATCATGCCGATTTCAAGATGGCAAACCGGACGCTGAAGGAGTTGAAGAAATCGAGCGAGGTCTTTCACCCATTCCGGGGAAAACGGAAGGTCGCTCTTTTTGGCTCAGCTCGAACCAAGCCGGACGAGAAAGAATACCAAACTGCAGTGGAGTTTTCCCGTCGCATGACCGGGGAGGGCTTCATGACGATCACCGGAGCAGGGCCCGGAATCATGGCGGCCGGAAATGAAGGCGCGACCGCCGAGCACAGTTTTGGATTGAACATCACCCTGCCATTCGAAGCCTCCGCGAATGAATTCATCGCCGGTGATCCCAAGTTGATTGACTACAATTACTTCTTCACCCGCAAGTTGGCTTTCGTGAAGGAAGCTGATGCTGGAGTCGGGATGCCCGGTGGCGTGGGGACTCAGGATGAGGTTTTCGAAGCGCTTACCCTGATGCAGACCGGTAAGGCCAAGCTCTATCCCATTGTCTGCCTCGATGCTCCCGGCGGAACTTATTGGAAGGCGTGGAAGCAGTTTGTTGAGGAACACCTTTTCCGCCTCGGGATGATCTCGGAATCTGATTTTAACCTCTTCAAAGTTACCGATAGCGTCGATGAAGCGATCGCGGAAATCACGGGGTTTTACGCGAATTTTCATTCCTATCGTTATGTCGGCGATCGTCTTGTGATCCGCTTACAGACCGCCCTCACAAATACGGCAGTGACGGAGCTGAATCAAAATTTCTCGGCAATGGTGAAGTCAGGAGAAATTAAGCAAACCCCGGCTCTCAAAGAGGAAGGGAACGAACCGGAACTCGCCGAACTTCCCCGCCTTGTCCTCCGTCACCGGCGGCGCGACTTCGGTTTGCTCCGACAGTTTATCAATGCCATCAACACTGCGGAGGTCGGAAGCTAATGGCAAAACTACGAGTAGATTCGCTTCTGGTGGTGCGCGGGCTCTGCGATTCCCGTGAGCAGGCCAAGCGCCTCATCATGGCGGGCGAGGTCATGATGGGAACCGAGCGGATTTCCAAGCCGAGCCAGAAGGTCATCGAGGACGCAGATCTCAGTGTGAGAGAAAGGCCGAAGTATGTCGGCCGTGGCGGCTTCAAGATGGAAGGCGCTTTGCGTGAATTCGAGATCAATCCCACCGGTTGGACGTGTGCCGATCTGGGCGCTTCAACCGGAGGTTTTACCGATTGCTTGCTTCAGCATGGTGCCAAGAAAGTTCATGCCATCGACGTGGGCACGAATCAACTTGTCTGGAAACTTCGAAGCGATGATCGCGTCGTTTCAAGAGAACGCTTCAACGCCCGAAACCTGACCGTCGATGATATCGGGGAACGGGTGATGCTGGTGGTGATGGACCTTTCCTTCATCTCGCTCACCAAGGTGTTACCCTCGGCCTTTTCGATCCTCGAAGATGGTGGTTCGGTAATCTCCCTGATCAAGCCGCAGTTCGAACTCTCCAGAGGGGAAGTGGGCAAGGGCGGCATCGTCCGGGAACCCGAACGGCATCAAAAAGCGGTCGATAAAATCCGCACCTTTATCACGGAAGAACTGGGCCGCGAGTGGTGTGGGCTCATCACGTCGCCGATCACCGGGACTGATGGGAACGTGGAGTTTCTCGCCCGGATGAAATAGCGGCGTCTTTGGAGCAAAATGGCGAGGCCAGGCCTAACTCACGTACGAGAGCAGAGCGGCGGTGGCTTGGATTTTTTCCTGATTATCGATGAGTTCTTTGATCGGGTCATACCGTCCGGAAAGGAGGGCGTGACGTGCTGAATCGGGCATCTTGACGGCGAAGGAGAGAGCGCCAGCGGTGACGGTCATTGCTTCGATATCGATGGCGACTTCTAGGGTTGGGTCCGCGGCACAGGCGGCCTTCAAGGCATCGATGTTTGCCTTTGTGGAACTGACGCAGGGAAGGCCAAGCGTGGTGGAGTTTCCGTAGAAAATCTCAGCGAAGGACTCGGCGATGATGGCTTTGAATCCGTATTTTGCGAGCGACTGGGGAGCGTGCTCCCGTGAGGAACCACATCCGAAGTTGATGCCAGCGACGAGGATGGAGGCCCCTTTGAAGCGTTCGTCGTTGAGTGGGTGCTCGGTCTTTTCACCGCTGACGGGATCGAAGCGGACATCGTAGAATGCGAATTCGCCGAGTCCTTCGAAGGTGACACACTTCATGAAGCGTGCTGGGATGATGCGGTCGGTATCGATGTCGGCCCCGGGGATGGGGACGGCGGTGCCGGAGACGTGGATGATGGGAGAAATAGCCATGACTGGAAAGGTGGTGAGCTGTTATTTGAAGGCCGGAGTAATGGTGTAGCCTTTTTTGGTGAGGAGGTCTTGGATGGCAGTGGCGCCCGTGTAGTGCGCGGCGCCAACGGCGAAGAAGTGAGCTTTCCCGGGCTTCTCGGCGAGGGCTTTGCTGATGGTTTCGGCCATCGTGATGTTGCGGTCATCGAGGACTTTTTTCATGAGCCGGTCTGAGAGATCTCGATCGCCATAATCGGTCTCTGCCATCATTTTTGTGAGGAATTTTCCAATCTCGGGGACATTCTTGGTGAGATAGAGATCGAGGAGATCTTTCATGGAGTCTTTTTCTTCTTTCTTTTCCTTGGCAAGTGTTTCGAGGGTCGACTTGAGGACGGAGATTTGCTCGGCCTCTTTGAGGTCATCGAAGATTTTCAATTGGCTATCGGCAGTTTCGAGAGCACCGACTGTTTTATTCTCCTTTTGAGCTCTTTCAAAAAGGACGACATCGAGCGCTTTTTTTCCACTTAGCTGCATTCCGAGGGTTGGCAGGGTGACCCCGATCACCCAGGTTTTCATTGGCTCAAAGGGTTGCGGATTGAGGCCGGGATTGATCGCCTGAAGAGCTTTCTTGAGCTTTGCGGTGAGATCAGGTCCGATGGATTCGGTCAGGGTCTTGCCATCCTGACGCATGAGCTTGGCTGAAAGGGCCATTTGCTTGGCGGGATCGAGATCGATCTCGGCATAGAAATGGTCTGCGGCGATGAAGGCTTTCTCGGCATCCGGGTGAAGGGTCGTGACGCGGGGGTCGCCGAGGTGAATGGTGCCGAAGAGGTAGGAAGGCTTTTCCAGGTCCTTGCCATCGACCTTCCAGAGGGCTGGTTTGAGCGGGTGTTTGAGAGTGGTGGTGTCAATTTCTTGTTTCTCCCTGGCTTGTGCCAAGAGAGAAACGGAGAGAAGAAGCGCGCTGAGTATTTTCATGAAGCTGATTTTAGGGGGGGCGTTCGGGGGATTGTTAGGAAGGTCGGAGTGTCACTGGCTGTTCCCGAGGCACTCGATGCCGACCTCTGGAAGTCGCTATCGTGTCGTTTGCGTTATTCGGCGTCCTTCGTCTCACGGGCGGCTTTGCGCGCGATGATTTTGGTCAAGGCGTCTTTCACTTGGGCCATTTCCTCTTGATTGAGATCTTGCTCGGCGAGGCTTTGGGCGACCATCGTGAATCCGACTTCGCCGCCTGCCATGACGGTTTGCTCGAATTTCATGATTTTGAGCAATTGCTCGACTGGGGAACGTTCTTTTTCGTTTTCCTGGGCCGCGAGGGGCAGGAGGGCGAAAGAAAGAGCGAGGAGTAAGATTTTCGTCATAGCTTTGATGGGACCTTGCGAGGGTTAAGCGACCGCTGAGTCGGAGGTGACATTGAAAGTTTCGCGGGCGTCGGCAATGCGACCTTCCACGGCGGCGGCCGCGACCATGACGGGTGACATCAAGATGGTGCGTCCAATTGGAGAGCCTTGGCGGCCTTTGAAGTTTCGGTTGGACGAGGAAGCGCAGATTTGATCTCCGATGAGTTTGTCGGGGTTCATCGCGAGACACATTGAGCACCCGGCGGCGCGCCATTCAAAGCCCGCTTCTTCGAAAATCTTATCAATACCTTCCTGCTCACATTGGATCGCGGTGATTTGAGAACCGGGAACCGCGATCGCTTTGATCCCGGCGGCGACTTTTCGACCTTTCAGGAATTTCGCGGTTTCGCGGAAGTCGGAAAGGCGGCCGTTGGTGCAGGAACCGATGAAGGCGACGTCGATGGGAATCCCTTTGATGGGCGTTCCGGCGGGAAGCTTCATGTAAGCGAGCGCTTCCTCGATGACGGCCTTCTCTTCGGGATCGGAAGTGGTGGCAGGGTCGGGGATGTTTTCGCCGATCGTAATGCCGTGGTCGGGGGAAATACCCCAGGTGACGGAGGGTTCTACCTCCTCGGCGTTGATCGTGATGATATCATCGAACTCGGCGTCGGCGTCGGAGGCGAAGGACTTCCAGCCTGTCACGGCGGCATCCCATCTCTCTCCGGAAGGAGAGTAGGGTCGGCCTTTGAGGAACGCGAAGGTTGTTTCGTCCGGGTTGACGTATCCGCAGCGGGCACCGCCTTCGATCGCCATGTTGCAAACGGTCATGCGCTCTTCCATCGAGAAATTGTCGAAGGTCGAGCCGGCGTATTCGTAGGCGTAGCCAATGCCGCCTTTTGCGCCAAGAAGGCGGATGATGTGAAGGGTGACGTCCTTGGCGTAAACTCCGGGGCGGAGGGTGCCGTTGACCTCAATGCGGCGAACCTTAAGCGACTCGATGGCCATGGTTTGGGTTGCGAGAACGTCGCGCACCTGGGTGGTGCCGATGCCGAAAGCAATCGCGCCAAAAGCTCCGTGGGTCGCGGTGTGGGAGTCGCCGCAGGCGATAGTTGATCCGGGCTGGGTGATCCCTTGCTCGGGTCCGACCACGTGGACGATGCCTTGCTTGCCCGACTTGAGGTCGAAGTAGGTCACGTCGAAGTCATCGCAGTTTTTGCGAATGGCATCGATCATAGCGGCGGCGAGGGGATCGGCGGGCTGGTCCTGGTTCTCGGTGGGGACGATGTGGTCAATGGTGGCGAAGGTGCGAGAAGGGTATTTCACGGGCAGGCCAAGATCGCGAAGCATCCCGAAGGCCTGAGGGCTGGTGACCTCGTGGATGAGGTGCGTTCCGATGAAGAGTTGAGTGCGTCCGTCACTCAAAGTGCCCACTGTGTGAGCATCCCAAACTTTCTGATAAAGAGTCTTTCCCATGGCATAAGCCCGCACTTTTCCGCGGGGTGGGGAAGATGACCGCAAAATTTCCTGAAAGCAAGCATCTCGGGGCCTTCTAGAGAAGAAGAGCGCCGCCGCCAGCCGAGATCAGGACGAGCGCCCAGACTGGGACAAGCTTCCGTCGGAGAATGAGGAAGAGAATGGCTACTCCGAGAGCATTTCCAAGGGCATCGCTTCGGCTGTTGATAATTTCGGAATTGGCCATGCGGATGAGGGCCACTCCGAGGACTCCAACGACGGCGGCATTGGCCCCGTTGACGGCGCGTTGAGCCCAGCGTTTTCCGCGAAGACGGCCCCAGATTTTCATCGTTCCGCCCAAGAGGAGCATGCCGGGTAGAAAGACGGCGACAAGAGCAGCACCAGCACCGAGCCAGGGATTCCCAAAGAGATTGGCCTTTGCGCCGAGAAATGCCGCAAAGGTGAAGACGGGGCCGGGGACGCCTTGGGTCGCGCCATATCCGCCGAGGAAGACTTCTCTTTCCATAGACTGAGGGACCATGCTTTCTTGAAGCAAGGGGAGGACGACGTGGCCTCCACCGAAAACGAGCGATCCTGCGCGGTAAATCCCGGCGAGTGGGCTCTGGTGACCCAGAGAAAGGAAGAGAAGAACGAAGAATGTCAGGAGGGCAATCCAGCCGAGGAACCCGCGACCGGAGGTCTTTTTCTTCTCGATTTCCTCACCGGCCGAGAGCGTGAAAACTCCGATCGTGCCCGCAATGGTAATCATAACGAGGGTCATCCATGGGGCCGAGAAAAACAAAAGCATGACCAGAACGAAAAGGGCCAAAGCGAGGCGGCGGAGGTCTGGTGCCAAGGATTTGCGCATTCCCAACCACGCTCCGATGACGACAGCCAAGGCCACAAGCTTCAGTCCTCGCAGAGCGCCCGAGGCGTGGTCGCCCGAGAGGTCGCCGATTCCCAGAGCCACCAGGACCAGGACGAGCGCCGAGGGCAGGGTGAAGCCGACCCAGGCCGCAAGACCACCGAGCAGGCCGGCCCGTTCATGGCCGATGGCCGCCCCGAGTTGGCTGCTCCCGGGGCCGGGGATGAATTGCGTCAGCGACATCAGTTCCCCAAAACGCGCTTCACTGACCCAATTGCGTCGCGTGACGTATTCTTCGCGAAAGTAGCTTATGTGAGCCACCGGCCCCCCAAAAGAGGTCAAGCCCAGTCGCAGCGCCACCCAGAAACATTCCAATGCACGATTCATCACGGGTGAGAAGAGCAAAGGAGAGGCGTCTGTCAATCTCACCCTCTCATTTTCGGTCGCTTTTTTAACTGGCGGCAGGCCGGTCCCTTCGCGATGCTTTTGGCCATGAAGTCAGTTTGGGTGATGCTCGTTCTGGGGTCCTTCCTCGTGAGTTGTGGCTCCGATCCGGTGGCTCGGCCCTTCGTGGCACATCCGGCCTCGAAGAAGCCGGTGTCTCCGAAGCCCGCCGCAATCCCGGCAGCGCCGAAGGATCATCCCAGGAAAGCTTATGCCGGGAAGGTGACCTTTAATGGACTGGCTAGTGGCCCGCTTTTTCATATTCGGATCATTCCCGAGAATGGCTCAACTCTCGAGATACCCGGGATGCGATCCTACGATCAAGTTGATGGCTTTTGGTTTCGAGGCTCCTCCGATGAGTGGTTCAAGATTCCAGATCACAGCGAGGCTTGGGTCGGCAACGCTCCTGAAAAGTATGATGGCACCGCGCACCGGGGAGGTTTGATGATCTACTACCGCAGCAGTCCTCTGGTGGGGCTTGTCGGAGCGATCCGTGGTGGCGTCAAACATCCCGCTTGGGTTAAGGACGCCGACCAGACCAAGAGCCCTGTGCCCTCACCCTTCAAAAACGAATCCGAATGAAATCACTCTCCTTTTTAATTGGGATTTTAATCACGGTGTCAGCATCAGCCGAGGAGCTGCGGCTCAATCAGATCCAAGTGATCGGCACCCACAATTCCTATCACCTCGCTCCCACGGCCGATGAAATGAAACTTCTTGGGGTCTTTAGTAAACGAGCGACCACGGCTTGGGACTACACTCGTAAGCCCCTCGGTGAGCAGCTTGAATCCGGGTTGAGGCATTTTGAACTCGATCTCTACGCTGATCCGGAGGGCGGGCGCTATGCCTCATCAGATGCTCCCTCCGCCGACCCCATGCATAAGCCGGGAATCAAAGTGCTCCATGTCCCCAAGCTCGATGCCCGCTCCGCGCATCCCACTTTCAAAGGCGCGCTCGCTGCGGTGCAGGATTGGTCGGGCCAGCATCCCCGCCATATCCCGATCATGATTTTGGTGGAGCTCAAGGACCGTGCCGAAGTTCCCTTTGGGCCGAGGCCGCTGGCCTTTGATCGCGCCGGCATGGAGGCGCTTGAGCAAGAGATTCTCTCAGTCTTCAAACCCACCCAGCTCATCACTCCTGATCTGGTGCGGGGAGACGCGGCGAACCTACGGGAGGCCATTACCGGAAAAGGTTGGCCGCTTTTGGATGAGGTCCGCGGCAAGGTCATATTCTGCCTCGATAACGAGGGCGGGCATCGGGATCTCTATCTCAAGGGAAACTCATCTCTGGAAAAGCGTCTCCTCTTTGTGAGTGTCGACCCAAAGCATCCGGCGGCAGCCTGGATGAAGCGAAATGATCCGGTGAGCGGATATCAGGAAATTCAGAAGTTGGTTCGCGCCGGTTTCATGGTCCGGACTCGGGCTGATGCCGAGACCCGGGAAGCCCGTGCCAGTGACACCAGGCGAGCGACCAAAGCACTCTCCAGCGGTGCCCAGTTTGTCAGCACTGATTTTCCAGAAAAGGTTCCCCGGATCAGCGAATACGAAGTAATTTTGCCCGATCGGATGGTGGCACGGCCTAATCCTGTTTCGGCCAATGGGAACCGCGATAAGATCGCGGAATAGGGGAGATCCTTGAAGATCCCGCCAAACTTGCTACTTCTCGGCCGTGCAGAATCGATTTTACCAGGCTTTCGACACCGAACGGGCTTCCGGCTACGACACCTCGGGGGACTTCCGCTCGCCCTTTCAGATCGACCGGGACCGCGTTCTGCACACGCCCGCCTTCCGCCGTATGCAGAGCAAGACCCAGGTCTTTTGGAGTGGAGAGTACGATTTCTATCGTACCCGCTTGACCCACTCGCTCGAAGTGGCACAGATCGGAAAATCAATCTGTCACTGGCTCGCACATTCGAGCGATCTTCTTCACGACGATTTTCACATTGATGGAGATTTGGTCGAGGCCATTTGCCTTTCCCACGACCTCGGACACCCCCCCTTCGGGCATGCCGGCGAGCGCTCGCTCAATCACTTCATGGCAGGCTATGGTGGCTTCGAGGGCAATGCCCAAACTCTGCGATTACTGACCGAGCGGATCTTTTCGCAAAGCCGAAAGGGGATGGACCCTTCGCGAGCCTTCCTCGATGGGGTCCTGAAGTATAAGTCGCTCTGGTCCGAGCTTAAGACGACAACAGGGAAGCTCCCGAAGAATCATTTCCTCTATGACGCCCAGGAGGGGCATCTCAGTTGGGCCATGAGTGGAAATGATTTTCCGGCCGAACTCACACCAGGCATCGAGCGCGATCGTTTCAAATCAATCGAGTGCCAAATCATGGACTGGGCCGATGACACCGCCTATTCGTTGAATGACTTGGCGGACTCGGTGAAAGCGGGATTTCTAACGGTGGATCGCATCGAACGATGGGCTGAAAAGAAGGGGCAGGCAATTTCTCATGACGCGCCACTCGGGGCACTTCTACAAGCGATCCGGGGACAGCGAATCGAGCCCTTCGTGGGCAAGAGAATCGGACGCTACATTCAATCGGCCCGTCTCGTCGGTGCCGTGAATCTCCTCAGCGCGACCAGTCATCGCTACGCACTTGATCTCGTGATCGCCGAGGAAGTCAGAGCGGAAAGCGAACTCTTCAAGCAGCTCGCTTTCGAAGTGGTATTCCTCTCGCCGCAACTCAAGCAACTCGAGCACAAGGGGAGTTACATGTTGCGCAAACTTTGGGAAGTGATGGAGCAACGATACGTTCTGGGGGAAACGATCGATGGTCAGGACTTCGCCTTACTCCCAGACGCCGATGCTGCCGAGATCCAGCAAGCGGAGACGGTCGAAAAGAAGGCCCGCCTTGTCTGCGATTTCTTGGCGGGCATGACCGATGGCTACGCCGCGCGGACCTTCAGAAGACTCTTCGAGCCCGGCTTCGGAAGCATCGGAGACTTGGTGGGATAGAAGGTCTCAAGCGGAAAGAGTCCGACCATTCCAAAATCCAAGCCGACGGAGCTTGGGCCTGAGTCTGAGCATCCACACCCATGCTCCCAACTGAGTTTCACTCCTCTTTAAATCGCGTGGGGCGAAGCCCTTTACGCCACTACGGAAGCGTTCTTGATCGCGCTAGTATATCCTCCTCCGTGGAGGTGATGCCGCCTTTTGACCCCTGATTCAGGGTCCTTCGACTCCCGGGTCGGCGGGACCCACGTGAAACCTGCGGTCACCTCGCTTCTCGGACAACTTACGAAATGATTCTTTAGCTGCTTGTCCCAAACCTCCTACCACCGCCGCTCTGCAGAAAAACTCTCTCTTTCCTGTGCGTCGGACTCTTAAAGATAAGCTACCGAATAAATCAACTTCCAAGGTCTAGGCCTTTTGCCCGTCTTGCCAACCCCCTCATTGGAAAAGGGAGTTCGCTTGGAAAGACCGAGAAATCATTTTTGAAAGTTTTCTTCAAATCGGCCTGTTACATTATTGGTATGAACAGAATGATTACTCGCAGCCTCCTTTTTATGGGACTAGCGATATCGCAAGCAGTCGGCGCAGACGGGGATCTCCCAGATCACAAGCTCTCAGAGTTTGGGCTTGGGACTCACCTCTTTGGCGAAGAAGTCACGATGGAAAGCCTGAAAGGCCGCGTCGTGGTCATTGAAAAATGGGGAGTCCGGTGAGGCCCTTGCATTAGCGCAATGCCCATCTGGTCAAGATGGATAAAAAAATGAAGCCCAAGGGGCTCTCGATTATCGCAGCTGAAAGTCAAAATACTCCGGAGGACACCATCAAAGGAATCCTCGACGAGCACAAAGCCGAGTTCACTGTTTCGCGGCAGATCACGAGTCCGATCCAGTCTCGGGGAATTCCTCATTCCTACGTCTTCGATGTCGAGGGACAGCTTATTTTCCAGGGTCACCCGATGGATCCCGACTTTGAAAAAGTCATCAAAAAGGCTCTCAGAGACTTCAATGCCGAGCCTGACGAACCTGAGGAAAAGGGAGACATCTTTCCTGAACGCACTTGGACGAATAGCGAGGGAAAGCCTCTCATCGCCGCGATCACCGCGATCAACGGTGACCAAGTCACCTTTAAACTCAAGAATGGCCGTAAGGTCGCTTACGATATTTCCAAGCTTTCCGAAGAGGATCAAAAGCTCATCAAGGAAAAGAAAGGAGAATGACCTGCTTTAAATCAGGGTTTTAAGAGTAAGTCCGGCCGATGTGCCGGGCTTTTTTTATCACTTCTTCCTCCTGCACCACCCAGATCAGTCATATCTTTCTCCGTTTCCTCGCGTTTTAGATGTCCGTTTTAAATGTCCGTTTTAAATGCCAGACGATTTGGGTCGTGGTCCCTGTCAGGGACCCATTGGCACCCGCGCTATGGTTCACGTGAATTTGACGATGGCCAGGATCGCGAAGGTGTAGGAATCCTCGTTGCGGTCATTGTTGGGAATGGTGATGATTGTAGTGGGAATGCCCTCGGGAGACAGGGGAACCTTGACCGCGAAGGTGGTGGAGTTGCCTCCGGGGATGATTGCGGCGGTTGGCTCGTCGCGGGAAACTCGTTCCGCTTGACTTCACCAATCCTCACGAGAGGTGAGCCGTCGAGAATAAGATATTCCGAAAAATCAGCGGGGCTTTCCACGGTGAAGGTGTGGCTCAAGGTCTGCCCCTTACCCTTGATATTGATTTTCCTGCTTCGACCGGAGCTGGAGTGAAAACGAGACCAAGGGCCAGCGTGATGGAGGGAAGAGAAAAGAACCGGAGTATGGTCATGGTATCTCGATACGCGAAATTCTCGAGAGCGAGGGATCACCGAATCCGAAAAAGTTCGTTCTTTGAGATCCGATATTGAGAGGCTCCTTTTTTGATGAGATTGAAGTTCAGGAGATCTCCTTTCGCCCAGTCGGGAAGCTGGAGGTAAAAGTTATTCCAACCTTCCGGAGGGAGGATGTCGCTGGACTGGGTCGGATTTGGTAAGGTGTTCTCACGGGCTTTGATGACGTGATCTTACTCGTGCGAGGCATCAATCGTTCCCGGACTGCAGACATGAAGGCTGAGGTCTGGTTCTTGGGGCGAAAGATTCTCGTTTTCAGCCAGACTGTGTGGTCTTCGCATTTCCCTAGAAATCTCGTCAGATCATTTACGGCAGCCGAGTGACCGATTAAGCCCGCGACTCTCCCAAGATGCGTCTTCTTGGCTCTTAGTCAGTTTTTTTTAGGGTCGGTATTTGACCTGGTTTGATACTTATTGGTTTGATGCGCTTGGATAAATTTGTGGGGAAATGGGCCGGCACCGGGAAACGGCGGACTCGTGCGATTTTTGAGGGAGGGCGGGTCGTTTTCAATGGAGTGGTGACCGATGACGGTTCGGTGGCGGTTGGGAAGTTTGACCGGGTTGAAGTTGAGGGCGAGATTTTGCAAGCGATGACTCCGAGGTATGTCATGCTTCACAAGCCGTGCGGTGTGGTAAGCGCAACGATCGATAACGAGCATGAGACGGTCATCGATTTGATCGAGGAAGAATGGGCGAAGGAACTGCATCTTGCCGGGCGGTTGGACCGCTTTACCTCCGGGCTCATGATTTTGACGAATGACAGCTGCTACTCGGAGTCCTTGACTGATCCTTCTTTCAAGGTCGGGAAGCGCTATCTCGTTGGGGTCGACGGGGCAATTTCACCCGAGGTAATTTTGGGTTTTAACGTGGGTCTTTGGTTTGCCAAAGAGAAGATCACGACAAGTCCGGCGGAGATCGAGGTACTCAATGACCGTTCGTGTCGATTGACGATTTTTGAGGGGAAACACCATCAGATCAAAAGAATGTTTGCTCGCTTTGATCTCAAGGTGGTGACGCTCCATCGTGAAGCAATTGGCTCACGCGATCTCCTGCCACATTTGCAAGAACGGGAGTGGGAGGAGTTCATTCCGGGGTAGCAAAGGCGAAGGCTTCTCCAGAGTCGAGATGGTATGGGCAAAGGTTTTCCAATGCGGGCCATTTTTGAATGAACCCATGTCGGAGAAGGCCACGTTGGAGACTACGACTTTCATTCAGGCCGATGTGGGTGGAAGTGGACATGCGGGCGTGTCCTTGCATGTCGGACTGACCGGCCATGAGGTAGACTGAGAGCGGAGTGATCTCCTTGCTGTCGGCAAAAGGGAAAAGGCGCAGGAGCGAGGCTCTGACCCTTTATTGGATGCCATGGGAAAGATTTAAGGGATGTTATGAGAGGGGTTAAGGACCTTTTTAAAGCCTAAAAAACGGAGGCTCCGTTTCAGTGGAAGCCTCCGTTGATCGTTGAGAGAGCGAGTCGTGTTCTAGAAAAGGCTATTCCTCAATTCGGAAGAAAGTGGTCGTCACGCCATTCAATTCGGGAATGTCACTCAGGTCGTAGGTCCGAGTTGTCGACTCGCCTGCATCGCCGAGAACGCCATCGTCGAGGTCGAACTCCCAGTCGATCATATCAATCGAGTATTTTACGATGTAGCTGCGGTCCGGGGCTGAATTCCAAGTCAGCGATACGGTATTGGTGTCGGCATCGTATGCGATGTCGGTGATCACTAATCCGGTAGCCGATGCCACGATCACGGTGAGGGGTTCCGAAATGGCATAGACTGGGAGGGCGTTGGCAGCGGGCTCTTTCCATTGTCTGATCCAAAAGTCGGTTTCGCGCCCGGCGAGAGTACCTACGGGCGATCCAGTCTGGACCCCTTGGCCGTCAAGGACACCCAGTGCTGTGTCACCCGCGCCCATGCCATCGCCGTCCGCGCCGCCGCCACCGCCGGGCCCAACGCCCGTGCCATTGTTGAAGCTTCCCGTGAAGACCCGACCGCCAGGATTACTCGTTGCAACACCATTCTCGTCGAAAATCACTGGCACGACGCTCGGGACTCTCCACACTTCGGCGTTGTTGTTCGCAAGCAAGCTCGTGCCATCCATCAGGAAGACTGGAACACCAATCTCGACGTCCGGATTGGTTCCGGTGTTATCCCGCGCGTCGACGGTTAACGTTGATCCGAGCATGTTCCAAGTGCTGTCGCCGAGACTGGGGAAGGCGGTGCTGGCCGCGACCGTCTCTTGCACGAAGGTGTTGTAAGTCGTGATATCAGGCGACAAAGCAGTGGTGGTCGTGCTACTGAGAAGGATAAGGCGATAGGTGTCACCCTCAGCCCAAGCGGCTCCGGTTGCGGGGTTGATGCCGTCGTTCGCGGTAAGATCGAGGACGCCGAGTTGGCCGGCCAATTGCGCCTCGGCGGGAACGAGAGCGAGCGCGGCAAAGATCAATGCTTTCCCGGTGATTTGTGATAGAATTAGTTTCATTGAATTAAGGGGGGTGAAAATAAGAGGCGGCAACCTGGTGATCAGGTCGCCGCAGCACATTTGAAGAATGTGAGCTTTGGCGAAACTATTTGCGACGGCGACGAAGCAGAGCGAGGCCAGCGAGGCCAAGTAAGGCGATCGAAGAAGGTTCTGGAATGACTGTCAGCGGCTCTGAAATCGCATAGACTGGAAGGGAGTTGGCGGCTGGCTCTTTCCACTGCCTGATCCAAAACTCGGTTTCGCGCCCGGCGAGATTACCGAAGGGTGATCCTGTCTGGACGCCTTGTCCGTCAAGGACCCCCAGCGAAGTGTCACCCGAACCCGTGCCATCGCCGTTCACGCCGCCGCCACCGCCGGCCCCAACCCCCGTGCCGTTGTTGAAGCTTCCCGTAAAGACCCGTCCGCTCGGGTTACTTGTGGCAATGCCGTTTTCGTCGAGAGTCACCGGCACGGCGCTCGGGACACTCCACAATTCCGCGTTCGTGTTCGCAAGTAAGCTCGTGCCATCCATCAGGAAGATCGGCACCCCAGTCTCGACGGTCGGATTGGTCCCGGTGTTATCTCGTGCATCGACGCTTAGCGTTGAGCCGAGAATGTTCCAAGTGCCGCCCACGAGGCCTGGAAAGGCGGTGCTGGCAGCGGCCGTCGCCTGCGCGAAAGTGTTGTAAGTCGTGATGTCCGAGGACAAGCCAGTGGTGGTCGCGCTTGTGAGAAAGATGAGGCGATACTGATCGCCAGGGTTCAAGCCGGTGGACGAATCCAGGACGCCGAGCTGGCCGATGACGGCTGCGTTGACTTGAGTTGAAGCGAGGACGAGGGCTGCGAGAGACAGGGTCGTGGTTGTGAGTTTTATCATTTGGAGATTTTGTTGGGCCTCTTCAAATCGGAACGAAATGATTACGGCTTCCGCGGGTTACGTAGCATCGGTTGTTCCACCACGCCAATTCGACGTCGATTTTCTGTTTTTAGTCTATGACCTAAAAGGGTAAACTTCTTGCGTGGATCTTGAATCGTTTACTTTGCAACCTGCGGCCTCGCAGGTTGCCTCATTTCTGCGTGACTGCATCCAGCGGCGGATCTTTGCGACTGAGATTCCTGGGATTCATCATCTCGCGAGTGAGTTGAAGGTGAACCATAAGACTGTGACCAAAGCACTTGGAATTCTGGAAGAAGAGGGAGTATTGGTTTCACAGGGGCGGGGAAAGCGAAGGGGGATTGTCATCGCCAAACCGGAAGGGGGTGTCTCACTTCGTGTCGGGATTCTTTGCTTAGAACCGACCGATCCGGGGCTGGATCCTCTTATTGATATTCGCCACTTGTTGGTGAAAGCGGGTCACGTGCCGTTCTTCCCGACTAAGACCCTGATTGATCTTAAAATGGGGGTGCAAAGAGTTGCCCGTTTTGTGAAGACCGTTGAAGCCGATGCGTGGGTAGTCATGGCGGCCTCAAAAGAGGTTTTGACTTGGTTTGCGGCTCAGCCGACTCCAGCTTTTGCGCTTTTTGGTCGCCGACAGGAAGTGAATATTGCCTCCGCTGGGCCCGTCATGGCGCCCGCGCTTGTTTCCATCGTGGAACGACTTGTGGAGTTGGGGCACCGTCGTGTCGTCATGCTCAGCCGTGAAATGAGGAGGGTGCCAGAGCCCGCGGAGTTCGAAACAACCTTCCTCGAATGCCTCGGTAAACATGGGATTTCACTCGGTGGTTATCACTTGCCGCAATGGCAGGAAAGCTGCGAAGGTTTTCAACAGTTGCTGGAATCGCTCTTTAAATTGACACCTCCAAGCGCGCTCATTCTCCATGAAGCCCACCAGGTTGTGGCGGTGCTGCAGTTTATCGCAAGGCGGGGAATTCGGGTTCCGGAAGATCTTTCCCTCGTGTTCTTGGACTGTGATCACCGCTTCAGATGGTGTCGCCCGACAATTGCCCAAATTAGGTGGGACGTTCGTGAAGTGGCCGCGTGTGTTGATCAATGGGTGGGCGATTTGTCAACCGGGAGAGCGGACCGCCGGCAAATTGGAATCAAATCGAAATTTGTTGAGGGAGGGACTATCGGTCCGGCTCCGAAATAGGATGATGGTGGTCTCGGATCGCGCCTTGCAATCAGCTTGTGCGGGGGAATGATAAGGGTGTTCCGGGAGTGGAAGAACGAGTAGGGTTCGCCTGTCGCAGGAAGCTCTGATCATTCAGTGCTAATTTTAGGTTCCGCAAATTTCAAAAGAAATTACCTTTGGCTCAGAAGCTTAAACCGTAACGGCATCCTCTATGTATCTTTCTCAAAAAATCCAAATCGCTTTTCTCTCCGGAGTGTTGTCCGCCTTTGTCGCCGTGAGTTCGGCCGCCGAAGTTGGCTCAACAACCAAGGACATCCTTGATGATAAACGCCCTGAAGACGCGGTTCAGCTTCTCGATGACAAGGGACACTCGTTTGTTCCCGAGTCGGAAAAGATCGCAAATCAATGGGTCTTCCAAGGGGGCGTGCTGACGGCCTCGCCGAAGTGGGACAGTGTCGTCACTCCGGAAAGCTACTCGGATTTTCGGATGCATCTCGAGTTCAATGTGAACAAGGTGCCGGGAGTCGATGCCGAGAAGAACGGGAATTCCGGGGTCTATATCCAACATCGCTACGAGCTTCAGATTTTAAATTCCCACGGGGTTTCGCTTGAAGACTACAAGGCGAGCTACGCGGGCAGCATGTATCGCCAGAAGATGCCTGATAAGTTGGTCTCGAAGCCTGCGGGCGAGTGGCAGGCCTATGACATCGTCTTTCGGGCGGCGAGATTTTCCGGAGACAAGAGGACCGAGAATGCCAGGATCACGGTAAAACACAATGGCACGATCATCCATGATGACTACGCTTTGACCAATAAGACCGGAGCCGGAGCCAAAGAGGGACCCGAACCAATGCCGATCAAGTTGCAGGGACACCATAATCCGGTAAAATTTCGGAATATTTGGATTCAGCGACTGAAGCTCGATGCTCCCAAGAAGAAGGCTCCGCCGAAGAAAAAGAAGGGTTACACTTACGTCGTTCCCTTTGACAAGATTCCACCTTCTCCGGCCCTTGATCCAAAAGAGGCACTCGAGAGCTTCGTGTTGCACAAGGATTTTGAAATCAGCACGGTGGTCAACGAGCCCGAGGTCCAGAATCCGCTGGCGCTCCGCTTTGATGGGGATGGCCGGATGTGGGTGGTGGAGATGCGTGCCTACATGCCTGATGCCAATGGAACCGGCGAAGAAGAGCCGATCGGACGGATCTCGATTCACGAAGACACCAACGATGATGGTGTTTATGACAAGACGAGCGTTTTTCTTGATGGGCTGAACCAACCTCGCTCGATCGCTTTCTACAAAGGCGGCATCCTCTTCGGTGGTCACGAGAAGCTCTACTTCGTCGAGAACGTGGATGGCAAGGCCGGCAAGATGACGGTGATTGACGAAAACTACACCCAGGACGCCAATGTTGAACATCGCACCAACGCTCTCATCCGTGGGCTCGATAACTGGATCTACAACGTGAAATCGGATGCCCGCTACCGGGAAATCGACGGGCGCTGGGTGAAGGAGAAGACCTCCTTTCGTGGCCAGTGGGGGATGTCGCAGGACAACTACGGACGCCTCTATTACAACGAAAATTGGTTCGGGATTAAAGCCGACCAACTCATGCCAAATCTCCTCATGAGAAATCCCAATTACCTTCTGGGAGGAAATCATGCTACGCAGATTTCCTATCGTGACAAACTCTATCCTGCCCGGATTACCCCTGGTGTGAATCGTGGTGGAGAAGGGGATATTGATGACAAGGGATACCTTAAAGCGGCAACCGGAGCGGCCGGACCCGTGGCCTATCGTGGTGACCAATTCCCCCCTGAGTTTCACAACACGGCATTATTCTGCGAGCCAACTGCGAATCTCGTGCGGATGGTCCACGTGACTCGGAAGGATGGGCTTCTTTCCGGCGAGCATCGCATGGGAAAGAGGGAGTTTCTCGCTTCAACCGACGAGCGTTTTCGACCGGTGAATCTTTTCACGGCTCCCGATGGGACGCTCTACGTGATCGACATGTATCACGGCATCATCCAGCACAAACACTACCTCACAAAATATCTCCGGGAGCACATCGCACATCGGAATCTCGAGAGCGACCCGCGACTCGGACGGATCTATCGGATCAAATACAAGGGGAATCCCCGCGGGCCCCAGCCGCAGATGCTTGGGCAAAAGGGCCCGGCTTTGGTTGCGTATTTGTCTCACCCCAACGGTTGGTGGCGTGATAGGGCACAACAGCTGATCGTGGATTTTGGGAAAGAGGATGTCGTGCCTGCCCTCACCGCTTTGGCGGGGGATCAAAGTAAACCGCTTGGCCAGATCCACGCTCTCTGGACTCTTGAGGGTCTTGGTCGGTTAAACCTGCGTGCGATCTCCGGGGCTTTGGCTTCGGATGATCCTTACGTCATCGAATCTGCGATCCGTCTCGCCGAGCTTCTTCCTTCTGAAGAGTCCGTGAATCTTGTCCCGAAGTTTGTCGAGCTTGCCGAGCTCCCTGACCTCGTCATGCAACGCCAACTCGCGGCTTCGCTGGGCAGAATTCCCTCGAAGGAGGCTTTGGCACTGCTCAAGGAAGTTTTGGTGAAGAACATCGAGGCCCCCTACTTTCGGGAAATTTCCATCAACGGTCTCGCTGGTCGTGAGGCGGAGTTCCAGAAAGTGCTGGGGAGTGAGTTTAAAGACGCGAAGTTTTTGAAGTATCTTAAGCACTGCCTCACTCCCAAGACGACCGCCGCTGCCTTTAAAGCCCCTCGCGATAAGGCGCACTTAGCGTCCTTCCGACGAGGGGAAAAGTTTTACATCCATAACTGCATGGCCTGCCACGGTGCCGATGGCAAAGGTCTCGAATCACTGGGACCTCCCCTGGTACGCTCTGAGTGGGTGAATGGGTCACAAGAGCGTCTTTCTGCCATTCTCTTGCAGGGGCTCATGGGGGCGATCGAAGTGGGCGGGAAAAAATACACCCCGGCGGCCGCGATGCCGGGCTTGAAAGATGCTCCCCAAATTGACGATGCTCAGCTTGCCGACGTCGCCACATTCATTCGTCACGCTTGGAATAATCAAAAGAGCGCGGTCAAGCCTGAAACGGTCGCTAAGACTCGCAAGAAGCTAGAGGATCGGGAGACAACCTTTACTCCGGAAGAACTGGTGAAGGAATTTCGCTAATTTAGGGGGGCTCGGCTATGGGCACTCTGGAGAGAGCCCTTCCGGGTGTTAGCGTTTCCGAGTTCGTCCGGTTTTCCGGCGGGGGCCCTTGTTCTTGAGCTTAGGCTTCTTGTTTTGAAGGGGCTTTGACTTGGTCCGGTTACTCTGGCCCTTCTTGGGCGGGGTGCGAAAGTTGCGAGGTTGGCTGTCGTAGGAAAACTCTTCTACGATCCTTTTCTCAAGAGGCGCTGCGACGAGCTTCGAGAGTTCTTCAAGGTTCTTACTTTCGCCTTGGGTCACAAAGGTCGTGATTTCGGCAAGCTCGGAATCGGCCCGCTTGAGATAGTCTTGATCAATCTCGTGGAAGTCGAAGTGAATGATGGACTTGATCCCCGAGAGGTCGGCCTCGCGAAGGACTGATTCGGTCGCAAAAATCGCCTGAAGGGTTCCTTTTTTGAGGTCCTGTAAGGCTCGTTCACGGAGTTCGACCTTTTTACTGCCCGAGATCGTGTCGGTCGCGAGGTCATTGAGACCTGCTTCGGTGTTCAGGGCCAAGAGGGCCTCGCGGTTCCTGACAAAGACGAGGGCCGGGGTTGGAAAGCTTCCGCTCGCCAACAAGTGTAGGAGAAGATCGGTCTTCTGGTGTTCGAAGACTTCGTAGATCGATTGGAGCGTGGTGGGCATGGGCTGGATACTACTTCACCGTATTGCTTGTGCCGAGAAGATCGTTCACTGCTTTATTGGCGACGCGCACGATGTATTTGTTGGGTTGGTTTTTGAGTGCTTTTTTCAAGGCGGGAAGAGCCGGGAGAGCTTGTTTTTCGGCTTCATCGAGGGCGATGGCGGCGTGGAGGCGGGACCATTGTTCGGGAGATTCAAGAGCTTTCGTGAGTTCAGCGAGGGCCTTGGGTTCCTCGGATTTGAGGCGGAGAAGGGCGCGGGCGGCTGCGATGCGGACGACGGTTGAGGAGTCTTTTTGAATCATCTGTAGGCATGCCGTGACGCTTTTGTCGGTTTTAACGGCGGTATTCCCAATGCCAGTGGCAGCCCAGTAGCGGACGGCGGCATCATGATCCTTGAGTCCTTCGTGGAGGGCGGGAAGGGCTGATTCACCCTCGGAAGCAAGGCCCGCCATTTCGCCGAGTCGTTCGGGGAGGGTGGTGTCTTTAATTTCGGCAAGGATGGCGTAGCGGGATCCGGCCTTTTTCTCGCGGAGTTCCATTTCCGGTTCGGGGATGAGGCCGAGGTCCCGGGTGTCTTTGATCCACTGAATGTGAGCCTTGCGAAGGCGGTTGAGGTTCTCTTTTTGCGCGGGGTCGTCGGCGAGATTGTTGACTTCGTGAGGGTCTTTTTCGAGGTCGTAGAATTCCTCGATCGGCTTTTGGTCCGCCATGAAGGTCTTCATGGCGGGGGACATTTTGCCGCTTTTGGCAATGCGCCGGAGTTCCTTCATCGTCGCTCCTTTTTCGGGAGTGTTCATGTATTGGAAGTAGGGCTTAAGTGGCTCGTAGTTGCGGATGTAGCGGTAGCGCTTGTCGCGGACGCTGCGGATGATGTCGTAGCGCTCGTCCATGCGATCGCGGGCGCCGTAGATGGTGTCGCGTGGAGGAGTGAGATTCTCACCGAGGAAGGCCCGGCCCTGGGTCACGGATGGGGCGGGGAGGCCCGCGAGATTAAGGGCGGTATTGCCGAAATCGAGGGAGCTGATAAGTTGGTCATCGGTCGTATTAGGTTTGCCCTGGCCGGAAGTACGAAACTTCCCGGGAATGCGAACGATGAGGGGGATGCGAGTGCCTGAGTCGTAGAGCCAGCGCTTGGCGCGGGGGAGTCCGACTCCGTGATCGGACCAATAGATGATGATCGTGTCTTCGTAGAGATTCGCTTTTCTAAGGGCCTCGATGTGCTCGCCCGCCCAAGCATCCATCGCGGTGATGAGTTCGTAGTTGCGCTTCCAGTCTTCGCGCACGATGGGAGTGTCGGGATAGTAAGGCGGGAGGGTGGTCAACTTGGTTGGGTCCTGGCGTTCACTGGGAGAGAGATTCTTGGTGACAGATTTGTATTTTGATTTCCCGGCGATGCCACTCTCGTGGCAGCCCGTGAAGTTGAAGACGGCGAAGAAGGGTTGCTTGGGGTCTTCGCGGTTCTTCCAGTGGGCCTTGCCGCTGCTAGCATCCCATGTTTCTTTAGTTTCGGTAAATTGGTAGTCCTTTTTTGAGTTATTACTACAGTAATAACCGGCTTGGCGAAGGTAGATGGGAAAGGCTTTGATGGCGTCGGGCATGGTGGCGCTGCTGCGCATGTGCATGGTGCCGATAGTGGTCTGGTACATCCCGGTGATGATGGTGGAGCGGCAGGGGGCACACACTCCGGCGGCGGTATAGGCATTGGTGTAACGGACGCCGTCCTTGGCGAGTTGGTCAAGGTGGGGCGTGATCGCCTGGGGGTCGCCATAGCAGCCGAAGTGGGCGTTGATGTCCTCGGCGGAGAGCCAGAGAATATTGGGTCGTGGGACCGCCTGAGTTTCACGCAGAGTCGCGGAGGCGCAGAGAATGAGGAGGAGAAGGGTTTTCATTTTGGTGACTTGCGGGGCTTCTTTTTGCGATTGAGGTAGGGTTTAAATTCGGGCCGATCTTTCCAGCCCTCAATGTAGGGTGCGTATTCCGGTGAGGTGGTCCAGGAACGTGCTTTAACCGGGTCGGGTTTGACTCCGGCAGGGAGATCGCCACCGGCGAGGCTATTGTCGACGGAAATGTTCCAGGCTTTGAGCTTGGCTTGTAAGTCATGGGCGATTTTTGGGAGCTCGTTGATGAGGTCCTTTAACTCGGTCTGGTCTTTGGAGAGGTCGTAGAGTTGGTCGTTTTCGCCGCCCTTTTTGTCGTTCAAGAGTTTGAAATTATTATCGATGACGGCGGTGCGGCCGGTGTGGCGGAAGAAGAGGGGTTCTTTGCGGGGTCCGGTTTCTGTTTTGAAAAGAGGGAAGAGGCTCAGGCCATCGATGGGCTTCAGCATCGAGTCCTTGGGGAGGTTTGCGATGTCGGCGAGGGTGGGGAAGATGTCGACAATGCCGGAAGGCGCGGAAGTACGACGCGCTTTGGAGATCCCGGCAGGCCATTCGATGACACAGGGGACTCGGAGGCCTCCTTCGAAGATGCTGTTTTTGAAGCCACGGAGGTTTCCAACGGTGCCGGGTTTTATGCCCTTGAGGCCTCCGTTGTCGCTGTTGAACCAGACGATGGTGTCATCGTGGAGGTCGAGTTTGCGGAGGCCGGCGCGGAGAGTTCCGATACTGCGGTCCATCGCGACGAGTTCTCCGTAGTGTTCTTGTGAAGCCTTGGAAAGACCTTTGAAGGGAGCTTTGTCCTCCTCGCTGGCGATGAAGGGATCGTGCGGGGAACCGAACCAGATGACGGTGAAGAAGGGCTTTGCGCCTTTTGATTTGGCTTTGATGAACTTGAGGGCTTCGGCAACGATGACTTCGGAGGAGTCACCTTTGGTTTGCTCGAATTTGCCCTGACGACTCATGAGGGGATCGATGTCGAAGAAATTGGTGACGGAAAACCATTCGTCGAACCCGAAGATGCCGGGGTGATGGGTGTCGGAGGCGAGGATGGGCGCGCCGGGTCCGCTGAAGCCATTGATGTGCCATTTGCCAAAGTGGCCAGTGGCGTATCCCGCTTTTTTTAGAGCGGCGGGAAGGGTTTTTTCTTGGCGGCGGAGGGCATGACCGTGGTTGAGGACGGTAGTACGGTCGTTGGAGCGGCCGGTAAGAACGCTGGCGCGGGCGGGGGAGCAATTGGGCGCGGCGTAGAAGCGGTCGAAGCGCAGGCCGTTGGCGGCCATGGCGTCGAGGTTGGGAGTTTTCAGAATGGGATGGCCGTTGTAGCTGGTTTCCCCCCACCCTTGGTCATCGGTCATGACGAGGATGATGTTGGGCCGGGAATCCTCGGCCGCTTGCAAAACGGAAAGACCGACGATGAGAAATGAGGCGGGAATGAAGGGGGATTTCACCCCCTCAGGGTGTCATCTTTTAGAAGAATCAGGAAGCCTGAATGAGTGACCGGAGAGGTCTTCGCTTCAGTCGATCCGGAACCAATCGAGATTGGCAAGGTGTTGCTTACCGGGATTGGTGAAGGTCAGGCGGAGATTGACAAGACCGGAGGGCAGGTTGGCGAGAGGGATGGAGACTTCCTTCCATGTCTTCCAATCGCCGGTTGGTTTGATCTGGCCGGAGCCGATGTTTTGGCCATTCGCGGTCATTGTTACGGTGGCTCCGGGGCCCGCGGAAGCGTAGCGGAAGGTTATTTTTTGAGAGCCTTCGAGCCGGAAGCGGTGGTATTCGGTCCAATGAGAATGGTTGATCGCTCCGATGAAGGGGTGATCGTTGCGGTTGAGGATCTGGGTGCCGTTGTTCGTGGTGTAGGACTCGGCTTGGATGGTGCGGGGATGGAGTCGGATCGACGCTCCGCCGGAGAGCGGGGAAGCCTTGCCCTCGTGACCACCGGCATCGGTATAGTTGGCGGAGAGCTCAAGCGTTTGATCCGATGAGGGGAGTTTGATGGTTCCGGTGGAGCCGCGGCTCACTTCGGGAGCGCTTTTAGCAGAGAGAGAATAGATCCAGCGGACCATGGAGGCGACCTGGTTCCGGTCGAGATTGGGATGGGGAAGCATGGGAATCTCGCCCCAGACTTTGGATGATCCTGAAATGATTCGAGTGACCGATTGGTCAAAGGCGGTGTCATCGTCCTCGTAGCGTTTTGCGATGTCGTTGAAGGCCGGACCAATCAGTTTTTGAGTGGCGTGATGGCAATTGAAGCAATCGGAGGACCTGATCGCGGAAAGTCCGGGTGCTTCTTTGGCAAGAGGAGCCAGGGTGACGACGGTGCTGCCGAATGCGGTCGCGTCCTTTTTTGAATCGCCTTCTTGCTGGTCCGAAAGATGGATTTGATAAGCAACCGGCTTCCCGGGAGTATAGAAGGCGCCGTCGAGAGGTGATTCAAAAGCTAAACTGGGAGGGGTGTTTCCGGCCGTAATGGTGTGAGAGGTGTCACTGCTTGCTCCGTCTTCGTCAGTAACTTTGAGGGTGATGACATGATCACCTGGCTCAGAGAGGATGAGTTTTGGAGCCGTTGCGGTTGAGAATTCCTTGCCGTGATGGGACCATGAATAGTGAAGCTTGCCACCTTCGGGATCTTGAGAGCCTGAGCTCTCGAGGCTCACGGTCAGGGGAATCGAGCCGTGTTTTTGGTCGGTCTGGAATTGTGCGATGGGGTCGAGGTTTCCGTGGCGGTAGGTGATGTGGATGAGGCGGGCATCCTTGTTGTCTCCCCAGGTCGCGCCGTAGTCGATGAACCAAAGGGTGCCGTCGGGTGCGAAGATGGCGTCGGAGGGACGCTTAATTTTGGCTGGAAGGGTGAACTCCTGGAATCCGACGAGGTTCTCGTTTTTATCAAGTTTGGCCCACTTGATGTAAGGGCGGTTCCAGTCCCAGAGGAGGAGGCAATGATCGAAATCCGCGGGAAAGCCGCCAGTCTCTGCGAACTTGGGGTCGTAGTGGAAAACGGGTCCGGCGCAGGCGGTGCGGCCTCCTTTTTTAAGTTCGGGGAATTCGGGGGAATCGCCGTAGGGGTAGAAAATGAAGGCAGGTTGTGCGGGCGGAAGATCTTGGCGTCCGGTGTTGAGGGGCGAGTCGTTGATCGGTTTGGCAGGATTGAATTTTGCGCCTACTTTTCCGTTCGTGAAATCGACACGAGAGTAGGGTTTGTTGTCGGCGATGAAGTAGGGCCAGCCGAAGAATCCCGCTTTGCGGGCCTGGTTGATTTCGTCATGTCCGGCGGGGCCGCGGGGGCCGGCGTTTCCGGCATCAGGGCCGACGTCTCCCCAGTAGAGGTGGCCCGATTTTGGATCGATGGAGAATTTCCAGGGATTGCGGCAGCCCATGACAAAGATCTCGGGGCGTGTTCCGGGAGTGCCCTCAGGGAAAAGGTTTCCTTCGGGAATGGCGTAGGAGGCATCTGGGTTGACGCGAATGCGCATGATTCCGCCGCGGAGGTCATTGGGGTTGGCTGCTGATTTTTCGGCGTTCCAGGGTTCGCGATTGGGACGGCGGTCGATGGGCGCGTAGGAAGCGGAGTCGCCAAAGGGATGGGTGTTGTCTCCGGCAGAGGCGTAAAGGCAGCCGTCGGGACCGAACTTGAGCATGCCACCGTGGTGGCAGCACTCGCGGCGCTGGGTCTTCCATTCGATGACTTTGACCTCGTCGGTGAGGGTGTCGTTTTTGAGCGTGAAGCGGCTGATACGTTGGCCGATCAGATCGGCGGGTGAGTAGAGAAGGAAGAGATGATTGTTCTCTTTAAACTTCGGATCGAGGGCGATGCCGAGGAGTCCGTTTTCTTGCTCACCGAAGACTTCGATCTGGGCGAGGATGGTGCGTTCTCCGGTGGTGGCATGAATACGACTGACCTTTCCCTGGAGTTCGATGAGGTAGATGGAGCCATCGGGACCCAGATCCATGCCCATGGGGCGGGCGAAGTCTTCAGCGACGGTTTTAACCTCGAAGCGAAAGGTTTCGACTGCGAGGGCGAGGTTGGAGAAAGCGAAAAAGGTAAGGAGGCGGAACATCGTGATGGGCGTTGGTCAGGAGGTTGGGGCAATTTCTGTTCGGAGTTGGTCCAGGAAATCGTTGAGAAATTGCGTGCGTTCTTTGGCGAGGGATTTACCTGCCGAGGTCTGCATGGTCTCTTTGAGGCTGAGGAGTTTGGCGAAAAAATGATCGAGACAGAAGTTGGCGTCGTCGGTCGCTCGGTTCTGGCAAAAAGGGTCGTTTGGATTGTAGAGGAGAGAGCCCATGTGTCCGCCCAGCATGAGGCACCTGCTGAGCCCGATGGCACCGAGGGCATCAATACGGTCGGCATCCTGAAGGACTTTCGCCTCAATCGTTTCGGGGGTGATCTTGGCGGAGAAGCTGTGAGCCGTGATGGCGTGATGGATGGCGTCGAGATACTCGGCGGGGTAGCTCTGCTCTTGCAGGAACACGAGTGCGCGGTCGGCGGCGAGACGGGAGGCTTGGGAACGTTGCGGGGAGTTCTTGGGGACGTGGACGCAGTCGTGGAGGTAGGCTGCGGGGATGAGGATATCGAGGGCGAGGTCTTCAACGGCGGCGAGGTGCCGGGTGTTGAGGACGACGCGCTCGATGTGCTGGGGGTCGTGGGCGGGATCGCCTTCTCCTTGTGATTCAAGAAAGGCGCGGAAGGTGGTGATCCACTGGGATTCTTGGGTGGGAGTCATGCGCGAGATGCAGGCTAGAAGGTGATTTGGCCGTTTAAGTAGTCGGGCGGGACCGCTTCGGTGAGCCAGATTCCGTCCTCGGATTTAAAGAATTGAAAGCGATGGGACTCCATGAGTCGGGCAGCGACCTCGAGAATGATGGGCTTACGATGTTTCCGTCCGACTTCATGGGCACTGCGGATATCGCCGCAGAGGTGGACGTGTTGGCGGGACATCTTGGAGAGCCCCTTGCTCTCGATCGTGTCCATGAAGCGCGAGCAGGTGCTATGGTAAAGGAATTCGGGGGGAGATTCCGGGGTGAGCTTAATGTCGATATTGATCGAATGGCCTTGCGAGGCGCGAACGCTCTCGCCGTCTTCCGAGAAGGAAAAGCGCTGGTTACTGTGTTCCACGATCGTCTGAAGACCCTCGCGCGAGAGGGTTTTGCTATTCTGTTTCAGGCCGGTGAGTAGCTCGTCAATTTTTGCCCAGCCTTGGGAATCGAGTTGCAAGCCGATAGAGGCGGGGTCATGGCGGAGAACTAGGCTGAGGAAACGGCCGATCTTTTGTTCGTTTTTGGTCATGGAAATATTTTGAAAGCTCAAGTCCTGGTGGGAGGGACACTGCAATGAACCTCAGTCTGTCGGGGTGATGACTCACACCCTCCATGAGGAGAGGATAGCTGGATATGATCCCTCTGTCGAAGTTAGAAAAGGGAAGCTGCGGGGATTGTGTGGAAGGATCCCGGCACGCTGGAATTCCCCTTCTCCGCGGGGGAAGAGGGTGATTTCCGTGCGGCGGTTCGTTCCTCTACCGATCGGCGGTTCGGAAGAGAATCAAATTTTCGCGGAGGTGGATTCCCAGTTTTAAGGCGTCTCGTTGAAGAAGCTCTTGTTGCTGCTGGGCATAGGCGAGAGTCATTTTTTGAGACACTTTGGGGGCTGGAGTGAGGGCGGTTTCTACTTGCTCAACAGGAAGATCTGCTATGTCGCTTGGCTGTTTGAAGTTGGTCATCGCTAAAATTCCAATGAGTAAGAATACCAAAGCGACCGCCGTTGAAAGGGCCACCGGAGATGATATCCAGGCCCATTTCGGCGTCGTAAGAGTTACAGGCCTTTTTGATGAAATGGCGGCCATGATTTCAGTGCAAAGTTGGGGGTCCGGTTCTCCGGCGCTTATGCTGAGCCGGGATTCGAGAGATGAGACCTGCCGAAAGAATTCCTGGCATCTTGGGCAGCCGGAAACATGTTTCGAAAGTGGCCCGGCGGGATTCTGATTTCTTTGGGTAAGATGGCAGAGAAGACGTTTCATGGTATGGCTTTGGGTTGAAGTTGATTTTGGGGGTCCCTCAAGAGAAGATTTTTAGAAGAGATTTTCGAGCGCGATGAAGAAGAACTTTGACGTTTGCTTTACTCAGGTCAGTTACTTTGGCGATTTCGGAGAGATCGAGATCTTCTTGAATTCGCAACCAGAGGATCTCAGCGGAACGCTCATCTAAGTGGGTTCGAATCCAATGCCAGATGGCATCGACTTCCTCCTGCTGTGTGAGCAATATTTGAGGGTCGGCTTCTCGGTCCGGTTTCGGTTCCGCAAGCAGTTGCTCGTGAACCCGTCGTCGGGAACCGGCCTGACGGAGGAAGTCGATCCCCTGTCGGCGGGCGATCGTAAATAACCAAGGCGAAAAGCGGCTTCCCGGTCGAAAGCGTGATATGCTGCCATGCACTTGCAGAAAGATGCGTTGGGTGACATCCCGGGCATCTTCAAGGTTTCCAATTTGCCCTTCGATGAAGCGAAGAACTCGTGGTTGATAGCGATGAAGGAGAGATTCAAAAGCGCGCGTCGATCCTTTTTGGCATTGGGCCACAAGCTCTTCGTCTGTGTCATCCATTGCAGCCATGATGGGTTTTAATTCCCCTGCTTTGAGACATCCGGGGCTTTGGTGAAAAGGGGGCGGAGAGTCTTTAAAAAGACCGTCGCCTTTTCCGGTGAAGCGGCAACTTTCAAGGTCATCCAATTACCGTGGGTCTCGATTTCGAGGGCTCCGGCTAGCTCCAACCAAGTCGCCGGGGTCTCCGGTTGCGACACTAAGAGAGCGGTCACGAGTTTGAAATGTTTCTGAAGAAAGAGCAAACCTTCGGCATCAGTGCTATCGATTATGACCGTCGCTTCGACCCGATCATCCCGAGACCCGATCAAGAACCAGGCTTGCCGAATCGCGCGGGTAAAGTCGGCCTCGAATTGGAGTTCCGGATTGAGATTTTTCATATCAATCGAAAACATTGCCGCCGCCGATTTGAGTGCGTTCGCGGCCTCTGTGGGAAGAGTCGCGGAGCTTCTGGATTCTTTTCGACCGGCCAATAGATCCAATGACTCTTTTGCGGCCTGGAGAGAGGTGCCTGCGATCCAGGCCTTGTCCGATGCTTTCCCTAAGGTCAGCGAAGATTCCTGCCAATCTGGTCCCTGTCTGAGTTTGATTCCGTGATAGAGGGGCAGATCTTTCGCGATTGGGAGACTTGTGAGGTCAATTTTTTCGATGTCCCCGCGTAAAATGATGGCCGTTTCACTTGATCGGTCACCGGCCCCGAAAAGGGTCACCCCGCCAACTGATTTCCAATCAATCGCAAGCTTCTCTTTGAGAACTGTTTGAAGCTGGAGCACACGATCAAACGCTGCGATCTGGAGTAGGAAGCCCTCGAGAGGGGCATCACTTAACTTCGTAAAATCGAGATGGGCGGCCCACGGAGAAGTTGAGCTGATATCTTGATCTCGAACGGGCTCGGCAGTGCACGGAACAAGGCTCAAAAATAGCAGAAAAAAAGTGACGGCGGTGCCTTTGGTGTTCATGGGGATGAGGGTGAAAGGCCCGGGAAAGCAAGCGAGCTTTCCGAGGCTGGAAGTTGTCAACGGCGCAAGTCTACTCTCCGGAACCCCCGAGCTTCATGAGATTGCCGACGCGGCTTTCCAGCTGGCTGCGGTAAAGGCCAAGTTGTCCAGCGGTCAAGATGGGGCGAAGTTGCTCGATCTGTTTTTCGATGGATTCGCTCGCGGCACCTTGGGCCATCTCTGTGATCGAGTCACGGTCCATATTCTGCCCGGAGGCCAGCCCGGCAAGTCCTTCGTTTGCGATTTGTGAAATCACGCCTTGAAGGGCTGGGTCGATGGTCATGCCAGATTGGGAGGCGAAGGTTTCAATCATGGAGCTGACACCAGAGTCATCCTGCACTGCCGCAACCGAATTTTCGTAAAGAACACCGTAGACATCATTCCTTTGTTCCGGGGACAACATGAGATCTTCTTGAAGACCTGCAAGCTGCCGGAGAGTTCTCCCTTCGGCTCGGCTTTGGTTCTGTCGTGAACTGAACTCTTGGTGTTTTTCCTGTTGTTCGGGGGTGAGGAGTCCTGCCATCGAGTCCTCGAGAGCTCGTCCACTCATGATCGCCATGGCGCGTTTTGCTGACTCGGAAATGGCAGCAGGATCTCCGCTTTCCGAGGCGCTCACGGCAATTCCCTCAAGTTCGGAAAGCTGCTGATCGGCAATTTCCAACATCTGCTTCTGTTGATTTTCATCAAGCCCCAGAGCAGCGCTCCACTGCGCCATCTTGTTGGTTAAACGTTCCATTTGCCGCTCCTTCATCGAACCCGCAAATTCTTCGCGCCGCTCCTTGAGTTCATCGAGGTCGAGCTCGGGATTATCTTCGGCTAATTGCCCCAGGATTGTTCTCGTTCCTTCGACACGTTCAGAGAGAGTGATCTCCTGGTCTTGGCCTGTCGCGACCTCGGAAACCTTGGGGTCACCGGAGGCTTCTTGATCAGCGACCGTGTCGTTTTCCGAAGGAAGGGCCTTCATCAGAAGGACGGCGGCGACGGCTCCAAAGGCGCTACCGCCTCCGATGGAGAGAATTTGTTTGGTATTCATGAGTTTTTTAAGGGTATCCCCGAACAATAAGCGGGTGTTCATGAAGGAGTTCGAATCTCATTCTTGAGGGGTTACAAAGACGCTCATTTTTCTTCGAGGGAGCGAATGTGATGAGGTTCTCCTTCTTCGGAGCGTGTCTATTTGGCGATCGCGGAATTGGGGTGGAAAGCGAGCCAGGATCTTCGGAAGGAGGGAATGGCGTGGATACGCTCGAGAAGCTTTCCTTTTCCGGGGCCGGAGATGGCCTTGGCCCGCCAGGGATCCCACGCGGTTCCATCTTTGCTGAGGAGGATTCCGTCCTTCAACTTCGAGGCGAATTCGATCAATTCGTTGCCGACATGTCGCTTGAAGACGAAACCGGTGGCACTCTCGTTGAGGAATACCACGACGATTTTCTCGCTTCCCAGTTTGTCCTGATAGACCGGGTTTTTAATTAGGAAATCATAGGGCCAGGCGCGGGTGATTTGGAGATGCGCGACGCCGACGACGTAGGTCTCGGGCTCTTGGTAAACATCGGCATTGAATCTTTTTGCGGAACGTTTGAGCGAGAGCACTGTCGTCTTAAGGTAGGACTTTCTCCATTCGTGCCAGGTCGTGACGACCGCGGGAATGGGGTCGAGGATGGTGCCCTTGAGCGGGCCCTCCATGCCCTCGCCGAGGAGGTGGGACCAGAGTGAGCCGGTTTCGAGATCCCGCATGACGAGGCTGCGTTGCCAGAGTTTTCCGGAGACTTGGAAAACGAGGCGTTCTTTGTGGTTTTCGATTTCAGAGGCATACACGCTGCCATTGAAGCAGAGATGTCACCAGGTGGCTGCGATGGCCTTTCCGCCGAGGGTGTCGTTGATGATCTCGCGCCTCGGCCCGTTGAGCATGTTGATGGGATAGGCCCGGGAACTTCCGTTGATGGTGACGCCGAGGACGAGTTCTTCACCGTTGATCTTCCCGTCCATTTCTTCCCTCGTCTTGATGGGCGCGTCTACGATAGCCGGGAGGGGCTTCATCAAGGTGACGGGTTGAAAATTACGTTTTTTTTCGTCTGTCTGGGCGAAGATTGTCAGTAAGGTGATGATGACAAGAGCGATGAAGAAAAAGGGAGTTTGGATGGGCTTCATGGTTTTGGTGGAGGGTGGGTTACCTCGTGAGTCGCAAAATAGCAGTGTGATTTTAGAGAGTCATTTGGACTATCGCAACTGTGGCTGAAGCTCATTTGAGGAGGCATATTTAAAGTGGAGGACTCTTTAGCTTCTAAATGGCGAAGAACTCTTCGTTTGAGTGAGTCTCATGTGAGGGACGGAGACGTTCCAAGGGAAATTCCATCATGTCGACCTATTCCGAAGACGGTCGACGTCCGCGATCTCTTGAGGGCGTGCTGTGGCCTCTTTGTTTTTGATGAGAGCCTCTTTTCCGATAAGGGGGATTTTAAGGCCATCGAGCGTGAACGCCATGCTTCTCGCCCGTTAACGCCACTGATTCCGGTGAGGAGATCAATACGGTTCGGGGCACGGCCCAGTTGAATGACTTGGTCAACTTCTAGAAAATCGTCGCGTGAAATACCGGCTCCTCCGAAGCCGAAGTCTTTGAGAACTTGGGCCAGTTTGTCCGCGTTCTCGGGCGAGACAAGGATCATGAAACCGATGTCCTCGGTAAAGCGTAGCGCGCCGTGGAAAGCGAGGGCGTAGCCGCCGCCGATTAAATCCCTAGAGCCCTGGGAATGGTTGGGCGTTGGCTTTGCTTTTCCAGCGAGCTTCGGGGCTGGGGATATGGGTGAGAAGAGGTCGGAAATGGTCGTCAACAATCCGGGGGTCGAGGAACCTCGCGGGCCGTTTTTTGGGCCCCATCCCCGGAGCAATTTCGCCAAAATCGAGATCAGATACTGAGGTGATTTGTGATTCGAATGATGCCATCTTGCCCTCCATGTTTGAGGACGGTAGCAGAAAAATCTGGATCGTCGAGGTTGAGTCCTTGGGCGTCGATGATAGCGAGAATATCGCGCCAGTCTTTTTCGGGGTCCTCGCGGTCTGGTTGGTGGATGGCGTGAAGTTTTAGGGCGACCATGGCCACCGCTCCCGGTGAGGGAATCGGTTTGTTCTGAGTTCGAGAGACGTGAAGGGTTTTGAAGACATCTTCATCGACTAACATGAGGTCGAGGGCGGGAAGGGGGAAATCAGAAGCTGATTCGAATTGTATGAAATTACGATTCTCAGCAAAGATGCGGTATTGATGTCGCAAAAGTTGCTCTTGCCATGCGGGGCCGGCGGAGCGGGGGATCAAGAGATCTATATCGAAAGTGGCTCGTGGATGTCCCAATGCCGTGACGGCGTGACCTCCAATTAACAAGGCGGGAAGGCTGTGCTCTTCCATCAGACGGGATAGGGTTGTGAGAACGTGTTCCATTTTCGAAGAAAGGAAAGGGCTGCGTGACTTACTGAACGCGAGAAAGAATGCGCCAGAATTCCGTTCGGCCACTTTCAAAAGGATTCCACATCAAGTAGTCGCCATTTCCTGGTTTCCAATCGCCATGGCTTGTCCAAATAGAGAGGTCGGAGCTTGATTGAATACGGTATTCAAAGTTTTCTCGGCTTGGAATTTCGACAGTATCTCCTGGGAAGTAGGTCGGACTTGAAGGTTTTGCGAATTGTAGCGTGCCATGCCAGACTGATGAACTTAGAGCAACGAAACGATTATTTGTCACTAGGATGGTTGCGCTTTTTAGTTCGTCGAAAGTCCGTTGACTGTCTTTCCATTTAAGGCCGTTCCTTGAGACTCTAAAACCTGATCCAATGAACCATCCCTGTGAATAAACGATTTTCCGAGGAGCGATTTCGACACGTATGATTGCCCAGGAGTTTCCGTTGTCCGAGTAGGCGATAAATTCTTCTTCTTCGTCATTGATAGCCGTGGTGATCCAGCGGCCTTTTCCGAACGAGATTGTTTCGAAATCGATTTCGTCGGTGTCCAAGGAGCCTTCCCGGCCTACCGTTTGATAAGTCCAATCGATGCCGTTGATCGAAGTCTGCACTCCGGCGCGGTCCCCAACCGCAACGAATCGGCCATTCGCATAGATCAGATCATTGATTCTCGAGAAAAGGGAGACGTCGTGCTCTATCCAAGCGATGCCATCGCTTGAGCGATAGATTCGATTCTCGTTGGCGGCGTAGGCGATGAAATGTTCGGCACCAAAGGATATTCCTCGGAAGTTGGCTTGAAGGGACGGAGAAGTTTGATCGATCCAGGCGAAACCATCAATCGAGGTGAAAACGAGTCCCCCAGGGCCAACCGCGACCCAAGTTCCGTTGCCAAAAGTAACACTGTTGAGTGGGACCTTTACATCGGGTGTGAAATGGCTCCATGTCTCAAGATCTGAAGAGGAAGAGATAATCCCGGCGCCGTCGGGTGTTGTTCCGTCGAAGCGGCCGAAGCCGCCAGTTCCGACATAAACGCCATTCGCAAATTCGATGTCTCCGAGCACAAGGTTTGGAGAGGCGTCAACGCTGGTCCAAGCTTCTTGAGGACTTTGGTGATGAAGCGTTCCATTTGAGGTTATGGTGGGACGGTCAGGCCATATCGTGGCCGAATAGAACGCGGTTCCTTCGCGACGTTCTTTTTTGTCGGCAAGTTGGTAACTCTCTGTCCATGTCATCCCATCTGTTGACTCGATCACGGAGGGTCTCTCAATTCCATCGACGAGTTTTGAGCCAAACATTTGAAAAAGGCCGTTGGTGAAGATGCAATCGAACTGGGGGCCGGGTGTGAAGTCATCGATTTCTATGATCAATTCACTCCAATCGTCACCGTCATCCGAGAAGAGGACATGAGGGTCTGTTGAGAGTCGTTTTGCGCCAAGCAGGAAGAAGCGGTTATTCACGAAAACGAGGTGGCGTAAGAAATGTTGCTGAAATGCGGGAGGAGGTGTTTGGACTTCGATCCAATCAATGAAATTTGTAGTCTTGTAAATTCCGTTGGTGAGGGAATGTCCCACCCAGTGGCCTAAACCGTAAGTGATATGCTGAATTCCGAGAGGATTAGCAAAGCTGTTCCAAGTCCGTCCGTCGGATGAAACCTGAAGGGTGTCATATTGATTTTGTGGACTTTCATTCTCTCGGTCTGTGATAGCGACGAAGAGGGAGTTTGCGAATACCAAGCTTCGATGAAATCCAAAATTTTCAGGGTTATCCACATTCCAATTTTTCCCGTCATCACTGCGGATAATGAATCTTTCCTGGCGATTGCTACCTGTTCCTACGAAGTGACCAGCTCCGAATGCAAATTGTCCAATAAAGGTTCGTTCTACTTGATCTGTTTCAAGAGGTGAATTTGATGTTTCCCAATTGAGGCCATCGTCGGAAAAAAGGATTGTTCCATTTGGACCAGAAGCAACGCATCCAGGAGTGCCCCAGGTAGGCCCGCTTGCTGTATTTGCGACGGCTGGAGTGGCGACTTTCCAGTCTGAGAATTGAAAGGTTGTTGGCTCGGCCTTGAGGGACTGAAGACCAGCGAGGGTTGCTGCGGTGAGAAATAGCAGGAAATAATTTATCATCACATTGGGGACGGGCTATTGATCGGGTATTACCCGAACCAAAGAGAGAGATTGGAAATTTAGGCTGGCTTAATTCGGACCGGGCAGACTTTGAGTTCCGCGGTTTGGGTGACGGGGTCGTAGCCGGAGCCGGTGAGGATGTTGACGTTGGTTTCGGCGAAGCTGAAGCTGGTGAAGACGGTGCCTCGCGGGGAGCGGGTGTTCGCTTCGACTTTGAGTTCGATCTCGCCGCGGCGGCTCGCCATTTTGACGAAGGTGCCGTCGGTGAGTCCCCAGTCTCTCACGTCGTCGGGATGGACTTCGAGGGTTTCCTCGGAGAGGAGGTAGTCGATGCCGCTGGCGCGGCCGGTTTGGGTGCGGGTGTGGTAAGCTTGGAGGCGACGGCCGGTGGTGAGCCAGACGGGGTAGTCGTCATCAATGACTTCGGCGGGGTCGCGGTAGCCGATGATTTTGAAGAGGCCGGGCTTGCCATCTTTGAATTCGTTCTCGTGGAGAATGGGGGTGCCGGGGTGGCCTTCTTCGGGGACGGGCCATTGGTAGACGCCGTCGCCGATGTTGTCCCAGTTGAGGCCTTTATAAATGGGGCTGAGGCTGCAGAGTTCGTTGAAGACGTCTTTGGCGGATTCGTATTCGAACCCGGGGAAACCGAGCTCTTTGGCGATGTTGGAAATGATCCACCAGTCGGGTTTTGATTCGCCGTGGGAGGGCACCGCTTTGCGGAGGCGTTGGACCCGGCGTTCGGTGTTGGCTTGCACCCCATCGGTCTCGCCCCAGGCGGAGGCGGGGAGGACGATGTCGGCCATTTGCGCGGTCTCGGTCATGAAGATGTCGATGACGACGAGGTGGTCGAGCGACTTGAGGGCCTTCTCGCAGTGGTTTTTATCAGGGTCGGTGACGACGGTGTTTTCACCATCGATGAGCATGGCGTGGATGCCATTTTCTTCGAGGCCGCAGAGGTTGAGCGCGGTGACCTTGGTCATGGAATTGCCAAGGTCGAGGTCGGGCTGCTGGTAGGCGGTCTTAAATTTCTCGTGGGCTTCCTCGGAGATCACCGGTTGGAAGCCGGGGTAGTTGTTGGGGACCGCTCCGCAGTCTCCTGCTCCCTGGATGTTGTTCTGGCCGCGCATCGGGTTGATGCCGGTTCCTACTTTGCCGAGGTTGCCGGTGAGGAGGGCGAGGTTGCAGAGTGATTGGACGTTATCGACGCCGCAGATGTGCTCGGTGATGCCGAGGGTGTAGTAGATCGCGCCGAGTTTGGCGGAACCATACCAAAGGGCCGCTTGCTCGATATCGGCGGCGGGGACTTCGCAGATTTTGGCGGCCCAAGTAGGGTCGAATTCTTTGAGGTGGTTTTCGAAAGCTTCGTAGTCGGCGCAACGGTCGGCGATGAATTCTTGATCGGTGAGTCCTTCGCGCACGATGACGTGAGCCATCGCGAGGAGGAGGGCCACATCGGAGCCGACGCGGATGGGGAGGTGAAGGTGGGCAAGCTCGGCGAGGCGGGTTCTGCGGGGGTCGGCGACGATGAGTTTGGCTCCTTTGGTGAGGGCCTTTTTGAGGCCGGTGGCGGCGACAGGATGGCACTCGGTCATGTTGGTGCCGATGGCGAAGATGGTATCGGGTTTGTCCATGTCCTTGAGGGGATTGGACATTGCACCTCTTCCGATTTGAGCGGCCAGACCGGCCACGGTGGGAGCGTGTCAGGCTCGACTACAGTTATCGATGTGGTGGGTCCCGAAGCCGGCGCGAATGAATTTCTGCATCGAGTAGGCGGCTTCGTGTGGGGCCCGCCCGGAGGCGATGCCGAAAATACTATGTCTTCCGTACTTCGCTTTCGCTTTCGCGAATCCGGCGGCGGCGGCTTTGAGCGCTTCGTGCCATTCGACTTCCTTAAAGGTGCCGTCGGCTTGTTTGATGAGGGGTTTTTTGAGGCGGTCCTCGTGTTGGATGAAGTCGTAGGTGAACTGGCCTTTGATGCAAAGGGCTCCCTTGTTGGCGGGGCCGTCCATTGCAGGCACTGCGCCCACGATTTTGTCGCCCTTCGTCATGAGGTCGATGGAGCAACCGACGGCGCAGTAGGGGCAGACCGTGCGGGTTTTTTTGATCGGTTCGGGGAGTGCTTCAGCCCGGATTGCTTTTTTATCAGCGAGGGCTCCGGTGGGGCAGGTCTGGATGCACTGGCCGCAGAAGGTGCAGTCGGAGTCGCGCAGGTCGTTGTTGAACTCGGTCGTGATCTGGGTCTCGAAACCGCGGTTCGCGATGGAGATGGCGTAGTCGCCTTCTTGCTCGGCGCAGACTCTCACGCAGCGGTAGCAGGAGATGCATTGTTCGTAGTCGCGGAGGATGAAGGGGTTGGCGTCTTGGAGATTGGTGGTGCCGGATTTTTTGCCAGTGAAGCGCCCGCCGCGGGCTCCGTATCGGTTGACGAGGGTGGCGAGTTCCTGGGAGGCGAGGCCGCGGAGGGGATCGACATCGATCTGGCGGTTTTCGCTGGCGACCATTTCGAGGAGCGTCTTGCGCATCTTCTCGATCTGGGGCGGAGCGGTTTTCACGACCATGCCGTCGTTGGCGTGGGTGGTGCAGGAGGCGACGGGATTGCGGATGCCTTCGACCTCGACGACGCAGAGGCGGCAGCCGCCGAAGGCATCGAGGCGGTCATCGTAGCAGAGAGTGGGGATGTCCTTTTCGAGACGGGTGGCGACTTGGTAGATTGTCTCGCCCTCAGTGAATGTGGTGGCTTGGCCATCAATCGTGATGGCAAGCTGGGAGGCGATGGCGGAGGTGGGGTCGTTGATCATGACGATTCTTGGAATTTATCCAAAAGAACGGTCATAGCAAGGAGAGGAACAGGGGAAGTCCGATTCTGGTCAGGATGGAGGTGGGACGAGGGCCCGCAAGCGGAGGGTAAGGTCGGCTTTTCCGGTGCGGGAGGCGGCGATGTCGAGAACGAGGGCTTCCCACGCATCGACATCCAAACTCACGGTCTGGTCGAGGAGTTTGTTTTGAGTGAGGAAGACAAGACTTGTTGCGAGGGCTGTTCTTTTGTTGCCTTCATTGAAGGGATCGTTCTGGGAAAGATGGAAGAGATAAGCGGCAGCAATTTCCAGTGGATCCTGAACGAGAGCCTGTCCTCCGAAAGAAGCCTGCGGCGCGGCGATGGCGCTTTCAAGCAAGCGCACATCTTTCACTCCGGCGAGTCCGCCATGAGCTGTCAAGACTTCCTCGTGAATTGCGAGAACTGATGAAACGGTGTGATGAACGAATTGACTCATTTTGAGAGCCGGTCAAACAGTTCGCTGTTCGCTCCGATGATTGATTTGGCCGTTTCGGTGGCTTCTGCAGGGGATATGGTATCCCGGAGAGGGGTGAACGAGATCGTGCCGCCCTCGTGAATGGAGACCGAGAGTTGGTCGCCTTCTTTGAGGTGGGCCATTTCTAGGAGGGCGGTGTCGAGGATGATGCCTTTGGAGTTCCCGATTTTGGTGACTGTTTTGATCATGTAAAACAATGTATTACGGAGGAGTGGGGTGTCAAGCTGGGTGTTTTTGGTGGTGGGGAGGGCTGTGTGACCGGGGACGGTCACGCCACGGGTTATTTGAGGATGAGGAGGCTGGAGACGGGGAGGGCTTGGGTGTTTTGTTCCATCCAATCCAAGGCTTTGTTGGTGTGGGATTGGTCGCGGTAGACGGAGCAGAGGAAGGAGGTATCGGGGAAGTTCATGAGCGGTAGTCTTCTCCGAGTTCGTATTCGCGCATCGCTTTGACTTCTTGGTCGGAGAAGACACGCTCGCCCCAAGTCTTTTTGATTCGGGCGCGGAAGTCAGGGCGTGGGATGGGCGCTTCCTCGTGGGGGCGGGCGCTGAGGTAGCCGACGGGTTGGCCGCGTTTTTGGATGCAGATTTCTTCTCCTTCGGCGATCCAGGTTTCGATCTTGGAGAAGTTGTTGCGGAGGTCGCGGACGGTGGCAATTTTCATGCGGACATTTGATGTCCACATGAGGTGGGTGTCAATTTGGGAGTTGGGAGGCTTTGACTTTTGGCACTTATGCTACCGCACCTTAGGATTTGTGAAACGACGATTTTAGTGAGGAGGGGATTTGGGATTGACCACAGAAGGCGCAGAATGGAGCAGAAGTTTGGTCGCGTAAAGGGGCTGCGCCCCACGCGATCCACGGGGGGGATTTAACGACAGAGTGACCTGATGGGGCTGAGGTTTGAAAATTCACAAAGACTTATGCGCGAGGGTATCGCTTTTGGCCTTTGGCTCTGTCGGG
>Ga0222650_1000271_pt1 | contig 43613 bp, 38 predicted proteins | sample AntAcemetagen367_FD_179820 | JGI IMG/M metagenome (GOLD analysis project Ga0222650, IMG submission 179820) | Saline water microbial communities from Ace Lake, Antarctica - #367 | ecosystem: Environmental > Aquatic > Non-marine Saline and Alkaline > Saline | place: Antarctica: Ace Lake... | reverse complement strand
CATCAATCTGAGTATGAGAAAAGCCTACGGCTATCGAAGCTTCGAATTGCTCCGGATCTCCCTGTTTCATACACTTGGTGGTCTTCCAGAACCCAAATTCACCCACGAATTCTGCTGAAGAGCCATATTTTTTTCATACTACGCTAAAATCTAACAAATCAACTTTTTTAGAGACAAAAGACCAATTATCAAAAAAGTGTAACCTTGTCACGAAAAAAAAGTGTAACCTTGTCACGAAAAAGCATAAGTGCTGATTTTTCTCACCGAGATAGGGTAGCCGAATCGAATTATTTGGTCCTAAAACCTTAACCGGCCTAGGCTCCCGGGGAGCTTATCTGCGACTCTTATCAGTCCCCCTCGAATACCAACCCTCATAATGCTGACCTCTTTCTCATGAAATTATTTCATTTCATTCTCTTGCCGGTGATTTGCTGGATCACGACCCTGGGCGCGAGCGCCGTGGAGGTCAGGATCGCCACCTTTAATGTCCTCACTGGAATCGGCGCTTCAGGCGAACCCGAAAGAACGGCCTTGGAATCGGTCTTGGACAGGATCGATGCCGATATCCTCTGTTTGCAAGAAGTCACTGGCTCCGACCTCAACAACGGCCATCTCAACGACATTGCCGGAAATCTCGGCTACGGGTTTGTTTTCATCCCGTCTACAGCCTTGGACACCGGCAGCCGTGTCATTATTCTTTCCAAGTTCCCCTTCGTAGCCGGCACCACCAAGAGTATCCTCTCCCCCCCCGGGGCAAACGACATGACCCGCGCGGTCGCCGCCGCCATCGTCGACGTCCCCGGAACTATCAATGACCCCGTCATTGTCACCGCTCATCTCAAGTGCTGCTTTGACTTGGATGACCCGTTTCGACGTGCCGTCGAAATGCAACGAATTAGGAAACACCTTGACGATCTGGAGATCGACGGAGATGACAACGTTTTCGTAATGGGAGATTTCAACCTTCTCGGTAACGATCTCACTTTCACCTCTCTTCCCGGTGGCCTCCCAGCCTCATACCAACTCGGAGACGACATCACTTTTAATGTGCCATACTTCGCAGATCCCACCCGCTACTTCACCGGCCTAGGCCTAACCAATCCCGGCTACCGTCAGCAGGATGGCGTCACAACCGACACCTTCATGGGATCGGATACCATCCTCGATTACCTCTTGGTTTCAAGCTCGGTAGCCAACCGCATTCCCGCCACTGAAATCTACAATAGCGTCTTCGAAAGCTCCTTTCCCGGACTGCCCAAATCGGGGAGCCCCTTGGCGCCAGTCACCAGTTCCGACTCATCCGATCACTACCCCGTCTTTGGCGACTTTGACCTCGATGGCGGTCTCGCCCTCAACCTTTCGGTGACTCCTTCCGTCTTGGATGAAGACTCCCCTCCCGCAACCGTCACCGTCACTCTCGCCGCACCCGCTACTGTTGTGACCACTCTGACTCTGCAATCAAGCGATCTTGGTGAAGCAACTCTCGGCGACGCTTCCCTCCAGATCCCAGCCGGGGCCACCGTGGCCACCACCACCCTCATTCCTCGACTCGATAAAATAAGTGACGCTACCCAAATCGTGGAGATTCTCGTCAACGCAACCGGTTTCCAAGGAGACCTCACCACCGTAAGCATCCGCGATGCCGACCCTGGCACCTACCTCTTTGAGAATCCCACCCAATCGCTCCTAGAAGACTTCGAAGGATTTGAGGGCCGTCAGCGTCCCGCCGCCTGGCGCGATGGCGGAATCACTTGGATCGGATCTGACGATGGCACCTCAAGCCAGTTCGGAGGACGTTCCTATCAAGGTTCACTCGGCGTTCTTACGGGTCTCCCGATCACTTTCCAAACCACTCTCCGCAACGACTCCGGGCAAAACATTCCAGCTCTTGAAATCAATTATGAGGCACAGCAATGGCGGCGCTTTCCCGATGGCTCTGCCGACCGGATTGTGGTCTCGATCCTCCAGGACACTCTCACCACCCGATTGCCCGAGCTGGATTTTGAACCGTCCATCTCAGGAACGTCGGGCCCACTTTCTCCTCCGTCACAATCCTCTCGATCGACCTACCTTCGCAACCTCGATCTGGGTCCCGGCCAGGAGATCGACATCATCTTCGAGGTCGTTCCCGGCCTTGCCAGCGGATTGAGTTCAAACGCCATTTTCATTAATGAATTTCACTACGACAATGAGGGGGCGGACTTCGGCGAATTTGTAGAAGTCCTCGTCGGCTCCGCCTTCTCTGGAAGCCTCTCCGATATCACCATCCATCTCTACAACGGTAGCACTCGCACAACCTACGGAGCCGTCGAGAGCCTCGACACGTTCCTCAAAGGGACCTCAACCGGCCCCGACGGCCCCGAAATTTATTACAAAGCGATCAGCGGCATTCAAAACGGGTCTCCCGATGGTATCGCCCTTGGCGTCAATGGCATCGTCCGGGAATTCCTGAGCTACGAAGGTATTTTCACGGCCGCCAATGGGATTGCGGAAGGAGTTGTCTCGACACCTGTTGGAGTTTCCCAAGGTCCCGGGACGCCCTTGGGAGAACGAAGCATCGCACGTTCCGGGACGGGAGGACTGCCAGAGGACTTTGTCTGGAAGATTCAACCCGGATCCCATACTCCCGGCGAAATAAATGTCGGGCAATCGATCGGAGCGAGCCCCCAACCGCAGGGAATGGCGATCGATAATTTACGAATAACGGCCCTCGCCGATTCCGACGGAGATACCCTTCCCGACCAAGAAGAACGCGCACTCGGGACCAATCCTTTTGCGGCCGATACAGATTTCGACGGTCAAAGTGATTTTTTTGAAGTCATCCTCACCAGGACCAATCCCCTCTCGGGATCATCCTTCTTCAAAACCAGCCTAGTGGTCGACTCTGAGGTCATCGCAGTCTCCTTCCCCTCTCTCCTCGAACGTTCTTATCAGGTCGAAACTTCCACGGACCTTGTCAACTGGACCCCATCTCCCGAACAAGCGGGAACTGGACAAGACCTCGTCTTCGAACTCTCTCGGAGAGATTCCCTCTTTTTTCGAGTCCGGATCTCCCGCCCCTAGAAAATCATTTTTCCCAATCGAAAGCTCGATTTCTCGTTTTGTAAAGATAACCTCGCCCTTCAGTGTTTCCACAAACCCTCCTTCTTCTCGCCTTTACCGGAATTACCTCCTCGGTAATTGCGGACGAGCGGATGTTCGGTAATGGCTCTCTTCCGGAATTCCTCCAGCAGTTTGATACCAATAATGATGGCGAGATCGATGAGGAAGAACGGCAGGCCCTTCGTGATCTCCGCGCAAAAATGCGCGATCATCAGAAAAAATCGATCGACTTGAACGAAGATGGTGAGATTTCCCCAGACGAAATTGAGGCCGCCCGTGATGCTCTCCGCACTAAGATCGAAGCGAGAAGGCTCGCGAAGTTCTCCTCAATCGCTGGCGAGGACGCGCTCATTTCACGAGAGGAATACAACACGATTCCAGGCCTCGACCGCCTCCCCGACTTTGTCTTCGATGCCATTTGGGGACGGCTCGATATCGATGGCAGTGGCGACATTACCGCCAAGGAGTTCCTAAGCCGACTTCGGTCCCACCAATAGTTCCCCCTTAGAGAGAATGGGGCCCAAAGGCTTGCGGAAGTAGGTCCTCGAGATTCGCTTCCTGGACGACCTCACCTTCCTGATTCACCATAAGAATCCGTAAGTGAGGCGCGAACTCGTTCAAAACCTGCCGGCATGCGCCACACGGACTTCCTCCTCCCTTCACCACCACCACCAGCAATTCGAACGAACGCGCACCGGCTGCCACCGCCGTTCCGACCGCCACTCTTTCAGCGCAGATTGTCAATCCGTAGGACGCATTCTCGACATTCACCCCGGTAAAAATCTCACCTGATGACGCCAGCAGTGCGGCACTTACCGGAAAGGAACTGTAAGGACAATAGCACCGCTGCTGCGCCGCCATCGCGGCCTCGATCACTTCTTGCTCCTTCATGACGATCCTTTCAAGGCTGCTTCAAGGGCGACTTTCATCATCGCAGTAAAACTTTTCTCACGCTCCTCACTCGTCGTGCTTTCCCCTGTCCGAAGATGGTCGCTCACCGTGCAGATCGTCATACCGCGCGCCCCAAACTCCGCGCAAACACCAAACAAGCCGGCCGCCTCCATCTCGACTCCAAGCACCCCCATCTTCTCCATCCGGTCAAACATCTCCGGCTGTGGCGTATAAAAAAGATCGGCCGAAAAGAGATTTCCAACCCTTACCGGCACCTCCAACTCACGCGCTGCCTCGACATGAGCTGCGACCAAGTCGTAATCGGCAATGGCCGCAAAATCATAGCCACCAAAGCGAGCTCGATTCACGCCACTATCGGTGCACGCCCCCATCCCAATGAGGACATCCCGCACCTTGACCTCCTTTGAAACCGCGCCACAACTCCCTACCCTCACAAGATTTTTGACGCCATAATCCACGATCAATTCCTTGGCGTAGATGGAAATGGAAGGAATGCCCATCCCAGTCCCCATCACCGAGATTGGTTTCCCTTGATAGGTCCCTGTAAAGCCGAGCATGTTTCGAACCGAATTCACCTCTTCGATATTGTCCAAGAAAGTCTCGGCAATAAACTTCGCTCGTAAAGGATCTCCGGGAAGAAGAACGGTCTCAGCGAAACCTTCGGGCCTCGTTTCAAGATGAGGAGTGGACATCCCACGAAGCTAACCGATCACTTCGCCCTCGTCCATCTCGACCCCGAAGAACTTACCCGCCGTCGCTCCGATATCCGCAAAGCTTTCTCGTATGCCATATCCTCCCGAGGAGGGCATTCCTTTTCCAGTCATCAGGATAGGAACCCTTTCACGGGTATGATCCGTCCCCACCCAGGTTGGGTCATTGCCATGATCGGCAGTTACAATCACGGCATCATCGGGTGAGCTCTCGCTGAGAAAGAGGCCAAACTCACGATCCCATTCCTCAAGTTCCAGACCGTATCCGCGAGGATCCCGACGATGACCAAACTTCATATCGAAATCGACGAAGTTCGTCATGATCAACCCGCCCTCAGACATGCCCTCGCGAGTGGCATCCCAGAGTCGGGAATGCCCGCTAGCCTTAATCTCCCGCGTCATCCCGGTGTGCGCAAAGATATCTCCAATCTTACCCACCCCAACCACCGGATAGCCCAACTCCTTAACCCACTCGAGAACGGTCGGCTTCGGAGGGGGCACTGCGTAATCCTTACGGTTGCTGGTTCGCACAAAAGTCCCCTCATCCCCCATAAATGGGCGCGCAATCACCCTCCCGACCAGCGGCTCCATCGTCGCCTCTCTCGCGAGTTCACAAAGCGCGTAAAGCCGGGCCAGTCCAAAGTGCTCTTCATGCGCTGCAATTTGTAAAACCGAATCCGCTGAGGTATAAAAAATCGGCTTTCCCGTTCGGATACTCTCCTTACCTAACCTCGCGATGATTTCAGTTCCACTGGCATGGCAGTGTCCAAGGGCTCCGGGAAGTCCAGCCTCCCGATAAAGGTGATCTAACAAATCACGGGGAAAACATCCGGGCACCTTGGGATAATAGGACCAATCCCACCGAGCCGGCACTCCGGTCATTTCCCAATGCCCGCTCGGAGTATCCTTCCCCGTGGAAATTTCCGTAGCAGCCGCAAAAGCGCCCTGAACCGGAGACTCATGCCACCCTGCCGGCAGGCGATCATGGACGAGCCGATAAGCCTCGCCCAATCCCAGCCGCGCAAGATTCGGCAGCAAGAGAGGCCTTCCCTCGTGTTCTAAAAACCACTCCGCGATATGGCCCAGAGTGTCACTTCCGGTGTCCCCGAATTCCTCCGCATCGGGCGCACCGCCAATCCCGAAAGAATCAAGAACAAACCAAAACAAGCGCTTCACGGCGCCAGACTAACAAGCCCCAATCCAATTGCAAACAGGTAGCCGCCCCATAGTGAACATTCGCGCCAACTACTTCTCCTCAAGGAGCGCCTTAATGCCGCCCTCAAGCACGAAGACCTGAAAGCCAAATGTCTCGGCATGCCTTTGCCGGAGTTGCTCCGCAACATATTTTGAAGAACCGCAACCCGATTGATTGCAATAAACCACCACTCGGGGCTTCAGCTCATCAGTCATTTTTGACATGAAGCCAAACTCCAGATCAAGCCAATCTTCCTGGTCATTCACGAGGACCGAACCCTCGACCCCGTCTTTATCCCAGTCCTTTCTGGGCCTGGCATCGACCCATAAGATTTCATCTTCAGGCCATTCCCGAACGGTTGTCAGACAGACAAAGTACTCGGGTAAATTTTCTTGAGCACACGCGACCGAGCGGTCGGGTGCCCCCACCACTTTATAGGTCATAAAGGAAGCGACCGCACTCAGCAGCGAAATCCCAATCAGCGAGAGAACGAATTGTTTCATCTCACTGAGTCAAAACCGGCGCTCTTTTCAATGACGGACGTATCACGGCATAAGCCGCCGCTCTCTGAAATCGGGGAAACTCACAATCAGTCGTCACACTAATCATTCCCATTCCCGACTGTCGAAGGTCGGTAGGCGAGACTCGGATTTCGTATTCCCAACCATCGCGAATCGTCACCAGTTTGTAGGGGAAGATCTTATCATTATTTCCTCTATGTTTGATGATCCGTATCGGCTTGTCGTGGTTGATCGTAATTTTCATCACCTTTTCGCCAGCCTCGCCCCCTTTGTCCCATTTTAAAGAGGACGGCTCCATCTTGATCAACTCCGGCACCTGAATTCGCACCGTGAGGATCGTGGGCTCCTTTTGGCCCTCGAGATTCAGTTCGATCGCTTTTTCGACCGTCCCTAAAAATTGGCTGGTATCAAATTGCGTCATTACCCGCCCGGCTTCGCCCTCCTTCCAAACCAGCTTCACTGAGCGATCGGGATTCAGCGGTTCAAGTCTTGCGGCCAGACACGTGCATTTCGCATCATAGCTTACCACTGTTGCCGACCCTTTCTTGATCTCAAACGGGAAATTTCCGGTGACCACTTTCTGCCCCGGCTTTACCGTGATTTCAACGAGCCTACTTTCAAAGACCATCTCCGCCGAAGCCGCGGCGATTGAGAAAAAAAGAGCGCTAGCGAAGATCTTGGAAAGTTTCATCAGTTTTTTAGTTTTTCAATTTTGACCGCTAAAATCAAACGGCCCTTCCGCCACGCCGGCCCGAGGAGATAAAGCGTCTTCCCCTTTGACAGCGTGGGATTTGTACTAAAAATCTTACGCTTGCTTTGCCAATATTCCAGCACCATCTGGACCTTGCCGTCACCCGGTCGCTTGATCGGCTGGAAGCTCACGAGAATCTCCTTTGAGGGACGGAGCGGTGTTGCCCAGCTCTCATACCCTTTTAAAATATTCGGGGTATCCGTTCCCAGCAAACGATAGTCAGAGAAGTTGAGTTCCTTGATCGCCTGAAGTTTTTTCACTTCAGGGGCTGCCACTTCCTTGGCCAAGTCACCTGCCACCTTGGGATCTTCATTGGTCGCAAAAATGAGCTTCACGCTCATCACCCCGATAGACTGCATGCCAGGATCTTGGGCAAAAAGAACCGGGCTGAGGAAACAAAGAGCCCAAATAGCAAAGAAGGATCTCATGACAGGTTATTGAAAACGACGGGCTTCGGAACTCGAAAAGCTCTTGGGAAGCTCGATCCTGGTGGTCACGGTCGCGAAGTCGATGTCATCGCGTATCGCAGAAAGTCCCGTCACCACGATCACCGAAACATCCCCCTCTGAATCCGAAATCACCTCAGCATCGAGGGCCTCGCCTGTAAAATAGACGGTCGTAAGAGCAGACTGCTCAGGTTGATTGATTTTCGTCTCTGCCACCATGGGCGTTTCCGGCCGGGCGATGCGATGCCCTGCAAAGAACGAAAGAACGAGGGCCAGTGCGCCAACCGGAGCCCAAGCCCATCGAAATGACTGCCACCACCGCTCCGCTTTCTTGACGGGACGCTGTGATTCAATCTGGAGGTCAACCTTGCGCATCAGCTGACTGTTGAAAAAATCACCATAAGGTGGCTCCACCGAGGCTGGGATCTCCGCCTTCACGGACTGCCTCAACGCCTTCAACTCACCCAGTTCTCCTTCAAGATCAGGGTCGTCATTGAGAAGATCGCTGAGCTGAGCCTCCTCATCGCGAGACAGCTGGCCATCAATCCATTTTACGAACAATTCTTCAGTTTTTTCCTTTTTCATCACCGAGTAGTGCTTGGAGTTTTTTTCGGGCATAATAGAGACGGCTCATCACCGTTCCAAGGGAGCAGTCCATCACTTTGGCGATTTCCTTGTAGTCGAAGCCTTGAACTTCTCTCAAAAGAATCGTCTCGCGATGTTCCGCGTTTAGAGTGGCTAGGGCGGCATTAATTCGCTGCCCCAATTCCGAATTCACGAGGGCTTGGTCGGGCCGAGCCGTCATCGCAGGACTCGTTCGAGAGCCCGCCGCGATGTCGGCCTCATTTAAAATACCATCGTCCAGCTCGCCTGCGGAATCAATTTTACGCTTCCGCAGCCAGTCGTAAACGACGTTATGGGTAATGCGATAAAGCCACGTCGAGAACTTCGCCCGCGCTTCAAACTTGGGGAGAGCTTTCCACACCTTCAAGAAGACCTCTTGGGACAAATCCCAAGAGTCGGCCTCGTTTTTAATCATGTTTTGTACCATCGCATAGACCTTTCCACGATGGCGGGTCACGAGAGTCTCGAAAGCCCGGGTATCTCCGCCTTGACACGACTTAATGAGTTCGTGATCAGGAATCTCCTCATCACCCGCGCCAGCGTCGGAATAGGCCCCAGCTGGTGCCATCAACTGTTTGGACGTGAACCATCGTAGAAAATTCATCAAGGAAAGTAAATTTAGAGGACTTCTTTGAGAATGACCAGCCTTTAGCCACCCTCGACCTCTTCAAGAATCAAAACAAGCTCGCGAAAAACCTCGGGATCGAAGCTTCTCTCGGCCCCTTTGAGTTGATTTAAAATCCACTTCTGGATCCGCGTTCGCCGGTCCCGGCCGAATCGTCGCACCCAGCCAGAGCCCTCTCCCGCAATCACGTCCTCATCGCGGCGGCCATGGGATCGCGTCACGATTTCCTGATAGTGGTGCAAAACCCGATCCAACAGAATCCACGCGAAATTATCACTTTGAGGCGGCCCCATGATGAGAGCCTTCCGGCGATCCCCGTTAAAGGTCACCCCTTGCGCGCTAATCTTGAGTTCAGGAAGACTATCGCCCTTGAAAAAAGCACCGCCGGCCCCGGTCAAAACTCCAACCAAGGTTCCGAAACCATGGGTCAGCCCCGCGCTCCCGATATCAATGGCCACACCAGCCGCCCCTCCCGCCAGCCCCCCGGCAATGGCCAACTGGGAACGCGAAAGCCCCCACTTCTGCCAGGTCTCCTTCGAACTCAAGTCGACCCCGTGAAATTTTCCCTGCACCACCTCAACCTTCAGCAGCTTATGCCGATAGAGCTTCAAGAGCTTCGCATAGGTCTGCTCCTCAAAGGTCGCGATCTTGGCATAATACTTCTTCTTGAGCTTCTCCTTCGCTCGTTCTTTTCGATGCTCCAATTCCTCTTCCTTCTCGTCGATCTTCTCGCTCTCACGATGCCTCAGAGCTTTCGCCAGAAAGTCCATGATGACTTCTGCGCTCTCCTCCCGCCTCTGCTCCCACTCTCTGTCAATCAGACGAATGGTCTCCTCAATACGACTCTTATTCGTCTCATCAATCTCCAGAAGGGACTTCAACAAGCTGCGTCTCTCGGAGAACCGTGCGTGGTGGGCATTGAAGGTCCTTACCAAATTAAAATAACTTCCCAAGCGCTTCCGCCATTCCCCGGTCCGTTCGGCGTTTGCGTTCGCAGCCTTCTCGTTGAGCACGGCCATGCGGGGAGTCCCGGTCCAACGCAGGATTTCCATTTCCGCCACAAAGGCATCCCGTAAAGGCTTCGAGGGATCAATCACGTAAAGAACCCCCGCCCCTTCGATCACCGGCTGAAGCAATCTCGCCTCATCCTCAAACTCCCCCTTCTCCAACTGCTCCGTCACGAAATGCTTGATCGTCTTGAGATCCGGAGTCCCGGGACCATGTCGATCTTGAATCGCCCTCATGGCCTCCATCGCCCTCGAAAATCCCGGGGTATCGACAAAGCGAATCATCTCCCGGTCATCAAAGGTCAAGGGAAGTGCATAGCAACGTGTCGTCTCACCCGGAGTCGCACTCACCCGGATCAAGGTGTCGTCATCAATCTCAAGCAAGGTCGAAAGAACCGAGGACTTCCCCATATTAATTTTCCCCACCACCGCAAAGGTTGGCGCATCTGTCACCCCGTCATTCATCCTTCATAAGCCAGACATTCCAGCCGCGGATCACGCAGCTCATCAATGAATTTTTGCCAGGTCTGGAAATCCTCTTCACTCGGAGCCTCAATTCCATCACCCAGCACCAACACTCGTAAAACTGTTTCCGTCCCCGCTTCTCCGCGAATCTTGCCAATCAAGGCCACCATCTGCTTTGGCGACAGGCTCCATCCTTCAACCAACATCACCACCCCGCACGGAGCCGCCCGCATCGCCGCCCAAGCCTCTTGCTCCTCGGAAGCGTCGAGAACTCCCACGGCATACTTTTTCTCGGGATTCACCCGAAGCTTCTGAAGCAAGAACGGACGAATTTTCGCAATCTCCAGCCCAAGCCCGCCCACATCCAAAAGCACGACACCATCTTTCATCCCCTCCATCGTGACCGCCCTCCCGATCCGGCTCATCTCCCGCCAGAGCTTTCGATGCTCCAGATCCTGAAATTCCAGACCCGCCAGCGTCTTGCGCTCCTTCCAAACCGCCATCCCCCAAAGCAAGACACGGGGAAGTAATCCCCACACAAACAAAGCCGCAAAGATAAAACGAAAGAAGGCCTTCCAATCGTCATCATCGGTCTCACCCGAGACATCCTTTAAACCGGCAATCTGGGCGTCGCTCAAACCACTACCACCCCACACCGAGGCCAAAACCCGGGTCACCTGCCCCAAGCTTTCGCCTCCAAACTGAGACAAACTCGACTCCCAGTAAAACTGGACATTCGTAAACCATAACAAGCCAAACAGACCCAAAATGAGCCCCACATTGAAGCCAATCCCCGCCAACTGGAGCATCCGCGTCAACCGCCACGCCAGCGCCGAAGGCTGCCTCCCTTTCCCCTCGATCAGCGACTTCCAGGTCTCCGGACTCACCTTTCCCGCCAACCTCCGCACCACCGACGAGAGGAACTCCTTGAACCAGCCCAAACCTCCAAACCAATAACGGGCCAGTAAAAAAGTCGTCAAACCGGCCAAAAGAATCAGCCATTGAATCCCTATCGTCCCGGCCAAAAGCACCCAGATATTGAGCACCGACTGCCCCGTGCCACCGGTCACGACCCCTCGGACCACCCCGACCCCCATGAGAAAAGTCACCGCCAAAAGAACCACTCCAAGCAACCGGGTCACCGCCACCACCTTTGCCCCACTTCCACCTTTCTTGGAACGGAGCCATTCTTGAAATCCCCACCGGCGCTCCGCGAGATCCACTTGATCGCGCCTTCGCATCCCTTCACGGATTTCACGTCCCACTTCGGCATCGACATGAGGAGACTGCTGGACCGCGACCTCGAAATCGACGAGATCCTCCAAACTCCATGCAACTTTCTTCCCGACCGCCATTCGATGTGCCGATCTTGTTCCCTGCGATCTTAAAATGCAAACCCATCACGCCAACATCGAGGAATTCCCGCCCCCCAAGCGGAAACTTCTTGCCAAAAAGGTGATCTCTGGCAAAACGCGCGCGTCGTAAGACACGTGTCGGGGCGTAGCGCAGCTTGGTAGCGCGCTTCACTGGGGGTGAAGAGGTCGCAGGTTCAAATCCTGTCGCCCCGACCATATTCATTTATTGCAGGTGAAAAGCGGAGGTTCAGATTCGAGCCGAAAAAGCAAAGGGAGCCCAAGGGGGCGACGCTTCCCTGACCGCAGAGGCCGCAGAGACCGCAGTCGCCCTCATCGAAACCACCGTAGTCTTCGATGAGCTGTTCTGAATCTAAGGATTTTTCGGACCCCTCGAATTTTAGGAACGGCGCAGCAATAGATACCGTCACTCGCAGGACTGAGAATAGTCTTGGTCGTGCGGGATTTCGCGGAAGAACGGTACGAATTGGACTGGTAGGCATGACAAGAAACGGCCTTCACTGGGAAACCGTAACCAATCGGTTCCGATCGGTGAAATCAAGAGACCACGCCCTGAACCAAGGGGCACAGAAGGACACCCTAACTCTTGGCGTCACCGCGGAACGAACCCACCTTAGCATCAAAGGCAAACGGGCACTCGACATCCTCCAACCACGACTCCTTCTTCATCCACGACCGCTGACGCTTCGCAAACCTCCGCGTGCTCGTATGAAATCCCTTGTGACATTCCTTCAAGGTCAACTTCCCGTCGAGATGCTCTTCAACCTCAGAAAAACCAATCGTCTTCCGACACGTTTCGGAAGCCGTCTCCCTCAACCCCTCCACCTCCTCGGTACCGCCATTTTCCAAAATATGCATCGTCCGCGAACTAATCCGCTGCTTGGCATTCTCATTATCCCACAAAAGATAAAGCCCCCGCAGATTCTCCGAGATCTCATCAAATTTCCGAAACTGCTCTGCCTTTAAAACCGACATCTTCTGCCCCGAAAGCAAACAAATCTCCAGGGCCCGAATCAGGTAACGTCGATTCTTCAAATCAGTTGCAGCCGCCCCTTCAGGATCGAGACTCTTCAGTTCCTCCGCCAAATCATCGCTACTGCGCTCTTCAAACTTGGCACGAAGCGCATCATCACGCTCCGGAATCGATGACGGTCCGTGCGTCAACGCCTTCAAATAAACCCCACTTCCACCCACGACAATCGGCACCTTGCCCCGCTCCTGAATGGCCTCAATCACCGGCATGGCCAAAGCATGATAAGCCCTCGGATCACAAACCACCGTCGACTCCAGCACCCCATAAAGATGATGCGCGACATCCCCCTGCTTCCAATCAGCTGGAACCCCACTCAAAACACTCAGCCCCTTAAAAGCCTGCGCGACATCTCCATTGACAATCTCCCCTCCCAACTCTTTGGCCAATGAGATTGCCAAAGCAGATTTCCCCGAAGCCATCGGACCGCAGACATAAAGAGGATTCATAGAAGAAACAGACATGGCGAGAGAAGAGCAGAAGACACACTCCAAGTCCACAAATCCCGCAAACGATTCCCAAATATAACGAAAAGCGGATATCGAGCGATCCTTATCGAAATCCCCTGCTTGCGACCCCTCGCTTGGCAGAAATCAGCCCGTCAAGGCTTGCTAGGAGTGCGCGCCGAATCTCCCCAGAGAAGAAAGAAGCCCACCAGGTCGATGCGATCTTCGGGCTCTTGGATCTTCGAACACCCTATCCTTCTTCGTCCTCTGCTGGCGGAGCAGTCGGGAGTTTGTCGACCTCGTCGAGGAGATTGACAACCTCAACCCCGCGAACGGCTGAGTCATCAATACGGAAACTCAGCACCGGAGTGCTGCGCATCGTGACTCGTTTGGCGATTTTCCCCTGGATGAATCCGCGCTTCCTTGAAAGTTGATCCAGTATTCCGGGAGTAGAACCACCGAGGATGCTCACAAAGACCTTGGCCTCCTTGAGATCTTGGGTGACGTCGACATCCGTGATGGTGACAAGGGCATTCTTCCACTCAAAGTCGCGCTGGACCACAGCGCTAATTTCGCGGAGGAGCAGTGCGTTGACCCGGTCTAATCGTTTTGCCATTTCAGAAGTGACTAGAGAGTCTGGCTGACTTTATCGAGGTTATAGCACTCGATGACGTCGCCCTCCTCGTAATCATTAAAGGATCCGAGGCGGATACCGCATTCGATGCCCTGCTTGACCTCATCAACCTCATCGTTGTGACGACGGAGCGTTGACATTTTACCATCGAAGACCGGCTGCTTACCACGGAGAACGCGGGCATGAGAGGTGCGGGACACCTTGCCGCTTTTGATGATACAACCAGCGGCGCGACCGCCGTTGACTTTGAAGACCTGCTTCACGGTGGCGCGGCCAATTACGGTCTCGCGAATCTCAGGATCGAGCATTCCCAGCATCGACTCTCTCACCTGATCGATGAGTTCGTAAACGATGGAGTAAAGCTTCACTTGGACGCCTTCGAACTTGGCCGCTTTCACCGCTTTACCGTCCACCTTAACATTGAAGCCTAAGATGATGGCGTCAGCCGAACTTGCCATTAAGACATCGGACTCGTTAATGGCACCGGCTCCGGCAATGATGAAGTTGGCCTCCACTTTTTCGGATTCGATCTCCATGATGGCGTTCTTAATCGCCTCTGCGGTGCCTTGCACGTCAGTGCGGAGAACAAGTTTGAGTTGGGCCTTGCCGCCGCCGGAAACAGCCTGAAGCATGTCCTCTAAGCGTTTCTTTCTGGGGGCTACGAGGCGACTCTTACGACGCTTGTCCATCCGCTCTTCGGAGAGCTTTTTGGCGGCACGCTCGGATTCCATACCAACCAAGGAGTCTCCCACATTAGGAAGTTCAGCAAATCCAAGGACTTCCACAGGAGTCGAGGGCCCGGCTTCCTTGATCGTATTCCCTTGATCGTCCATGAGAGTTTTGACCTTGCCAGCGAAAGGACCGCAAATGAAAGGCTGCCCGTTTTTAAGAGTTCCGCTTTCGATAATGACGGTTGCAGTCGAGCCACGCCCCGCCTTGACGCTCGCCTCGATCACAGAGGCGCGCACGTTGGCTTTAGGATTAGCGCGAAGCTCGAGAACTTCAGCCTGCAGCGCCATGAGTTCGAGAAGTTCATCAATCCCCTCACCCGTCTGGGCGGAGATCTTGATGCACTCGGTTTCTCCACCCATCTCGGAGGGAACGAGTTCGTGCTCCATGAGTTGAGTCATGACACGCATCGGGTCGGCCGCAGGAAGGTCAATCTTGTTAATTGCGACGATGATGGTCTTTCCCGCAGCCTTGGCGTGCTGGATCGCTTCCTTGGTCTGCGGCATGATGCCATCGTCGGCGGCCACCACGATCACCACGATGTCGGTGACGTCGGCACCACGAGCGCGCATTTTGGAGAAGATCGCGTGCCCCGGGGTATCGAGAAACGTAATGCTACGTTCACCGTGCTTCACCGAGTAAGCGCCAACGTGCTGGGTAATACCACCGGCCTCACCGGAAGCGACCCGACTCTTGCGGATGTAATCGAGAAGAGACGTTTTGCCATGATCAACATGGCCCATGAAAGTAATAATAGGGGCGCGAAAGGCCATTTGCTCCTCGGGAGCTTCCACTTCGGGTTCAGGTTCCACGAAGACTTCTTCTTCCTTGTGAACTCCGCCCCCTTTTTCGCGTTTTTCACGCTCGAAGATAAATCCATGGGCTTCACAGACCTTCTCGGCAATGTCAGGCTCAATGGCCTGAGTGGGTGCGACGAAGACCTCAAGCTTGATCAGATCGGCCATGATCTGGAAGGCCATCATGCCCATTTTTTCAGCGAGATCGCTGACAATAATTGGAGGCTTGATGCTGATGACATTCTCGCCCAAAGGTTCTGCTTCATCACCTTCGGGATCAACTTCTGCTTCCGCTGGAGCACCCTCGGCAGGAGGAACTTTGGCAAAATCAGGATCTTCTTTCATTTGAAGCCGGTTGGATATGCTGGGCAGGATATCTTTTCCAGAATTCTTGGTCTTGCGGACCGTGCTGCGTTTGGGCTGGTCGTCTTCGATCCCCAGATCCAAGGCGGCCTTTTTTTGATCGTCCACGGTGTTAACCTTGGTCGCCTCCTGACGCTGCCGCTCACGACGTGAGGGCTTGGGCTTCTCGCTCAAGAGATCGAGAACTTCGTCTTTCTTGGAGTCTTTAGTGTCTTTGTCGTCGGCCATGCTAATGCGGGTCTTTCAGTGGGTCTTGGGGGGAAATATATCTAAACGGTAGAAATCTCTATTTCTATCCTTCGTTGGTCTCCTCAGTTGGAGTGGGAGTCTCCTCTGCTGCGGCAGGAGTCTCCTCAGTTGGAGCAGGAGCCTCCTCTGCTGGAGCAGGAGTCTCCTCAGTTGGAGCAGGAGTCTCCTCTGCTGGAGCAGGAGTCTCCTCAGTTGGAGCAGGAGTCTCCTCAGTTGGAGCAGGAGTCTCCTCTGCTGGAGCAGGAGTCTCCTCTGCTGGAGCGGGAGTCTCCTCTGCTGGAGCGGGAGCTTCGACTTCCGCTTCACCCTTTGAGGCCGCCAAAATGCGGGTCGCCTCGTCGATATCCACCCCAACCGCTCCGGCGATATACTCGGCAGGCATCTGCGCGACCATATCAATCGTAACACCGCCGGCTCGGAAGAGCTTATCGGCGAGGAGTGGCTCAAGGGTAAGAGCATCGGCGAGATGAGAAGCCGCGTCACCGACGCGGGCCTCAAATTGCTCGTGCTGGCTTTCGTCCTTACGAATTTGGACATCCCAGCCGGTGAGCTTGGAGGTGAGGCGAGCGTTTTGACCGCGACGGCCGATCGCTTTGGAGAGATCCTCTTCGTCGACGGTGACATTCACGACCTTGTTTTCCTCATCGAGAGAGAGACTACGCACTTGTGCAGGCTTGAGTGCCTCGCTGACAAACTCGGAAATGTCGTCGTTCCAGCGGATGATATCAACGCGCTCGTTGTTGAGCTCACGTACGATATTTTTGACCCGGGCTCCGCGAAGACCGACGCAAGCGCCGACGGGATCGACTTTGTCATCGTGAGTGTAAACGGCCACTTTGGTCCGGTAACCAGCCTCACGGGCAACAGCGCGGAGTTCCACCGTGCGATCGGAAATTTCGGCAACTTCGGACTCGAAGAGACGGCGAACGAAATTGGGATGGCTCCGTGAGAGAATAATCTCAGGTCCACGGCCCTCATTATCGACAGAAACCACGTAGCAGCGAATGCGATCGCCCACGTTGTATTCCTCGGTTCCGACCCGCTCGCGGGAAGGCATCCGGGCTTCGAATTTCCCCAGATCCACCATGACATCGCTTTTTTCAAAACGGCGCACGGAACCACTGACGATGTCACCGGCACGATCCTTGAATTCGTCGTAAATCTTTTCTTTCTCAGCCTGACGCAGACGCTGCCTCATCGTCTGCTTGGCAGTTTGAACCGCAATACGGCCGAAGTTCTTGGGCGTGACGTCAAAGGCAACCTTGCCGCCGATCTCAGCCGTGGGCTCCTTTTTCTGAGCCACCGAAATCGGGACTTCGTTAAATTTATCAACGTAGTCGTCGTTTGCTACGACCTCCAGGCTGGCAAAAATCCGGGTATCACCCTTCTTCTCGTTAATCTCAGCATGCAGGGTCTCGATCGCGTCAGCCCCCGGAACCATTTTACGGTAAGCGGAGCAGAAAGCGAACTCGAGAGCTTCGACTACGCGTTCGCGGTCGATGGACTTTTCTTTTTCGTAGAACTCGATGAGAGCAACAATGTCGGTGGTCATTACAAATTCGTGGTTTACTGAGACCAAAAAGAGCGGGTTAGAAAACCCACTCCTTACGGCCGTCAGAAGTTGTTGGGGGATTCCGTAACGTGCCTTGAAAAAAAAAACAAGTCCTAATCAGCAAGAGAACGCCACCGAAATTTTCGAATCTCGGACTCGGTTTGAAATGCGGCCAAACCAAGCGGGGCGCAGTATTCGATCGCTCCCAAGCGGAGACCAAGCTTGCGACCTTTTGTCGCCAAATCGACGACCTGCTTGTCATCGATAAAGGCAGAGACCTGTCCTTCCTCGACCCGCACCCGGATGCGATACCAACGGCCTTCCTCAAAGTTGGCATAGGTCGTCGTTCCATTTTCGGAGGCATCCATGTCGTCGATCGACGAAATTCCATTGGTCCCACCACCCCAACCACCAACCACGAAAGTGAGGCATTCCTCTTTGGACGACACCGGAAAAGTGAGACCACAGAAAAAGTCATTCCCGGCCACTTTCCGAGCTTCAAGCTCCAACTCATAGGGCATCAAAGGCAGGTCTTCACCCACGAAGTGTGTTCCAGTGAGCTCAACTCCGGCATCGAGCGACAAGACTCCGTCACGCCATTGTGCCGATCCCTCGCCCCCAAATTGAATCTCTTTCCAATCTTGGGCAGCCGTGGTGTTCCAAGTCACAGGCTCCTGCTTATCAACGGGTTCCCTCTTTTCGCGATCACACGAGACCAAGGACACGACGGAAACACAAAATAGAAACAAATACCTTCTTCTCACCTTCTATCTTCGAGAACTGGGACGATGATCTTTCGCGAGAATCGATACTTTCCAAAAAATGGTCTTTTTAACCATTTCGTATGTCATCAAAGTCATCGCGACATGAGTCAATACATCCAAACTCCGCAGCCCCAAATTCCGGGCGCCTAGACCCCGCCTCTTCCCTCTCAGCAGAGAAATCAGGCTGTTTAAAGTATATTCTGATCGGGGTCTTAGTGATTCTCCTAATTATCAGTGCGCTTGCGGGCGACGGCGAGAGCAACTCCGCCGGAAAAGCGGTCGATCTCGCCGTCACACTCACACAAGCGGAAGCCAACATCGTCACGTCGGGAGCCGGAGTGGCCTACTCGAATTCCGAAGCCGGCAATCTTCTTGCAAGCAAGTTCAGTAGGCTTTCCGAGGCCGCTGCCCTCGAAGGCACGGACACCGTTAAGGACAATCATAATTTCATCGTCCATTGTCAGCTCGACGATGATTCCACCCTCTTCTTAAGACACGTTCCTAACGTGCCTACGTTTAAGAAGGAGAGCAAAAAGCGTTTCTGCGAAATCGGTTGGGCCATTGCCCTTCAGGTTCTCGCCGAAAGCGAGGTCAAGTCCGGCAGCAAACTCGCGGTCGGAGTCAAGAGACTCGCCCTTTACCAAAACATCTACTTTGGAAAATACGAGATCACCAATCTCCTCGAAGAGTCCATGGGCATCACAAGAAAAAGCAAAGAAAAGTCAGAACTCGAAACATTCTTCCAAAAAGCCCCAAAACAATAGTTCCATGATCATCTGGGGAAACAAAGCAATCACCGGCAAGGGAGGATTCTCTGAGACTAAAATCTAATTTTCCTCCTCGGCAGGCACTCGACCAAAAAGAGATGAAGTCAGCAAAGGGAGGGCAAGGCAGACAAGAAGCGGTTTCATATCGCGTGAAAGCAAAGAATGACGGCAGAAATTGTCCATGTCACCTTTGAAACTTTCAATTCGGGACCTGCGTAGCTTACCTTCTCAAAAAGCCATGCGCCGCACACTCCTCTTCTCACTCTCGACTCTGGTCACGCTCCACGCCCAACTCGTCCCGTCCAAACTGGACAAGAAAATCACGATCCCCGAAGGCCTGACCCTCAGTCGCTTTGCCGACGGAACACAGGTCCAAAACGCCACCGCAATCTGCATCGATGGCCAAAACCGGGTTTATATTGCCGAGACAAATCGCTGGCGGGTGCAGGTGCAGGACATCCGCCACGGGGGCAAATACCTCCGCGAGCGGGTTGCCGGCGACATCTCCTCGATGACTCTCGATGACCGCACCGCCTTCCATAAGAAGTGGAGTGGTAAGGAACGCGATTTTCTCAAGTGGGAGGAATTCACGAAAGACTCCGAAGTCATCAAGCTCCTCGAAGATACCGACGGCGATGGCGTCTCGGACAAAACCACCGTGTATCGTGGCGATTTCAATGATCCCCTTGCCGGCCCCTCCGGCGGCCTGATCGAGAAAGACGGCACTGTTTACTTCGCGATGATCCCCGGCATTTACGGCCTCAAGGACACCGACGGAGATGGCAAAGCCGAGGAAGTCAAAACCCTCGTCAATGGCTTCGGGGTGCGCGTCAGCTTCTCCGGTCACGATCTCAACGGCTTCGCCTGGGGTCCGGATGGCAAGCTCTACTGGTCCATTGGCGACCGCGGCTATCACATCGAGCAGAATGGCAAAACCTACTCGCGCCCCGATTCCGGTGGCGTCTTTCGCGCCAATCCCGATGGCTCAGAGTTCGAGGAATTCTACGTCAATCTTCGCAATCCCAAGGAGATCGTCTTTGACGAATTTGGCAATCTTTTCACCGTCGATAACGATTACGACCAAGGCGACCGCGAGCGCATCGTCTACCTCCTCGAGCACGGTGACTCCGGTTGGAAAATGGGTCACCAGACCATCGTCTCCTTCGGCGGCGCGGTTTTTAACCACATGGGAGGAAAGCCTTCCCAAAAAGAGGACCAAATCGACTCGTGGATGAACGAAGGCCTCTGGAATACTCGCCACGACCGGCAACCCGCCTACATTAATCCTCCCATCGCCTACAGCTCCAACGGACCCTGCGGCCTTGCTTACAATCCCGGCATCACCGGCCTTCCAGGCCAGTTTGATCAGAACTTCTTCGTCGCGAGCTACGTCGCGGGACCGGACCGCTGCCTCATTGAGCGCTTCACCCTCAATGCCGACGGCGCAAATTTCAAACTCGGTGAGCAGGCTAACTTCTTAAAAGGCATCGCCCTCACCGACCTCGATTGGGGATACGATGGCAAGCTTTACATCGCCGACTACGGAGGTGGCTGGACCAAGTCCGGCAAAGGAAACGTCTACACTCTTGCTGATACTTCCATGCTCGGTTCACCAGCGATTCAGGAAGTCCGCGAACTCTTTGCAAAAGGATTCCCTAAGATGGAGTCAGACAAACTTTTCGAACTCTTGGCCCACCCCGACCAGCGCGTCCGCAAGCGCGCGCAGTTCGCCCTCGCCGAACGCGACCTCGCCTCACTCCCGCTTTTTGAAAAAGCGATCAAGCCCGGCCAAGCTCTCATGCGCCGTATTCACGGGATCTGGGGTATCGGCCAACTTGGACAGAAAAACCCTTCCGCGCTCAACGCGCTCGCCCGCCTGATTGGCGACAAGGAAATGGAAGTCCGCGCCAACCTCGCCCGCACCCTCGGCAACCACGGGAAGCACCTCGCGCCTTTCCGCAAGGCCCTTATCGAGATGCTTGAAGACGCCTCTCCCCGCGTCGCATCCCTCGCAGCCATTGCCCTCGCCAACCACGGACACGAATCCGCCGTTCAACCCGCGCTTACACTCCTCGAAAAAAATAACGACAAGGACGTAGCGGTCAGACATGCCGGCATCATCGTTCTCGCTCGATGCGCAACTTCAGAGCATCTCGCCACCCTCTACAATCACGAGTCCATCGCGATCCGCCGGGCCGCTGTTGTGGCCCTCCGCCGCCAAAGTTCCCCCCTGCTTCAGACCTACTTTGACGATCAAGACCTCCATGTCCGCCAGGAAGCAGTTCGGGCCGCCTACGACATGGACATTAAGGAAGCCTACCCCGCCCTTTCCCAACGCGCCGGCGAGATCGCCAAGCGCGTCACGTCCGAGATCAAATGGCACCCCTTGACCGCCCGCCGTGCCATCCACGCCGCTTGGACCCTGGGCCAAAAGAACGACCTCGCAACCGTCGCAAAAATTGCGAGCGATCCCTCCCTCGACTTCCGCGTCCGCAAGGATGCCCTCATCGCCCTTCTCGACTGGAATGCTCCACCTGTCGCCGATCCTGTCACCGCCTTCGTCCGCAAGCTCCCAACCAACCGCGTCAATTTCGAGGGCACCCTTTTAAGACAACTCACCGGACTCCTTGAGGGCAGCGATGAAGACTCGCTCAAGCTGCTTCCAAGACTCCTCACGCTCGTTGAGCAGGATAAGCTCCCCCTCGGAGCAAACCACCTCACCCGCTATCTTGAAAATAAAAAAGCACCCGAAGAGGCGCGCGTGAAGGCACTCCAACTCCTCGCGCCACTTCAAAAAGGAACTCCCGGCTGGTCCACCACCCTGGAAACCCTCTTCACTGACGCGAGCGATCAGGTCCGCAGTCAGGCCCGCGAGCTCCTCTTCAAAATCGACCCCGATCGCGCCACCGCCCAGCTCGGGAATCTCCTCTCCAGCAAGGAGGCCACCTTGACCGAGAAACAGCTCACCTTGGCAACTCTCACCAAGCTCAAAACCCCTGCGGCCAGAAAGCTGATCCAAGGTGCCCTCGACGAGCTCACGGCCCGGAAAGCGCCCTCCGGTCTCGCCCTCGACATCGTCACCGCCGCCGAAACGGCCAAGCTTTCGCTTGAGGCCTTCCAGAAATCCCTCCCCGCCGACGATCCCAATGCCGAATGGAATCTCCTCTGCCGTGATGGCGGCGACATCCAACTCGGCAAGAAGGTCTTCTACGAACACGGAGCCGCTCAATGCCAACGTTGCCATACCATGCACGGTGTCGGCGGAGATGTCGGCCCCGAACTCGGAGCGATCGGCAAACAGCATGACTCCACCTACCTCCTCCGCTCCCTCGTCAATCCTGGTGCCGAAGTGGCACCCGGCTACGGCCTCGGCATCATCACCCTCAAGGACGGCACCGAAATCGGAGGCAACTTCCTTCCCGACGACAAAGAGGGCAACGCCGTCATCAATTTCGGGGAAATCACGAAGGTGATCAAAAAATCCCAGATTGCCTCCAAAAGCAAGCCGCTCTCCGCGATGCCTCCCATGACCGCCCTCCTCACTAAAAAAGAGACCCGCGATCTCGTCGCTTACCTTGCCTCATGCAAAAAGGACCAGACCGACGACGGCCACAAGTAGTCGGTCTATCACAAGCCCAGGGCCGAAGGAGGCACGACCATCGACCCTCGTCTTCGGGCCAAGATTCCGGGGGCGAGCCAATTAGGTCGATTCACGATTGTTTGGCCCAATGCTCTTTTTACGAATTTTTTCGAGCCCTTCTCACTCGCTTTGTGACGAGCCAATCGAGATAAAAGGCTCAGCGAGCTTCCGCAAGAGCCCTCCACCGATGCGTCGTGACGGGACCCCTGAACCAGGGGTTTTCCGAGGTTCGCCCATCAAGAATCGCCACCTCTCCCAATCCAGGGTCCGCTTGGATCCACTGACCTTCTCCGAGGTAAGCCAGGATGTGGACCCCGCTGCTCGTGACCGCGAGATCGCCGGGTTCCAATCCCTCATAATCCATCCCCCGAATTGTTCCCGTCACCTCGAGCGAGACGGTGTAATCACGATACCCTGCGCCTAATGCCCGCGCGCTGGCATCATACCACCATTGCTCAAGCCATGACCGAAAAGCCCGACCGTTGGCCGAGCGAAAACCAGACTGCAAAAGGGCATCACGATACGCTCGCCTCGGCAGGCCAGAGCAATCAATCCCCCGAGAGCTCTCCCCTCCCCAAAAATACTTTGTCCCCTCAAACCCGGACAATCGTTCCAGATACTCTTGCCTTAATTCCACGGGATCGAGGACCCTTCCCGGCAAGATAAATGGGAGCGCCAGCAACACCGGAAACATAAGCACCACGATTCTCGGCTTCTTGCGGGGCCAAAAATAAATCGTCAAGCCAACCCACGCCCCCAGAATCGCCATCAGCGTGATCAGCTTCGGTGCGCTACTATTGACCGGATATTGCTGGAGCAAGAGGGCAAACCCAAGGGCTCCCAGCGAGGAAATCAAGAAACCCCGTCGCGATTTAACCATGGTCCACGTTAAGATTAAGACGATCTTCGGACCAGTCACAAATCTCAGACCACCCCGCCACCGTGACTTCGGCTGAAATTACGAGGGTCCGATTTCTGAAAGAAGTCGCCTTTAATGATTGCCCCTCCCCCTTCTTTTTATGATCCTCCCGTCCAAAGCGATGACACTCCGACCAATACTCTTACTCGCGTGCCTCCCCTTGACCTCAGCGTTTGGAGAAGTGCGCACCTACAGCAGCAAGGACGGACAGAAGACCTTCCGGGGCGAGCTGATCGACTACGAAGCCGAAACCCTGAAAGCAACAATGCGCCTGCCACGTGGAAAGATCATGGAATTCAAGGTCACCCTCCTCTCAAAGGAAGACCAAAAATACGTCGAAACGCAGGCCCCCATTCTTCAGGCCCAAAAAAGCCTCAGCCTCGAGACCAAACACTACAGCAATCGCACGGATAAGAACAAACCCGCGCAAGGCCAGTGGCACTTCGAAAAATACGACCACAATTATATCATTACGATCGAAAACAGCCGCAATGAAATGCTGAAAGAGGTGGAGATCGAATACACCTTCTTCATCGAGCGCAATCGACGTGAATATCAAAACAAGATCGAAAAGGTGACCGGCTCAGGCACCATTGATCTCGTCTTGGCCAATAGCACCGAGACCCTCACCACTAAAAGCGCCAATCTAGAACTCTGGAGTGACAATCCCGTCATGCCCACCGGCGGCGGCGGTGGATGATGTCGCACTGAAGATCCCTACGGTCTGTGGGGAGCATTCAATAAGCAGCCGATCATGGCAAAAGGCGCCAAGAGCAAATATCGCGATAAGCTCCTCGGCCTTGTCGTTTCCCTGAAAGTGAACGGTGAGATCATCAAAACCGGAGCAAGCAACGATAAAGTTCTCGCCATGGCCGCTGATACAGAGTGAGTCGAATCACTCATTTCCAACTTTCCAAAGACCACTAGCGGGTGGTCTTTTTTTTGGGCCCAAATCGCGGACCGATTTTGATCATGACTGAAATTCATTCAGAGAGGTCAGTGTTAGAGAATTGAAAATTGCAGCAAGGCCCGAGATCGAATAAACGATTAGACAAGTGCCACGGTCACCGCGACCATCATCTCAAATCTCGTCCATTCATGAAATATTTCCCTCCTCGATTCCTGACAAAACCCAAGACCTCCGTCACTTTCAGGGCTCTTGCCGGGATCTTCCTCATCTTCACCCCGGCCCAACTGGAAGCGCAGGGAACTCCGATCATCAGCGAATTTCTCGCAAGTAATGACGAATCCCTGACGGTCGAAAATGGAGAAAGTCCGGACTGGATCGAGATCCACAATCCGGGACCAGCCTCAGTGGACCTCGCCGGATGGCACCTGACCGACGACGAACTGACCCCCGATCGCTGGACCTTCCCGGCCGGGACCATCATCGCCCCAGACGCTTACCTCCTCGTCTTTGCGACCGGCGCGGATCTGCATGACCCTTCCGCCGATCTCCACACCAATTTCAAACTCACTCAAAATGGCGAGTATCTCGCCTTGCTCAATCCCGCCGGGGAAACCCAGCAAGAGTTTGCGCCCACCTATCCGGAGCAGTTTACGAACGTCTCATACGGATTTCCACAGGGACAAAATGAGCCGGCCTATTTCACCGTCCCCACTCCGGGCGAGGCAAATAACCAATCGGTCCAAGGCTTTGCCAAAGACACCAAGTTCTCGGTCAAGCGCGGTTTTTTTGAAGCCGTCTTTCAAGTCGCCGTGACCTCCTCGACTCCCGGTTCCTCGATTTACTACACCACCGATGGATCCGACCCGGATCTCTCAAGCACCCGGGCTGACGCTGCCGACGATCTCACTCCCCCAACCCTGACTCTGGATATCACAACGACCACCGTGCTTCGCGCCTATGCCGCCAAGCCGGGATTCGTGCCATCCAACATCGACACCCAGTCCTATCTCTTCACCGCGCAAGTCATCTCTCATCCCGAGATGGCAACCCGTATCACCGAAGACTCGGTCTGGGGCCCGATGCTGAAAGATGCTCTCCTCGAAATCCCCAGTATCTCACTCATCACTCAAGAAGCTATTCCTGACAACGAACCCAGCATTGCCAATCCCCGCGAGATCCCCGTTTCGATCGAAATGATCTTCCCGGACGGTCGCGAGGGATTCCAGCTCAATGCAGGAGTCGAGCGCTTCGGTGGCCAGTATTCCATTTTCGACAAACAAGCCCTGCGCGTCAGTTTCAAGGAAATCTACGGACCGAAGCGCCTCAAGTTCGATCTCTTCAGCGACACTCCCTACGGCGGCGACTCCGCCGTCGATAGCTTCGACCAAATCGTCCTCCGTAACGGCAGCCACGATGCCCTCTTTTTCGAGGGATACCCGAGACCACGAAACGGTGCGCTTGTTCGGAATCGTTACTACTTCGACCGACAACTCGAGATGGGCCACCCTTCGCTTCGCGGCAAGTTCGTCCATGTCTACCTCAACGGGGTCTACAATGGCCAATATCATCTCATGGAGCGGCCCAATGCCGACCACATGGCCACTCATTATGGGGGGGAGGAAGAGGACTACGACGTCATGAAAGGCCGGAGTGGAATCTCCGCTGCCCAGGGATACCAAACGACTTGGAACACCATGGTCGCCAGTTCCGGCAACTTCGACGCCATCGGGGAATACCTGGATTTCGATAACTACATCGACTACATGCTCCTGAACTTCTACGGTGGTAACGACCACGATTGGTATCCCCAGCACAACTGGGTCGCTGCCCGCAAGCGCGAGGATGGCTCCAAGTTCCAGTTCTTCATGTGGGACAATGACTTCCTCAACCGGCGCCTCCCAAGCGCCAACACCATTGATAATGGCGGCCCCGGCAATATCTTTGGGACCCTCAAAAATAATGCGGAATTTAAGATGCGCATGGCGGATCGTGCTCAACTCCACTTCTTCAACGGAGGGATGCTAACCAAAGAACGCGTGGAGGCTGACTTCAACGAACTCGGTGCCCGCCTCGCTCGCACCGTCATTCCCGAGACCGCCCGCTGGGGGTCATCGAACAGCACTTTCTACACCCCGACCACTTTCGAGAATGCCATCGCTTGGCTTGCGACGGGATTTTCGGCCACGCGCTCCGAAACCGTCATCCAGCAAATGCGCAACGCCAATGTCTTCCCCGATATCAACGCCCCTTCTTTCAGCCAAAACGGCGGCGAAGTCCCCGCCGGTTATTCGCTTAAAATTCTGCACCAAGACGGTGACCTTTATTACACCACTGATGGTTCCGACCCCCGACTTAGGGGCGAAGCAATCAACCCGTCGGCAACCATCGTCAATGCTTTCACGAGCGCGATTGAAGCTGGTTCGGATTGGAAATTCGATGACTCCGGAAGAGATTACGGCTCTTCGTGGTATGGCACGGGATTCGAGGACGGCAGCTGGACGGCAGCACCCGCTCCCCTTGGCTTCGGCGGGATTAATAATACCACCGTTGCCACCACAGTCAATCAAGCCAGACCCAGAAAGGTCACCGTTTATTTCCGAAAGTCCTTCCAGATTTCCGAGGCCGCCTCGATCAGCGAAGGGCTCGTCGGAATCCACGCTGACGATGGCGCTATCATCTACCTCAATGGCACCGAAATCATCCGCGAAAATATGCCCGAAGGAATCATCACTCCCGACACCCTCGCTACCGCGAGTGGGAATGAGGGGGTCTTCGACCCATTTACAGTCGACGGAAGTCTTTTCGTTGAAGGTGAAAATGTCATCTGCGTCGAGATTCATAACAAGACCGCCGGAAGTAGCGACATGGTCTTCGATCTCGAACTTGGTTATCAAAGCTTTGCCACCATCTCGGTTGAGGCCACAAGCCAGATCAGAGCTCGTATTTACGATGGCACCGAGTGGAGCGCTCTCAACGAGGCCATCTTCATCACCGACCAACCGGCATCGGCTGCCAACCTCGTCATTTCTGAGATTCATTACAATCCCAGTGCCGAACAGGATGGCGACTCTGAATTTATCGAGATCATGAACATCTCGGCCCAGAGCATCAACCTCGCAGGGGTTTCCTTCACTGAGGGAATCGCGTTCAGCTTCGATGACCAGGCATCCCTCGCCCCCGGAGAACGTCTCGTTTTAATCTCGGATCAGATCGCATTCGAGGCCGCCTTTGGAAACACTCTCGCAGTCGGAGGAAGTTACACCTCCCGGCTTGCCAACAATGGCGAACGCGTGACTCTCAGCGCAGCGGACGGAAGCATCATCCAAACATCCGCTATAATGACAGGGAGCCATGGCCTGCGACTGCCGATGGAGTTGGCTACAGTCTCGTCTTAGTCGCCCCCACAGGTGGTCCCAATCCCGAGCTTCCTCAGAATTGGCGCTCGAGTAAGGAGCCCGGCGGCACTCCCGGCTCCAGCGATTCCCAGCCATTTCTGGGAAGCACGAGCCGCGAGCTTCTTGAATACGCGACCGGGTCCACCGAGGCCGGACAGTTCGAGTTTATCGAGGACATTGCAATTTTTGAATACGAGCGCATTCATGGGGCAGACGATGCCATGGTGGTCGTGGAAGTGTCCTCTGATCTCAGAACGTGGACCACCAACGGTGTCACCTTCCTGAGTCAGGCGAATATGCCCAATGACACCGCCAAAATGCGCTTCGCCCTGCCCACCGAAAATGGAAATCGTATTTTTGCCCGGATTTCTGTTTACGTTCCAACTCGCTAAAGACCATTTTGCCCATTCCCTTAAGTTCTTTTGACTTTGATCCATGCGGAGCGTTGCACCGCCTCTGCGATTGTGCCAATCTGTCGCGGCATTGAAATCGGCGGTTTTAGAAAAGATCCTGTCACGGCTCGACCAAATCGAGCCGGAGGAAGTGCAGGCCCTGCTCTCACGGCTCGTGCGGGAAAAAGGCTTTCTTCAAAAGGTCTTTGAAGCCCTGCAAGAAGGGGTCCTGCTCCTCGACACCGCCGGAGGCATCAGCTTCATCAACCACGCCGGATGCCGTTTTTTTGGAACCTCGCCTGAAGAGGCTCAAGGAAAACGGCTCGAGGAAATTGTCCGTGGCGTCGACTGGACCGCCTTGATGTTGTCAAACCGGCGCACGGTGAGCCGGGACCTCGAGGTCTTCTACCCCGAAAACCGTTATCTCAATTTTTACCTCTCCCCGGTTGCCGAGGAAGGTGAAGCCGATTTGGGCCACGTCATGCTCGTTCGCGACATCACCCGTTCCCGGGCGGAAGCCGAGCAGGAAATGGAGTCCGAGAAGCTCAACGCGCTTACCCTTCTCGCCGCCGGCGTGGCTCATGAAATCGGCAATCCCCTCAACTCTCTTTCCCTTCACCTGCAACTTCTCGAACGGCGCGTTCGCGATCTCCCCGGGGACGACCAAGCCCCCCTTCAGGAACACCTCGGAACCGCCCGGACCGAAATCAGCCGCCTTGACACCATCTTGAAGCAATTCCTCCAAGCCATGCGTCCCACCAATCCGGAGCGTGAAGCCACCGAGCTCCACCAACTCCTTGAGGAAAGCCTCTTCGCCTTAAGCCCGGAATTGGAGAGCCGCAAAATCTCGGTCACGCTCGACCTCACTCCCGACCTCCCATCCCTCTACCTCGATCCCACCCAGATCAAACAGGCCCTCTATAATATTATCCGCAATGCTTACCAAGCGGTCGACCAGGAAGCCGGCGAGATTACCATCCAAACCCATGTGACGGACTTCGAAGTAAGTCTTGCGATCTCTGACAACGGCTCCGGAATTTCTCCGGAAACGATGGGGGCCATGTTTGAGCCTTTTAAGACAACAAAGGCCGAAGGAACCGGCTTGGGAATGCTCATCGTCCGCCGCATCCTACGTGAGCACGGCGGGGAATTAGAAGTGGAGAGCGAGGAAGAAGTCGGCACCAAGGTGACCCTGTTTATTCCAAGAACCGACAAACGGGTCCGCCTCCTCGCAGACAGTGCACCCATCGAAGTTTAAAGTCATTTTACCGTGAAAACCCTCCTCATTGTCGACGACGAAAAGCCCACCCGCGATGCCCTCCGCATGGCGCTCGAAGATTCCTTCGATTGCTACGTGGCTGCTAACCTCAGGCAGGCCACTCAGGTTCTCAAGTCGGAGGAAATCGACCTTCTCCTCACCGACCTCCGCCTCGGAGCTGATTCCGGGATGGAAGTCCTTGATGCCGCTCTCGCCCTCCCCCATCCACCAGTCTCACTCATGATGACGGCCTATGGCTCGGTCGATACCGCTGTCGAGGCGATGCGCCGTGGCGCGTGGCACTTTGTCACAAAGCCGCTCAATCTCGACGAAGTCGAATTACTCCTAAAACGAGCGGTTCGCAGCCGCACCCTCGAGAAAGAAAACGTCAAACTCGTCGCCGAAAACGAAACCCTCAAGGAGAGCAAAGCAAAGGCATCCCACGGCCTCGACCGACTCATTGGCCGATCCCAGCAGATGGCCAGACTCGCAGCCAAGATTGAGCAAATCGCGCCAACTCGCGCAACCGTCCTCATCGAGGGCGAATCTGGCACCGGTAAAGAAGTCGTCGCGCACACCCTCCACGATCTTTCCGGACGCCCGGGCGAAAAATTCGTCGCGGTGAACTGCGCGGCCCTTTCTTCACAGCTTTTGGAAAGCGAGCTTTTCGGCCACGAAAAAGGATCATTCACCGGGGCCTCGCAACGCCGAGTCGGCCGCTTTGAACAGGCTCACGGCGGCACCCTCTTCCTCGATGAAATTGGTGAAATTGACGCTCAGACTCAGGTTAAGCTCCTCCGAGCCCTCTCAGAGCGAACCATCGAACGAGTGGGCTCAAATTCCCCGATTAAAATCGATGTCCGGGTCATTGCCGCCACCAACCGCCGCCTAGCCGAAATGGTCGAGGAAGGAACCTTTCGCGAAGATCTCTATTTCCGACTCAACGTTCTTGGGATTCACATGCCCCCGCTCCGGGACCGGAAGGAAGATGTTGTCCTCCTCGCAAATTCTTTTCTTGGAGAATTTGCGAAGGAAAATAGCCGCCCTGAAAAACCTCTCAGTGAAGCGGCCATGACTTGTCTTCTCAATTATGAATGGCCGGGAAACGTCCGCGAACTCCGCACTGCCATCGAACATGCCGTGGTCATGTCCAATCAAGACATTCTCGACATTCAGCATCTTCCTGACTTCGTAACCGGAGGCGGACATCAATTTGATTTGCCTTCCGGGAAAAACGCCCTTGCTCCCAAGGAGGAATTCAACTTGCATGACCTCGAAAAACGGGCCATCCAAGGATCCCTGCGGGTGACGGACGGAAATCGGACGAAAGCTGCAGAGCTCCTCGGAATCAGCCGACGTACCCTTCAACGAAAACTTCGCGACTCTCCGCTTATCGATCAACAACTATCATGACTAGTTCCAATAAAGTCGGCGGTATTGACACCGCCGTCCTCATCCGTCGACTCCTCTTCTTTGTCCTCCTGTTTGGACTGGTCATGTTTTACCTGTTCCTGACCTTCAAGGGCCTCACCCACGCCAAAGGGATAGAGCAAGCGCAGATTGGCCGGGAGATTGCCCGGGGAAATGACTCCACGACGAAGGTCATTCGTCCTGTCGCGATTTGGCAGGCCGAAAAGAATGAAAATGAGGAAATCCCGTTGGATGCCTTCCACGACACCTACCACGCCCCTCTCAACCCATTTATTTATGGGGCGGTTCTCAAGGCAGTGGGCGGAGATGACTTCGATAAATTTCAGATGACGGAGGATAAAAATACCGTCTACGCACTCGACAGAGTGATTTCATCTGTCGCGGTCATTCTTTTTCTCATCGCCGTCGGCATCAACTATCTCCTGATTTCCCGAATATTTGATGTCAAGATCGCGGGCGTGACCGCCCTTCTTATGATTCTCAGCGATCTCATGTGGAAGTTCACCCAAACTGGGCTCCCTCAGATGCTCATGCTACTGCTTTTCTCATGCGCCATGTTTTTCATCTACCGGGCCCTGGAAGCCTCCATCGAGAACCGCGCCGCTTTGGGATCCGTGATCATCGCGGCAATCTTCCTTTCCCTTTTAGCGCTTTCCCACTGGCTTACCATTTGGATCACCCTCGGATTTGTGATCTATGCGGCCTTTTTCTTCCGCCCCAAAGGTCTTTCTGGCCTCTCGGTTCTGGGAGTCCTCCTCCTCTTCAGCCTCTATTTCATGGGGAAAAACATGGAATGGACCGGAAATCCCGGCGGGACCGCGTTTCTCACTCTTTACGGTGGTCTGACCGAATCCGAGGAGGCCGTCATGAGAACGAGTAACCCCAATGACCAAACCCGCCAGGTTCTCTACAACCTCAACTCTTTTCTCATAACCACCTCTGCAAACGCCCTCCGACAAATCAATCAGCTCTACAACAATCTTGGAGCGATCGTGGCCGCCCCCCTCTTTTTCTTTGCCCTCCTTCACCCGTTTAAGAGGGAAGCGATCGCCAAGTTCCGATGGATTGTCCTGCTCATGTGGGTCATGGGAGCGATCGGGATGGCCATCTTTGGCCTCTCGAATAGAGCCACCGATCCGAACCAACTCCACATCCTCTTTACCCCCATCATGTCGGCCTATGGCCTGGCTTTCATTTCCATCCTATGGAGTCGTATCGAACTGCCTGCCGGCAGTATCTTGATGCGCTATGGCCATTTCTTCCTGGTGATTATCCTGAGCGCCGGACCACTCATCCTCACGATTCCTCAGGCCATCATCCAGGGACTGGCTACGAATCAAAGAGCGCGGGCAGTCTGGCCGCCCTACTGGCCGGCACTCCTTAGCAAGACCCTTCATGATAATACCGAGGAAAGCGACATCATCTTCTCGGATCAACCTTGGGCCGTCGCCTGGTATGCGGATCGTATCTCGATTTGGCTCCCACGTAAGGTCGAGGAATTTGAAGACCTCGAATCTCTCGCCGAGGAACAGGAACTCGGAACCGCAGGAATTCTCGTCACCCCGACCTCATTCGAGAACAACCCACTCTACTCACCAACTCCATTCGGGGCCTTGGATGACTTCGCCGCCCTGCAACTCGACGGGGTCGCGCGCGGGACCACTGAGAATCTCCTTCGTCCCGGTGGTCTCCCGATGATGACTCCAAAATTATCGAAAGTCATGGCCTCTTATCCCGAGGTCACCCCACTCTTTCCCAACCGGATTGTTTACTATTCTAAAAAGCGGATTTTCCAGTAGGAGTCGCTATTTCGCCCCAATTCAATGCCTGCTAAAAAGAAAGTATCGTCAACCACGGTCGCCCGCTCCTTCGAGGAAGCGGCCGACGAACTCGAGGAAATCACACGGCGCCTCGAAGACGAACCCTCCTCACTTGCCAAACTTCTCGAAGACTTCGAAAGAGGTCAGGCCCTTTTGGGCTATTGCCAAAAAACCTTAGTTTCAGCCCGCAAACGCCTCGACATGGTCGAGGCCAAACTCCAGGCGGAAGTTCCTGCGGAGACATCAGATGATGACTCCGATGAAGATTCCGCCACTATCGACGATGTCCGACTCTTCTAACACACCACTCCTTGATCAGATTCAAGGCCCCCACGATCTTAAGAAACTCGATTCCACCGATCTTCCGGATTTGGCGGAAGAAATTCGCGAGAAATTAATTAATTCACTCTCCAATACCGGAGGCCACCTCGGACCAAATCTCGGTGTTGTTGAATTGAGCATCGCCTTGCATCGTGTTTTCAATTCTCCCGAGGACAAATTCCTCTTCGATGTTTCTCACCAGGGTTACGTCCACAAGATGTTGACGGGCCGCGCCAGCAAGATCGGCACGATCCGACAGTATGAGGGCCTTAACGGATTCCTTCTCCGCACTGAATCCAAGTATGATTGTTACGGTGCTGGACACGCCGGCACCGCCCTCTCAGCCGCTCTAGGCATGGCCTCGGCTCGCGATCTCAAGGGCGATGACAATCACGTCGTCGCCGTTGCCGGTGACGCTGCTTTCACCTGCGGCCCCACTCTCGAGGCGCTCAACAACATGGCCGAAGCTACCAAGCGTTGCATCGTTGTACTAAACGATAACGAGTGGTCCATCGACAAGAACGTCGGGGCCATGGCGAAGTACTTCAATACCCTGCAAACCCACCCCGCCTACAACGGGATCCGGGCAAAAGCCGCCAGTCTTGTCGAAAAGGTGGCAGGACCCGGCGCTCGTAAATTTGCTCATAAGATCGAGCGCAACGCCAAGAATATGATCCTGCCCAACGTTCTCTTCGAGAAATTTGGCATGCGCTATTATGGCCCGATCGATGGCCACGACCTCCCATCCCTTATCAAAAGCCTTGAGCACCTTAAGGAGCAGGATGAACCCGTCATCCTCCACATCATTACCGAAAAAGGTCGCGGATATCAGCCCGCGCTCGACAAACCAGGTAAGTTCCACGGCCTCGGACCCTATAATGTCGAGGATGGCTCCACCGTATCAGGAGCCCCAACCTTCTCCGAACTCTTCGGCCGAGCCGTCACTGATTTCGCCAAGGAAGACAAAACCATCACCGCAATCACGGCCGCGATGCCCGGCGGGACCAAGCTGGAGACCTTCAAGGCCGAGATCCCGGAGCGCTACTTCGACGTCGGTATCGCTGAGGAACACGCCGCTCTCTTCGCCTGCGGCCACGCCACCCAAGGCCTCAAGCCCTTTCTAGCCATCTACTCGACTTTCATGCAGCGCGCCTATGACATGATCATTCATGACATGGCTTTGCAAAAACTCCCCGTCCGCCTTTGCATGGATCGCGGAGGTCTCTCCGGCGATGACGGACCGACCCATCACGGACTCTTTGACATCGGTTATCTCCGCCATGTTCCCGGCCTTGTTCACATGCAGCCCAAGGATGAAGACGAATTCGTCGATATGCTTTGGACCATGGCGAACTATGTCGACGGCCCGATTGCCATCCGTTACCCTCGTGGCAACGGACCCGGAGCTCCCATCAAGGATAAACCGGAGCTCCTCACAATTGGCGAAGCCGAAGTCCTGCAAGAAGGAACAGACGTCTGCCTGATTCCCCTCGGAACCATGATGGAACTCGCCCTGATAGCAAAAGCGACTCTCGAAGAAAAAGGCTTCAGCGTCACTCTGATCAATCCCCGCTGGATCAAGCCTCTTGATTCCCGAACCATCACAAAGTGGGCCGCGCAGGCCAAGGTCGTCTGCACCTTCGAGGACCACGTTCTCTACAACGGCTTCGGGCTCTCCATCATCGAACTCCTGCACGACGATGCCATCAACACTCCCGTCGAGCGCATTGGCTGGCCAGATGAGTTTATCGAGCACGGCAAGCCCGAGATCCTTCGGGCAAAGCACGGTCTTACCGCTGAGAATGCGGTGGACAAGATCCTCACGCACCTCGCCTAGCGCTCCCGACCCTCGGGCTCTTACTTTAGAGCCCAGAGGTGCTTGGCTCCGCGCAGGATGAGCTTTCCGTCCACATAGATGGGAGAGGCGATCATCGCCTCCCCGAGATTATTCTCCGTCACTTCACCGAGGCCTTTCACGGTAATCTTCGCCATGAAGACCACGCCGTCCTCACGTGGGATACACAACGTATCTCCGATGAGAATGGGCGAGGAATAATAAGTGCTCGCAGATTTGGGAAGCTCACCCTCCCAAAGGGTTTTGCCAGTCTTCGCTTCCAGACACGTGACCAGTCCGCGGCTCTTACCTCGGTCTACGATTTGATAAACCTTTCCAGCGTGTCCCACTAGAGTGGCCGCATCGGCCGTCGCCATCTTCTTGCGCCAAAGCACATTGGTCTCGGTGATATCGCCTTTCCCGCCAGCTTTGATACCCATCAAATATTCGCCGCGTCCGTGCGGGACCACCACGACCCCGCCGGTCACAACCGAGGAAGCAATCGTGCGCCACATCCCTTTCGTCTCCGGATTGATTCCTCCGGAAAACCAAAGCAATTCGCCGCTTTGTGCACGATGCCCGGTCACGTGATCCGCCCCAAAACTCACCACCGTATCGACACCATCGACCGTAATCAAATGAGGCGAGGTGTAGCTATCACCGGACTCCTTGGCGGTCTCGAACTTACGGTCTGTTTTCCAATTCACCTTCCCTGATTTGAGATCGAACGAAACCAAATAGGAATTTCCCTCGGTCTGCATCACCACCACAATCACGTTGGTCTTATAGAGCAACGGCGAGGTCCCCTGATCCCACCAAAGCTTGTCTTCACCGTAAAGTTCATGGAGATCTTTATTCCAAAGCTTCTTACCATCCTGCGAACACGCCACCACGTGACCCGACTTAAAATACCCCACGACGGTCTCGCCATCAGTCACCGGCGAGGAATTCGCGCTGCTCCCAACCCGCTGACCACGCCCGGGAGTTTGCTCACCATAAGTTTGTCGCCACTTTTCTTCTCCATTAAGATCATAAGCGACCAAGGAATCTTTCCCGTCGATCGGCGAAGTAATGAAAAGATGACCTTTGGCAACCACCGGCGTAGAACAGGCCCGACCCGGCAAAGGCGTTTTCCAGACCACCCCCTTCCCCCCGGCATCGAACTCCATCGGCAAGCGCCCCTCCGAGACCGAACCGTTTCCGTTAGGGCCCCGCCATTCCTGCCATTGGGCATTGAGCGGAAGTCCAAGAAGTCCCAAAATGAGAGAGCCAAATGCCGTCTTTGATTTCATACTCCGAACATTACCTAACAAATCCCCACCTCTCCAAGTCTCAAAAATACCCCTTTCTTAAAAAGAATCTCATCGCCAGACCGTTTCATTCACAGAAAAGTGCGTTTCGCCTGAAAATTTCAAGAGATCTCACAATTGTGCGGTCGCTCTTTTTGAGGACGGTGCTAACGTCCGCACAGTTCGATTTCGATCATTTTACTCAACTCTCATGACCCCAGAAGAATTCTCCGCTGAAATCCAAACACGTTCCGCTTTCGTAAATCCTCTGAGACAAGAGATCGCACGCGTTCTCATTGGCCAAGACCACCTTGTCAATCGCATGCTGGTCTGCCTCCTGACCGGAAACCACCTTCTCGTCGAGGGCCTTCCAGGCCTCGCCAAGACCCTCGCGGTCAACACCTTGGCCCAAGCACTGCAAGCTCGCTTTGGCCGAATTCAGTTCACCCCCGATCTCCTCCCGGCCGATGTCATCGGCACCCACATTTACAATCCCGGCACCCAGGAATTCAAAGCCAAGGAGGGCCCCGTTTTCACCAACCTCCTCCTTGCCGACGAGATCAACCGCGCCCCCGCGAAAGTCCAATCGGCCCTTCTCGAAGCGATGCAAGAGAAGCAAGTCACCCTGGGAGGAGAAACCCGCCAACTCCCCAATCCATTCCTAGTAATGGCGACCCAAAACCCGCTCGACCAAGAGGGAACCTACCCTCTTCCCGAAGCGCAAATGGACCGCTTTATGATGAAAGTCATCGTGGGATACCCCCAGCGGGATGAGGAACGCGAGGTCCTCCGGCGCATGTCGTCCACCATGACGGCTCCCACCGTTTCCGCTGTCACCACCCTCGAAGCCGTGACCTCGGCGCGGTCCCTCATCAATGAGATCCACGCTGATCCCAAAATCGAGGACTACATCCTCGATATTGTCTTCGCGACCCGGGAAGAAGGCCGCCTCCAACTCTCGGAGCGGCAGGCCGGTCTCGACCTCTCTCCCTTTAATCCCCTCATCACCGCTGGGGCCTCGCCACGTGCCACCATCCAGCTCATTCGTGGTGCCCGTTGCCTCGCCTTCCTCGAAGGCCGCGCCCACGTCCTGCCCGAAGACGTGAAATCCATCGCGCCCGACATCCTTCGTCACCGGATTATCCCCAGCTACGAAGCCCAAGCCGAGGACATGAGTGCCGATGTCATCATCAGCCAACTCCTCGACACCCTCCGCACCCCGTAGCACCTCCATGCTGGCTTCAGAGTTAATGGAAAAAGTGCGACGGATTGAAATCCGAAGCAGGCGCATCGTCCAAAACCGAACCGCCGGCGCTTGGCATGCCTCCTTCAAAGGACGAGGTATCGAATTCGCTGAAATCCGGGAATACCAAGAAGGCGACGAAATGCGCTCGATTGACTGGAATGTCTCGGCCCGCCTCGGCTCTCCTTACATCAAGCTCTTCACCGAAGAGCGTGAGCAAAATGTCTTTTTCCTTGTCGATCGTTCCGCCTCCGGGCAATTCGGCTCCGGCGTGACCACAAAGGCGGAATACACCGCCGAGGTCGCCGCCGTCCTCGCATTCTCAGCAACCCTGAATAAGGACAAGGTCGGGCTCTTGCTCTACTCCGATCAGGAAGAACTCCAGCTCGATCCCGCCCGCGGACATCGCCATGTCCTTCGCATGATACGAGAACTCCTCGCTTTCGAACCCAAGTCACCTCGTACCGACCTCGCCGGTGGAATCGAACACATGCTCAAGACCACCTTGAAGCGCTCCATCGTCTTTATTTTGAGTGACCTCATCACGCCCGCTTTCGACAAACCGCTCCGTGCCCTCGCCCGAAAACACGAGGTCATCTTGCTCCACGTTTCCGACCCCATCGAACGCTCCCTTCCAGACATCCCCGCTCTCTCCATCAGCGATCTTGAGACCGGTAAGGTGACACGCCTCACCCGCAAGGAAGCCCGTGGACTCGCCGCCCGGACGACCGCCGCAGCCGAGCAAATTGCTTCAATCTGCCGCCGCGCCGGCATCGACTACGTTCCGCTCGACACCGCGACCGACTATCTCCCCGCCATCATCGCACTCTTCCAAAAGCGCATCTCCCGTCGATGAAATCATTTCTCACCGTTCTCAAATTCGCGCTCCTCGCTATCCTCCTCGTGGGACTGGCCTTCGGATTTATCTTCTTTCGTGTCTGGCAAAAAAACGAACGCCCCGAAATCACGGAAAGCTCATGGACGGAATCCGAAATCCTCCTTGGGCACTCCTCAAGTCTCGAACTCACCATTCAGGCCCCTTGGCATCGCACCATCAAATCAGCCTCGCCCCTGAACCACCCGGACTTCATCTTACCCGTCGCCGATAAAGCGATTTTCACCAAAGGCTCTCTCAGCCCCCTAGGAATTCGCACCTGGACTCTGAGCGTCCCCTTTGTCGCAACTGACGCCAAGACTCTCAAAGGTCTCACCGCAAGCTTTCCGATCGAGACAACAAAACGCATCTCTCCCAATTCGGTCAACCTCGCACTCCCTCCTCTCACCATTGTTATTCCCGAGGAGATCCCCGAGAACCCAAGCGACCCGGACTCCTTTCTCACCGAGGACGAACCAAAAGAACTCGTTTCGAGCGATCCCCAAACCGCAACCGACTGGGAAAAATGGCGTTGGCCTCTCCTCGCTATCCTCATTATCCCTTTCATCTATCTTCTCAAACTCAGCGGGATCATCAAAACCACTCCGCCATGGGAAAAAGCCCTCGGCAAACTCGATCAACTCGATCCTCAAACCCAGCCGATGTCGTTCTACTCCAAGCTCACCGACATTCTCAAGCAATACACATCCGAACGCTACTCGGTCCGTGCCAGTGCCAAGACCTCCGCTGAGTTTCTCCAAATCCTGCGCAATCACCCGCGCATCCCGAACGAGTTTCTCAACGACCTCGTCAATTTTGCACACCTCGCCGACGCCGTGAAATTTGCCGACCGCACCCCCGACTCCGCCGAAGCTCCCAAGTCACTTGACCTCATCCGCGCCTTCGTGAAATCGACGACCCCGGAACCGACCGAGGGGAAAAAGAGCCCCAAGTGAATCGCGGAACCGAATGCTCCGCCAGCACGATCACCCGTCCGTAGCCCGTCCTATCGACCCTGCCCGTCCGCCCTCACATCGCGAACCTCACTGCTCTCCCCATCATCCCGTAAACCTCCTTACGGCTTACCTTTACGCGCGCCACCCACTCATCCCAACTCGCTCCCGCCAAGCGATCCAGAGTCTCCCGACCAATCATCGCCGGCAGCACCGAACCAAACCTCATCCGCTTTCCATTCAAAGCCTCCGCATACAGATCCGCCTGATCCAACCCTTCTCGCGCCTCCGTAATCCACCGGCCCCGCTCTTGCCACAACTCCTCCCGAGTCTGTGCCCCCGGCAGATAACATCGCCCCTTCTCCAAATCCGCAGGGACATCACGCAGAATATTAATCAACTGCAAACTCCGTCCATAAGCCTGCCCCCAAGCCATCATCTCCTCCCGACCCGCCCTCGCGAAATCCCCCTCCACCCCAAAACCAATCTCCGTCCAAAACTCCCCCACACACCCCGCCACTTGATAAGTGTACTTCCGCAATTCTTCATCAGACGCCAAGCCCACCACCCCCTCTCCGTCGAACCGATCCAGATCCCACTTTTGACCCTCGGTAATGATCCCGACAACCTTCCGCACCGACTGCTGCTGCCACTCGGGCAATTCCCCCAAAGCCGCGACACACCCGTCCAACCTCGCCATCAAAACCCTCTCTCCCTCCGGTAACCCCTCCACCTCCGGCATCTCAAATGACACCCCCAAATTCACAAAGTCTTTAAACTGCTCCAACAACTCCCTCCTCTCTTCCACCGCCAACTCACCCGCATCCGCAATCGTATCACTTGCCCGCGCCAGCAAATACCCCACACTCGTTGGAGCCCGAAACCCTTCCGGCAAAAAACGCAAACTCAAATAAAAGGAACGCGAAACATCCTTTAAAACCCTCGTGTTAAGTCCCGATTGTATTTCCACCTCCGAGTCTTCCCCCAAAACTCCGCCAATCACAAGCAATCACTCCACAACCCTCCCTCTCGTCTAAGCCTTCATCTTTCAGCCTTCATCCCTAGCCGTGCATCTCTACCTCCACATCCCCTTTTGCCACCGCATCTGTCCCTACTGCTCCTTCTACAAGCACACCCCGGGTAAGACCGACCTCGGGGCCTTTGTCGAAGCTCTCCTCACCGAAGCCCGCTTCGCCGCTCAAAAGAACCTCCCTCCTCTCAAGACCATTTATTTCGGCGGCGGCACTCCCTCGATGCTCTCGCCGACCCACCTCACCCGGCTCTTCACCGGCCTCCGCGAGACCCTCGACTTCTCCACCATCGCCGAAGTCACGCTCGAAGCCAACCCCGCCACCTTCACCTCCCGCACCGCCCAACTTTACCAGGACCTCGGCGTCTCCCGCGTCTCCCTGGGAATCCAATCCTTCCTCGAAAAACACCTCGAAACCCTCGGCCGCGAACACACTCCCATGCAGGCCATCACCTCCGTCCACCTCCTTCGCGAAGCCTCCGACCTCGAAGTCAATATCGACCTTATCTTCTCGGTCCCCGGCCAATCCCTCCTCGATTGGGAAGATACCCTGACCCAGGCCCTCGCCCTCCAACCCGACCACCTCTCCGCCTACAATCTCACCTACGAGGAAGACACCGCTTTCTTCGAGAAATTCCAAACCGGCGACTACCAAGACGACCCCGATCTCAACGCGCAAATGTTCTCTCTCGGGGAAGAAATCCTCACCTCCGCGGGCTACCAACACTACGAAACGTCCAACTACGCCCTCCCCACAAAACGCTCCCGCCATAACGAAGGCTACTGGGTCGGCAACGACTACCTCGGCCTCGGTCCCTCCGCCGTCTCCACCCTCAACCGGACCCGTCACCAAAACGTCTGCGATACCGCCGACTATCTCAAACGCATCGCCTCCGTGGGCCACGCCCAAGACGACATCGAAATCCTCGATGACGAAGCCTGGCGCCTCGAACGCATCGCCCTCCAACTCAGAACCGCCGAAGGCCTCCCTCTCGAATACCTCGCCCCCGGAACCAACCTCGTTTCAATCAGTCACCTCGTCGAAGAAACAAGCACCCACCTCCGCCTCATCGGCGAAGGCCCACTCCTCGTCGACTCCATCGCCACTGAACTGGCTTAGAAATTTAGGGAACGAGAATTTCACGCGTCTTCGTCTCACCATCAACCCCGTATCGCACAACCACCGCAACTGCCACTCTTTCTTCCGTTGGAGATATTGCTTTCACCTCGTGGGCGGCAGATAGCAGAGAGGCAGGAGGGGAAAAAATTTTCTTTTATCGCACTGGCTGATATCGATAACGACCAATCCATTTTCTTCGATGATTCAGAGTGGACAGGAACGACCTTCGTAAGTGGAGAAGGGGCCATTGAGTGGAACAACTCCAGTGGTGACATAATTCCCGCTGGCACCGTAATTTCACTGAGCAGCAACGACGGCGTCTTGCCGTCTGCGAATTTCGGTTCCATCACCGAACCGGATTCGGGATTTAATCTGGCCTCCATCGACGGCATGTTTGCCTATCTTGGGAGCGTGCGGAATCCTACTACGTTTCTTGCTGGTATCGGCGACGCTTCAAGTTCCCGTGGCTTGACGAGCCTCAGTGGTACGGGCTTAACCTTGGGCATCACTGCCGTCAATACGGCGGGGGCTACAAATATCCAATACAACGGAACACGTGCAGGGCTGGCAGACTTTTCTGACTACCTCGCAGAGATCAACGCCAGCGGCCTAGGCTCTTGGACCAATGCACCAAACCTGACGACCCTGACAATTGGAACTTTCAATACCACCTCGTTCACTGCGATCCCGGAACAGAGTACTCTCATGATATCGGCCAGCCTTCTGGGATGCCTGATTTTGGGGCGCTCTCGCCCCAGTCATTCTTGAGTGGACCGGCGATCAAATCGCTTAATCACAAGAAAACCCGCAAAAATTCTCCCCATACCAGAAAAGATTATCCTCTTGTCCTCGATAGCTTGAAATAACTCATCGTAAACAGCTTGGCATGTTTCTTTGGCACCGACGACGTCGGAAGAACCGTAGCCGGACAGCTTCGCTTTCGTCCGTTTGCAGGCTTGATTATGATCATCCCTCCGGCCGAGTCTAACGAATGGCGTGGGAGCGAAGCGAGCCGCCAGAGTTGAACCACGAGACCTACCAATCGATTTTACCACCTTGACAGTTGTCTGGCACCTAACTCCTTATAAAAAATACCTCCGCGACCTTATCACCCGGCTTCCCACCTGCAGCAGCAACCAAGCCGCTCTCCGGGAACTCCTGCCCGAGAACTGAGCAGCGACCCACAAAGCCGCGATAGCTCCTGCCCCCTCCGAAACTCCGGCAGCCGCATAGCGGCAAAGGCCACCCCAAAAATCAAGCCTCCAAGAATTCCGACAGGGACTGGGCCGCTCGGACGCATACCTATCGAACACGAAAGACGAAAATGAACTGACTGATGCCGAGGACGTCACTCTCCCACGATTTGTGCTTGTTTAGTTTGCTCGGAGCACTGGGCCGTTGTCACCCCAGGCTAGAACTAGGATTATCCAAAAAACGACAATTCCCTGGCCGATACTTCTAACTGCTCGCCATTGGGTCGTGTCGGCGCTCTTAAGCAATACGTATGAAATTCCATGCGCCAAAAGGAATGCCGGAATACACATGAATCCAACAACAAGGTCAGCTACACCGCTCAACATCCAAACTGAAGCGGAATCCTTGCGTGTCACTCCGAATATGAGTGGTAATATCGCACTTGAACTAACCCATGAGATTACCGCACCAATGATGCTGGAAACGATCCAACCCAGAACCGGTCGATTCGACCTTTCAACCTCAGGTGGCTTGCTCATTTTTTGGGACATTAAGGTAGGAACGTCAGTTGCCTGACGTCCCCCTCGCAGATCCCTGCGTGCAGTTTTGCCGCACAGGGCTCTTCAGGATGAAGCACAGTCCGGTTTCTCAATCTTTCTGACTTCATTGGTGGTTCACTTTCATTTCTTAGCTTCATTGCTACCTCTGGATTCAGACTCAGGCAAGGGGCATTTCGCTTTGGATTGATCGGTCTTTTCCTAAAAAATGCCCAAAAAACAAAAAAATGCCAGGCATGTTTTTCCGGTATGTTTTTCCTTATCGTGAAATGAGCGCTGCTATTCCTTCATCACGAAAAACCCTCCCTTGCCCTCCGTCACAGCTTGCGGAATTCGCGACTTCTTCCGACCGCAGTCGTTTTGGTAGCGCT